>FRDC01000850.1_pt1 | contig 51036 bp, 63 predicted proteins | sample 1106171 | NCBI WGS metagenome assembly FRDC01 (sample SAMEA3930566, study PRJEB13176) | freshwater metagenome | biome: Drinking water system; feature: drinking water; material: water | place: Singapore | collected 2014-12-20 | reverse complement strand
CATCAGCAGCATTCGGAAGATCGTAACTCATTCGGATTATCAGTAAGATACTATACTCGTAAGGATACTTCTGTTAATCGTTAGTACATTAGGATTTAGCATTACATGCGGATTATCCTAATTAACGTTAGTACACTAATGATACAACCGTAGGTATACGTAAGAATACATATGTATATCGTATGGGGCATGGCAGGCTAATGCGCCATGTGTGACCTACTGTGTGATGTATAACATATAGATCACAGATGACATCACACTCAAACCGGACCTAATATTCGGGTAATCAGCACTAGATTTACGCTGCATTGCACAACACAACAGGCCATTAGGTGAGGCTACAAAGGCCAGCCAATGGCCTTTCGTTTGGCCTAGTCATTTCACCTAACCAATGCCCGACGCATCGGCAGGCTTCTAATTGAATGTTGCATTGCAACAGTTATGCACAGAACGCATAGCTAAAAGGTAATTCAACACCTATAGCTAAAATGCCTTCGGCCTATCAGAAATAACGACTTATCGCGGTAAGTCATGATATGACCCTAATCCTGCCTTGCTTTAGCCACATTGCCCGTGGTAGTCTTTGGGCAAGTGATCGGGGCATCCGGTCGCGAGTGCGCCCACGACGATGCGACTAGGTACGGGTCAGACCGCAACGGTTCGCTAGTACGGGACACCGCACACCAACGTAAACCGCAATAGTGCGGAGCGTTGGCTAATACTTGTCTAGCTTGCTCTGCTAGTCCCGTGTCAACCATCGGGGAACTAGTATGACATACAGGACAATTGCACAGTTAGTTGTGCTCAATGACCGCTGTGAAGCGGCCTTTGTAACCTTTGGCGCGTTTGCCATAGGCTTCATGATTGGGATTGCGTTATGACAATTCCATCATTCACAGTGCCTTACATCTTCTGGCGATCGAACAAGACGTATGGTCAACGCAAGGTGTGTATTACCGGAGGTAGTTTTATCCCCGGTGAGTACCTAAAAGGCAATCGTAAACCTAACTACCCAATGCCAGCGATACGAGCATTGGTAAACAATGCACAACGTTTAATTACCTTTGGCGAGATCACTGCCGAAAATGGCTTTGATATCCCAACGGTATTTGAACGTTTTGTTAAGCTGAAATAAACCTATCAGAAACGCGGGACTAACACGGCAAGCTAGACACAACCAAACGGAGAAAGACTATGCGTGGTTTTAATTCTGCTTCCATCAACACCATAGCTCGTTTCGCCAAGAATAACGATGATGGTATCTCTGAGGAAACTCAGAACTACCTCAACGATATCAAGGCAACCTTCAAGGAAGTGACGGGGCGAAGCCTCAAACTTACTGACAAGGCGCTTGCTTACATTCTTGATAAGGCAGGCGAAAAGAGGCTGGAGAAAATGGAAGCCGACGAAACCGAGGGCGAAGGCAACGCCATGATCCAATTTCTTATCAAGAATGAGGAACAGGCGAAGCAAGTTGCCGTTGCTGATCCCGGTATCACAACGCTTGTTTCAAAGTTGGATAAAGACTTTGAAACAGAGTTAGAAGCGTGCATTGATGCGGTTGTAAAGAACAAAACAACGGCGTTGGACATGCTTGCCCAGTTCTACCGCGTTTGGACGATGGAAGAAATGGATGGTGCGCCTATGCCGGGAACGGACAAGGATACCATCTATGGAAACTATCGGCCCGACAAGGTGGTTACTGTGACCAATACCGGGCAGGAGATCAAAACGGTTTGGACTAATGATCTCGTCTCGTCTATGCCCAAAGGCAAAGAACTGGAAAGCATCATCGATGATGTTGCTAAGGAAGTTAAGACTGCCGGTTCTGTGCCTCGCTTTAAGGGCAAGTCTGCTAAGGAACTGGAAAGCATTAAGAAAAGCGCAACGCAAAAGCGCAATGCAATCCGGTCTATGGTGAAGCGGGCACTTGCTTTCCATCATCAAGCAAGGATGGTGGAAGGTATGCCAAAAGTTGGCTGGAAATTCCTTAAACCCCAACATGGGGATAAGGTTATCCATTTCCCGTCTAAGGAACAGATGGGAATGGGTTTAGATCATGATGAAATTGTTAGCAAGGGCCAGAAAGTTTCTTCTGCTCCTGCTCCGATTTACATCTGGCCAGCCGACGCGCCGGAAGATGGTCGCATCTTCAGCGTTACTCAATTTCTCAACTTTGACGTACCGGAGGCACTTGCCAATGGTGGAACAATGGCTGATCTAGTTAAGACTGGCGGCCGTGGTTCTGGTGAAGGTGAGGAAGGAACCGGAGATGGTTCCGACTGGGATGTTGACACCATTGAGGGAACAACGTCACAGCTTGTTAACGCATTGAACAAGCGTGAGACTATGGCGCTTGTTCTCAAGAAGATTGCGAGCAAGAAAGGTGAAGGCAACGATTTGCTGGATAACCTCTGCACGTTGTACCTTAACCTCAAGCCTATCTATGACAAGAACAAGACTGCATTTGAAAACTTGCAAAAGCGTGAGGATGCAGAAGCGGCCTAACCTGATCTAACCTATAACCCCTGCTCTAACCCGGCAGGGGTTTTTTATGCCTTCATTCCTGTTACGATTATCCGAATGGTCAGTAACGCTGCCATATTCGGTTATTCAGTATGTTGCAAATATACCACACTGTGACATTTATGCAACACCCCACATATTCTGATAGGTCTTACTTATGCGTGCGTAGCCGGGCGTTTGTATAACTTATAGGTCACATTCGAGGTCACACTTCCAAGGGCAGGAAAGGTATAGTAATACCACTTATGGTGCTAAGTCTTTGAATACATTCGTACTTCATTTGCATTAGGAAGTCGTTTGTGGGATAATACAAATAATGGGGAAAAGGAAATGAGGAAACGGCTGGCCTTAAGGGCCATGCCCCAGAGCCGGTGATGCCTCATGACGTTACGTCCACCTCTGCCTGACTAGATCGGCAGATAACCGGCAGGGCTATGCCTAGCGCTAGCCTTGCCACATCGGGAGCAGACTATGACCAAGCGCGCAAAGACTGGCGTAACTTTCTTCGATCTAGAAGAAGGTGAGTTATTCGCATTCGGTTATTCTCCGAATGATAAGTACCGCTTTATGCGCCTAACTGAAGATAGCAATTACGCTATAGTCAGGGCGCAACGAGCAGGTGCGGATGATGAGAATGCAAATCCGTACTACAACGATATCATTCGCGAGAATGGTCCCGTCGAAACCAACAAACACCTCAACAGGGGAGGTGCGTAATGTCCCGCATTGGAACCATGACCCTCGGCAATGCCGTGATGCAGTGCAATTATATGTCACTTGAGGAGTGTAAGCTTCTCGCGGATAGGCTTGCACGTGTAGGACCTGCACAGACGGTATACAAACACCCAAATAGGCAGAACTACAACATTACGTTCACTGAACGTCATGATTTGTATAAGCCTGAGTGGATTGTGTACCAGACGGGAGGGTTAAATGCGTAACTTCATCCTTGCTCACCGCACAATGCATGCGATCTATGCAGGTGTAATCACTTTGCATCATCGCACCAACGGCAGTGACTACGGTGAAACCGTTAAGGCCACTGACCCTGTCCTTTTGTGTGTTACCGATACCTACGAATATTGGCGTACATCGGAAGGTGTATTCCGACGTAGCATCAACTACTGGATTGGTTCTCCGTATGGTTGGGAACGTATCCTGCCTTGTCACCTCAATTGTTGGGGTATGCAAGATGCAGGATGACATAACTATGCCTCCTAAGGCTCAGCTTAACTGGCTTCTCAAGACAATGAGAATGCTGTCTTGTTACGATTTTCGTAAGCCGTTAATAATAACCGGCTATCGAGCGTCGTTTTACCGTTACCACGATTGGTTCTGGAACGTAGGTTCTCAACGTGCCTGTAACGACAACGGATGGTGGCAAGGATCATGAGCAGGACACACAAACCAACCAGAGGGGATAAAGTTAACGACGGTAGTCGTATCCCCAACGCCAACGGTGTTATCTCTCGCCTTATCTACGAAGCAGGCGAGGGATTAGTTGAGATTGTCGTTAAGTACGACGATGAAGACGTCTACTATGACGCACAAGACTTCGACTTCGCTTGGACTGACAAATACGGTGGAGTATGGGTACTCCAACACAACCATTGAGGGCAGAATGTACATCTGGCGCAAACGATACCCACGTGTGGTATATCAACCCGTCATCGCAATCCATGGAGTGTTCTATGTCGTTAAAGACGAAGTCATCTTCAAGAGACACCTCTGTGAATGGATTCTCCCGGAGGTCGTGGCTCGTCACGTCAAGTATAATCCCCGCAATCTCCCTGTTCCTCGCACTGTTGACACTGGCGAGCATTATTTTCTTATCTTGGCCTTACGAGGCCAATATCCTTTCACATCTTAGATAAGTTAGCCCACGTGGCGGAACGGTAGACGCAAGAGACTTAAAATCTCTCGGTAATCCCCTACCATGTAGGTTCGATTCCTACCGTGGGCACCACTAACGGAGAAGAGAATGGTAATCGTGTACGTAATTCTACCCCTGTTAGCCTTAGCTATCCTCGGATGGGGAATGCTTGTCGGATGGGCTATCGGTGTAGTAAGTAAGCTTGAACAGTGGGACTTTCAGGACGACTGTTTCAAACCGTAAATTCAGTCTGATAGGTCCACAAAGCCAGCGTAGCTGGCATCACGCAAGCGAAGCTTGCTACACTCGTGCATAAGGAGGATAACTATGACTAAGAACTTGCTTAATAAGGGGCCAGCTTCCAGCGACAAGCCCCGTACTATGAGGGTAGAAGTTACTACCTCTCGCTGTTCCCCTGATGAAGCTTACATCCATGATATCCCGATGGATAGCGGAGCTACCCTTGAAAACATCATGTATGCAGTCCAGACCCTGTATGGGCATGAGGGTGTATCTGAGTTGTATCTACATGAGTTAGAGGAGTAGTATTAGTAAATCAAACCGGGGAGCGCTGAGAACGCTAGTTTAACCTTGGGAGGTTAAATTGTCAATACATAAATTGCTGTACATCACAGGATTTTCACTGCTGCTTTGGGTGTTTATTATCCTTGCGGTGTGGAAATTCGTAGAACTTGTAGGAGGTTGGCTTGGATAATGAAATCAAGCACAGAAAACTTCGCCATCTATTTGGATGGCATTTAGTCAACGGCATTCCATTCCCTATGGTGTGGAAAGAAGATGACGGAATGGTTGTAGGTGGCATCCCGGATGTTGTCGGGGATGTTATGGAGATTACGGAAGAGGAATTTGAGAACGCACTGCTCGATGACCTTGCTAAACAGCACCCGTTCCCTAAGGAATTAGAAGTTAAGGCGGAAACTCCTTCGGAAGAACCGAAGTCGGTTTGACTTAGGTACCTAGTTCGGCTATACTGTAAAGACAATCGGGGAATGAAAGATGGCTAACCGGACTATCCAACAGAAGATACTCAAGATGAAACGGCGCAATCGTTTTGCCCGTTTCACCGGAAACACGTCCAAGTATATGGAACGTGTAGGTCCTACTCCGTTTGAGGAAGATGAACAGGGTAAGACAAAGACTTTACCAACTCGTATGGTGTTAGTCGGTAAAGTCTCGTTAAGTAAAGCTGTTATCAACACTGGACGCGGACCAGACAGTTCGCGTATGAATGAATACTACGCACGGTTGAAGAAACCAGACCCACGTTCTTTGGCGGAGATATACGCCATCAAAGATAGCCGTTACCAAAAGGTCTGGGAGGAAATTCCTCCTACCAACCGTATTAACTTAGTCAGTAATGAGTTAGGCAGACTCGATATGATCTGGCACGGTGAAGTCTGGTTCTTGGTAGACCTAGACTACCGTAAGAAAACAATAACAAGAAGCCGAGACTACGGCTCCCGTAAGGCGATCATGGATCGTCTACCTTCGAATAGAATTGCATGGGTCGAGACCATCCCCATGCTCTAACCTGCACTACCAACCTAGGCTCCCCAACCTAGAGTGCAGTAGCCCCGGCATCCTCTCCTGCCCCGAGCGAGGATGACCGGGGCATCTTTGTATCCCCCTCAGAGTAATACTCCGCATCACGGAGGGGGTATTTTTTATGCCTTTTTCAGAATTGAAGTAGTTCTTTTGGTCATTTTGACCCAATGGAGCAGTAAAATGGAGATGCTGAATGAAGGAAATGTAAACGTCTTTGGAGTTACTGCTGTAATCACGGGGGTTACAGCGTTCATCGTTTGGCTCCTATGGAACCCAACGATAACATACTTTGGGGTTCTGAAAATGAAGAAAGAACGCAGGGAGAACTTACATAACTACTATGTTGGTAAGTTAGTTGGGTTAGTAGAAGATGATATCAAAGAAGGTCATCTTACTCGGCAGGAAGCTGTCGATGAAATCTACAACCCCTTCAAGCGTGTCTTTTACACACAGAAGGACCTCTTCCCCATTCCTGAGACAATGAAGAAAGGAATCCAAAGCCGATTAAATAACGGAGTGCATGAACCAATCCCTTCACCTTTGCCAGACGTTAAGAAGGTGAAGAACCTACTTGGTCGTTAGAGGTTTACCAAAGGTAAACAAATGACGACTAAGTTTCACCCCTATTATCAGAAGCGACAACCCAAACGGAGAAAAAGTATGTCGCAAGTTATCATTCGTCGCAAAGCTGGTCAGTCCATTCCTGAGGACTTTCTCAGTCTTTGTCCGACGAAGGTATTCGGTATTAGCTTGGTCGATAAGAACAAGCTTGAGACACCGCACGGTACGGACTTCACACTCGAAGCTCTTCGTGCTACCGAAAACGACTTCAAAGACGTCGCCTTTACGCTGTTCCTTTCGGATGCAGACAAGGCTACTGATCTCAACGACGTCTCGCCGTATGATCTCATCGGTAACGATGATGATGAACCGCTGTTGTCGGTTCATATCGCCGGTGAATTCCCCGGCTTTGCTAAGGAGAAGTCCAGTCGCTCTCCGGCATACCACCTCGCAGCATTCATTGCAGAATATTGCGAAACTGTCTTCGATGCCGTCGATAAAGACCTCGGCAAGCTAATGAATAAGATCAGCGAAGACAAGTTCAAGGACAAAATCAAGATGAACGCCGTTAGTCACGGCGCTCTGATGTTTGTTGCTCAAAACGGTGCTTGCGTCACCATCACGCAAGGCGACACCGCAAAGGAATTTCCGTGGGGATGGGTTTCGGATACCTTAGGGTATACGGAAGGCAAGAAGGAAGAACCTAAGAAGGAGGAAGAGAAACCAAAAGGTCTCTTTGCTCGTAGGTCTTCTACTCGGGAGAAGTTTCAGAGTAACGCCGTTGAGCGTACTCCTGATGCTCAGCCTCCTAAGGCGGATACCGCCGTCAAGGCCGAAGATCCCAATAACCTTCCAGCCAAGCCGGAGGCTACCAAGACCAAGCCCGTGATCCTCACTCTTGAAAATATTACCATCAAGAAGGTGAAGTGTCCCGGTGGTTACAGCCGGAAGAACCGGCGTATTTGGGCTAAGAGTATTATCGGTTACACTCCGCCCAACATCGACCAACAGGACGCTGAGTACCAAGTTTACGTCAGTCCTACTGGTGCTGTTCTCACGAAGAAGGAAATCCAGAAGGCATTGGGTCAGAGTGCAGTAGGGTTGCCGAAGCTCGACAATCCTATCCCGCTCGGACGTAACGAAGATCGAGAAGCGAAGCATATCGATCCTGATCGTCCTGTTCCCAATCCTCTTCCCATCCTCTCCAAGAACGGACGTGATCGTATGCACCGTATCCTCAGTGATGATCGCATCAAAAAGGTGATTGCCGAGAATGCTTCGTTGATCACCGATCCCGACATGGTTCAGAACAAAGAAGCCAAGCTTCCGTTGTTCGCGGCTCAGTTAGGCATGAAGGACATGAAGGAGTTCGATGCGTTTCCGTTCATTGAGATCGAACGTATCGGACGTAACGAAATCCATGACCTTGCTACGCTAGCTTGGGCATGGAAGTGCAGGGCGTTGTCTGCTGAGCACAAGCTTGGCAAGGCGAAGCCGCAGACGCAGCAGACCACCGCACCCGAACCGGAGCAGCAGGACGCCCCTGCAGAGACTCCGCCGAAGAGGGCTGGTCTCTTCGCTCGTCGTGCTGCGGCGTAGGAGGTGCAGGAGGGTTAGTATCCTGTAGATTGTTTGCAATACCAATCCCGGAGGGTATCAGGTTGAGAGTACCCTCCGGCCTTCCTTTCACCCGGAGGACACATGCTAGAAGCACTGAAGTTCTGGGGTAAACCGGCTACTCCCGTCCAACGTCCGGTATTTGATTGGGATTGGACTCCTGATCAAACAAAGCTAGAGCAGTTCTTCCAACAGTTACTGTTCGTCGCAGACGATATGAAAATCGGTGGGAAGAACCACGATCTCCTTATGGAGATTACTCCAACTAAAACACCTGAGAACCCTGTGGTTTACACCCACAATAAGTTCCTGTGTTATAAACAGGACTTAGGTAAACACCACTCTACGGCTATTCTTATGCCGCCTGAGTATCAGCAATCAGGGTTCGTTAACGATTGGGACCGGCCTTATCCCTGCAAAGTCAGGGGTGAGTTGTATGCTGTTCAATCAAATAAACTTTATTTGCTTGACAAGCATATGCAAAATGGAGTAAAGTTCGTCCGTCAAAGGGTACGTATTTCGTATCCATGGCGGTACGTTGCATACGGGAAGGAGCATCCTCTCCCGAAGATATCGCCACATTCATATACAGATCGAATTACGGCTTGGGCTTACATCGGCGTTCCACACTATTGGGACCCGAACATCGGTGGTGTGCTTGCAAAAGCTATGACACCTGTGTCACATGCTGACCCCCGGCCATGGATTGGCGAATTCTACAAACTTGACTTCTGAAATAATCGAAAAGCACATTCCGTGTCCCAGTTGTCCGTCGTCTGATGCTTATTGTGTCTATGACGACGGACATGGGTACTGTTTTAGTTGTAATTATTATAAACCTAGGGAGGGAAGGATTTCGGATAAGGACTACACGTATGAGTATATGGCTCATCGTGGTATTAATAAAGAAACATTTGAATTTTATGACGTTAAAACCAAAATCGATAGCGATGGTAAACCTGTATCTTTGGGTTTTGTTTACCCTAATGGAAGTGTTAAGGTCAGGGAATTACCTAAAGGTTTTCATTCAGTAGGCGATATTTCTAAAGCTGGTTTATTTGGTCGTAATAAGTTCGGCCCCGGTAGCAACCGGAGTATAACCCTCACGGAAGGAGAATTGGATGCTCTATCGCTTTGGCAGGTTCTTAAATCGCCTGTGGTTAGTGTTCGGAGTAGTGGTAGCGCTAAGCTGGATTGCTCAATTGACCGATCCTACCTCAACTCATTTGAACGCATTTACCTTGCGTTTGACGGAGATGAGCCGGGACGCAGTGCAGCCGCTGAGGTCGCTAAGCTCTTCGATTACAACAAAGTTTTCGACGTTCGCTTCGGAAACGTACTCAAAGACGCCAACGATTACCTTAAAGCCGGAGACGAAACCGGACTAAGGACGACGTGGTGGAATGCAAAGAAGTTCCTTCCCGATAACCTCATGTCCTCCCTTGGGGATTTCGAGAAGGAGCTTCTTAAGCCTATTAAGTTTGGAGTACCTCTCCCCTTTCCTACTTGGAACAGTATGACGTACGGTTTGCGTACGGGTGAAGTTGTTTTAATTACAGCCAAGACTGGCGTTGGTAAATCTACGGTGATGCACCAAATCCTTCACAACCTACTAAAGGAGACTGACGATGCGGTTGGCGCAATCTTTATCGAAGAGAGTAAACAGAGACTTCTCCAAGCGGTGGCAGGAGTGGAACTCAAACGTCCAGTCCACTTACCTGACTCCGGTGTTGCGCCTGCTGACGTCGTATCCACTCTCAAGCAAGTGGTGCGCTCCGATGATCGTCTGTATGTCTATAACCATTTTGGTACTGACAGCCCAGACACTATCATCGACACAATTCGGTTTCTCGTTACTGCCCGTGGCTGTCGGTGGATTATGTTTGACCTTATTAGTCTGGCCGTTACTGGTCTTGGCGGAGATCGCGAGAGAGAAGCGCTCGAATATCTCTCTGCCCGCCTCGAAATCCTCACGCAAGAGCTAGACTTTGGATTAGTCATGGTGAGCCACGTCAATGATTACGATCAAACCCGTGGCTCACGCATGATCGAGAGTAACTGCCATATCCGTGTACACCTCTCTCGGGATGTCACATCAGAGTCTGACAGGTCGCGGTTGACAACGAACGTCACTATTTACAAGAACCGTCCTACTAGTAAGTCCGGTCCTGCTGGACAGCTTTTGTTTGATCCCAAGACACACATCTTAACAGAAACCTTTGGCGAAGAACCTCAAACCATCGATGAAATGGCGATAGCATGAGATACAATGGCGCACTGTCCAGTCAGGACAAACAAGAGATATTTGAAGATGCGTGTGCTGCGTATCAAGCCGGTAGTATTAGTTTAGTTGAGTTTACTGCTAAGTTAGCAGAGATTGGTTATAACGCTACAGACATAGCAGATGCTGAGCGTTTCTACCGTCCACCTACGCCGGAGAATGAGGATGCGTAAACTTATCTTCCTTGATATCGATGGAGTGCTCAACAATGACTATACCAAAGAAAAGTTCGCCGGTTTCACAGGCATTGATGTACGTCTTAGGGATATGTTTCTTAAGTGGTATAATGACCGTGGTGATGTTCGGATTGTACTTTCTTCTAGTTGGCGTATTCCAACTGCTTATGGCGATTTCGTCGGGCATCTTATCGACAACGGGTTGTCCTTCATAGGGGAAACCCCACACCTTAAAGGTATTGGCAGAGGGCATGAAATCCAAGCGTGGTTACTAGCCAATACCGTTCCCGAAGAAACTAAATACGCTATTTTAGATGACTTAGGTCCCTCTGAATTTCTTAAACATCAACGTCCTTTCCTTGTGCAGACTTCTGCAATCAAAGGGTTAGAGCCTAAAAAACTCAAGAAACTAGACGAATTACTCGGAGACTGACATGACGCTTAATGGGGATATCGGTTACTACGAACTCCAGCGTCGCGTACAAGAATATAACAATGGGAAATCAACCCATGAACAGACACCCACAACACGACAAAATCATCGAGGAGATTTGCGCCGGGACGGTGTACAAAATCATCGCTTACAAGTTCAATATCTCCTACAAGCGGGTGAGTGATATCGCCCGAGAGTATACCGAAGTCATCAGAGTGCCTAAGGACGTCCCTGTTCAGGAACAGCATTCGTTCTGGCGCTTTTGGCAGAGGCGACGGTAGAGCCTCAGAGAAGAGAAAATCTACCCCGCTACTACCCTACCTGAGGGTATAAATAAACGCATAAAAGGGCCTGCACCCATAGGTTTAAATGAGGGTTTAAATGAGCGCAGTAGAAAACATCAATCCTGAGAAAGAGCCTGTACCTGCCTCATGGGTGCCTCGTGTCATCACCGGAGGTAAAGAACCGCCTGATGGCGGAGGAACTCTGCCTCCTGCAAAGAATTGGTTAGAAACTCTTCCAGTCAGGACAGTATTTGCTTGCAGAGCTAACGTAAATACTGTAGATTGGGAAATGTATTTCTTAGTACATAAGTTTACAAACATCTATCTACTTAAGATGGAAACACCAGACGGAAAGGTTTGGGAACGTCGAGTAGACCCTAAGATGTTCTGTAAACATTACCGCGATTATGAAGTAATCGCACACTACCCTGAAATCGAACAACTAGAAGCTCCCGAAAGAGACGACAATGCCAGTGATGGGGAATGTAATCAAGATTGAACCCGAGACGTTTTACTGTATGCGTCAGTGCCGTGAAATGTCTAAGCACCTCAAGACTTTGAAGAACTCGGTCTATGACCTTGAGATCAAAGCAGAGGAAGAACTCTACGACCACTTTATGCGTGAAACTCTGCAGAGAGCAGCATGAAGGTTCGTATAGATACTGATGAATGGTACCCTTACCATTATCTTACTGATAGTGATTGGGGGATTGAAGTTGACGTCCCCCAATCCACTATCGATAGATGGAATGAAGTCGAAGAGCTTACACATAAAGTTCAGATAGAAATGATGAACCTTTATGACGAAGCTAAGAAAGCTCAAGCTTTAGAAAATGCCAAGAAGAATGGCAGACCAAGTATAGGTTTTTAATATGTGGAATTTCTTTAAAGGAATTGCATGGGCAATTAATAGTATTTTCAATGTTATTGGATTTGCTATCGCTTGTGCTTTTATCTTCGCACTATCTTTTGGATTTGTTACAATCGGCTGTTCGCAGTCGTTTTGGACTAACAAGATGGCTTGCACAATGACCTTTATTTTTAACGCATTCAAGTAAGTATTGAAGTACGTAATTGACATCGAGGCAGATAGCCTCACGAATGTGAAGAACATCTGGCTCGTTGTCATTAAGTGCATCGAGACTGGTGAATATTATATCTACAGAAACATAACAAAAGACGAGAAAGAACGTGAAAGATTTCTTCGAGATATTGAAACACTTTGGACGTCCGGCCATCAGCTTTTCGGGCATAACCTTCTTGGGTATGATTGGCCTGTCCTTCGTGCCACAGTTCAAGTGGCTGACCCAGTTGATTTTGATCTTCTGGTTGACACACTTGTAATCAGTAAGTTAGTTGATTATTCCAGAGATGGACATTCCATCGAGGATTACGGAATAGAGTTTGGTTACGAGAAGATCAAGTTCACAGACTTTTCTAAGCTGTCCCCTGAAATGGAAGAATATTGTATCCGGGACGTAGATATCTGTGAAAAGGTTTACCAGAAATATAAACGGTACGTCAGTAACCCTGTTCATTCTGTATCTATTCGGACAGAGCATGATTTCCAACGTAAAGTTATATCTGCTCTTGAACGAAATGGATTTGGATTTAATGTTGAGAAAGCTAACAAACTTCTTGACAAAGTTACTACCGAGTTAAAGGCGTTAGACGCCGATATCCTTGAGGCTTTTCCTCCTCGCCTCAAGATGATCAGAGAGATCACTCCAAGGGAGACTAAATATGGAACCCTCAACAAGTCGGACTTCCGTTGGTACGGCGGGAGTGATCTTTCTGAGTTTAATGGCGGGCCTTTCTGCCGGTGCGCTTGGCACGACTTTAACCCTAGTAGCCACAAACAAATTGTTCAAGTCTTGTCTGATGCAGGGTGGAAACCTACAGACAAAACAAAAACCCACATCGATACCGAACGAGAGCTTTCCAGAGACCGGAAAAATCCAGAGATTAAAGCCCGGTTGGACGCTCTTAAGGTATCAGGATGGAAGGTAAACGAAACCAATCTTGATACGCTCCCTGCTACGGCCCCGCGTGCTGCGAGGCTTCTTGCTAAGCGTATCATCTATGAGTCCCGTCGGCGGACACTAACCGAATGGTTAAGTCTCGTCTCGCCCGAGGGCCGCATTCACGGCCGGTTCTATGGACTGGGGGCGTGGACCCATAGAATGGCCCACCAGAACCCGAACACAGCAAACATCCCGAATGAGTATGACACTTCTGGCAAGAAGAAGTTTCTCGGGAAAGAACTGCGTTCGCTCTGGTGTGCGCCAAAGAACAGACTATTAGTCGGTTGTGACGCCGAAGGTATTCAGCTTAGAATATTTGCTCACTACATCAATGATCCTGAGTTCACCGATGCTCTAGTCAGAGGACGCAAAGATGACAAAACCGATCCGCATAGTCTCAACCAGCGAATTCTTGGTAGTGTGTGTAAATCTCGCGCTGCTGCCAAGAGGTTCATATACGCCCTACTCTTGGGTGCAGGACTTGCAAAGCTTAGTGAAATATTGGGATGCAGCAATTCCGAGACCGAGGAAGCGCTTAATCGTTTGCTGGCCCGCTACACAGGTTGGGCTGACCTCAAGGAACATGTTTTCCCAAAAGACGCTAAACGCGGCTGGTTTGAGGGATTGGACGGTCGGAAGGTACGCATACCGGGAGAAACCGAAGGAACACGACGCCATCTTGCGATGTCTGGATATTTACAGAACGGTGAAGCCGTCTGTATGAAGTTAGCAACCCTTAAGTGGATTGACAAATTAAAAGATTATGATAGTCTGTTAGTTAACTTCGTCCATGACGAATGGCAGGTAGAAACACCGAACAACGTCAGGATAGCGATAGAAGTAGGCCAGATGATGGCAGACAGTCTTGTAGAGGTTGGTAAAGATTTAAACCTTAACTGTCCATTAGCGGGGAGTTTCTGGAATGACGACCTCAAAGACTACACAATCGGAACTAATTGGTCTGTCACACACTGATTGTATACCTGTATGGAAAGAAGAGGAGATTGTATTATTTGATATTTACACTAAAGACGGTAAGTGGTTAGGAAGTAAGCGTACATTAAAACAAGTAGAAGAAGTTAATAAATGGCTAAGTACGACATAAATTTTAGTGGGTGGATGTTATTTAACGACGAAAGCCCAGAGGAAGCAAAGATACATTTTCTTGAGTGGATGGCAGAAGACTATCCAGAGTTAGATATTGATACAGTTATAAGCATTACAGAGGTTAAGTAATTGGTTGCTACAAGTACATTAGACGTCCGTGGTAAAGTTAAATACATCCACGCTGTTAATTTAAACAAATACGGTGATTGGATTATTACTATATACCCTGACACCCAATCCCTTGAAGTCATCAGGGAATACCAAGCCAAAGGCTGGAAGAATGTAATGAAAAAGGATGATGATGGTTATTTCATCCAATTCAAACGTTCCCCTACGAAGATGATGAAAGGTAAGGTTGTTGCTTTCACTGCTCCTAAGGTTGTGGACAACGAAGGTAAACCATTCGATGGTATGCGAGTTGGTTGGGGTTCGGACGTCATTGTACGTCTAGAAGTCTACCAACATGGTACCCCTAATGGTGGTAAAGCTTTCGCCTGCCGTTGGGATAGTCTTAAGGTCACTAATCTAATTCCATTTGAAATAGATAAGTCTGACTGGACAGACGACGAGAAAGCAAACATTAAGTCATTAACCGAGGTTAAAGATCAAGAACCTTGGTAACGAGCCCGGTTGAGGACAGGACGCGGGTCAACCGGGTCCCATACTAGCGCCTGTCCCAATCTTTTCATTAGTCAATAGTGTAAATCACGAGACCCTGACAGCAGCAGCAAGCATAGATCGCGAAGCGATCGTTACGAAAGCTTCGCTTTCTTAGGATTGCGCCCGGTTGTGGACCGGGCTTGCTGTCTGTTCGACCCGCACGCTCATGCCTAGCGCTGAGAAGAGAGGAAGTGGTGATCCTCTTGACAGCGGCTCCGGGGAATGACCGGACACACCAGTGGGTGTGTCGCTACGCTGGCTTCGCCAGCTACGAAGTCTCCAACCCCGTTGTGAGAGCCCACCTCGTACTGCAAGTGAGATAGCATCTGGTGCAGTATGTCACGGAAAGGGAATAACTCCGTAGCCCATCACCGGACGTGGGACTTGCTCCGGCTCTTGCCCTAATGAGTGACTTAGGGAAGCTGCAGGGTGCTGACCAACACCTGATAAAATCGAATAAACTGGTCGCCGAACGGGATAGGGACACCCGCGTTGATCGGGACCCGGTGCAACTCCGGGAGAGAAACAGGCCCGCTTAGGAAGCGCAGACGAAACCAGACGTGGTTCTGGATTAATGCTCGACCGATCCTTGGAAACCTTTAACCGCATCGGCGGGGTAAGGTGTGATGCATTAATCGAAATCGAATGTCAGTGCGACAAGTCGATTGCTACGGTGCATCGGGCGATTAGACTGCCCCTTAGGCGTAAACAACAGGATCAACACAGACGTAGGCCGGTAGCAACAGCCTTAACTACCAGACGGTTGGTAGACGTCAAATGTTCAATCGCACAGGTGAAATATAGACGTAGGGTACGTCCAGTCTTTCTACGTTCAACTCGTATGAATAACCCCGGTGGGGAAGACACGGTGACCAACCGTTTGTTTGGACGAATGCCGCCAACGAAAGCAGTAAATGCCTGAGTGGAAAGTATGGAGGTTCAAATCTCCCGTCTATAGGAAGCTCGGTTGAATGGAAACAGCACGCCCCATAACGGGGATTAACGCACTCAAACCCTTAAGCGCAAGATCGGCCCTGAACCGATCCTAGGCACTGCAAAGACGCATAAGGACTTGCTTTAGGCAAGCACCATGGTCCCCGTGACATGCATTGCCAGACTTGCAAGCCTCCGGTGGATTGTCATATACCGTCTAGCTGGAAGGATAAACTGCCCTGTAAACCTACACTCTACCACGGATGGTGAATTCGTCCCTTATGGGTGTGAAGGTAGAAAGTCACTTACAGGATGAACTCTACCGTTCGGTAGTCTAACTATCGTTCACTAGAGTTGAAGCCCACACTAGGTTGTTTGCCTGAGCAGTGGCCGCCCCCCATGACTACCCGAAATCGGGTATAGGGAAGAGCGACATCTTCACGACGACTATGGCAATTAGGGAGACAGTCCCACACGCAGGTGTAGTAAGCCAACTTTTCACTATCTAGTTGAACTGGTCCTTACATGACCATGGTATGGGAAACGTAGACTGACGGTCTGTTGAGTAGCTGTGCACTTGACGAAACCCTCCGTGTCTCAACCTGAACTAGTGAACTAGTAGGCAGCATAGCCATAGATTGCAGTGACAACGGGCAGACCCGCACTGCGACGTCCAGAACTTCAACTACGCCAACACGCGCCAGATTAGCGCATTTTGTTGTAGACCTGATGGAGGATCAGACATGAAGTTCATTCTGACACACAACCAACGGTGCTTAATATACATCAATCAACTCTCGCAGCCCCCTTAAGTAGGGGACCAACCGTAAAGGGACGGGCGAGGGGCATGACTAGCTCTGCCCCCACGCTAATGGAGAAAGAACATGATGCGAGTTAAAATTGAAATCGTGCCTTACGGCGAAGAAAATAAGGCATATGAAATTGAACGGTTAGATATCTTTAACAAAGGGTATGTAGCAAAGACAGGTTCTGTATGTGAATACGGTGTAATTCACATTTCAGACCGCAATAAAGCAGGAATGTACACCGCTACTCTCCATCATGCACGTAGCGATGGTGCTTTAGTTCTATTGGAAAAAGTTCTTTCCAAATTAGTTAATAATAACCATGGAGACAACCATGTACGGACCCCCGATGATGTGGGGTTACCCCCCACCCCCAAACATGAATGACGACCACTTCAAGCGTGGTATTATCTTTGCGGCTAAGCTTGCTGCTCGTGAAGAGCGCGAGAAAGAGCGTAAGAAGAATCTTGAGAAGCGTGATCGTGAAGAAGCTAGGAAGCGTGCCAGTGCTACCCGAGGTAGGTTCTGGTTTGGTGTCGAGATTTTCATATTCGGCATCCTCGCTCAGCCCTTCGTCGTCCCTCTCTACAACCATCTACTGACGGCTGCAACAAAGGCAAACTAATGGCCCACGAGAAATGGTTTATCAGTGATACCCATTTCCTTCATGCAAACATCCTTAAGTTTACGGATGACGAAGGAGAGCGTATCCGCCCCTTCGATAGTCTCGAAGAGATGCATGAAACGATCATCGAACGTTGGAATGAACGTGTCAAAACCAACGATTATATTTATCATCTTGGTGATGTCACTTTCCAGTACAACGGACTGTTCAACAACATCATGTCTCGCCTGAATGGTCAGAAGCGATTGATCGTCGGCAATCATGATAAACTCAAGAACCCTGCTTTGCATCAGTGGTTTGAGAAGATTGAACTCTGGAAAGGTTTTCCAGAAGGAAACTTCACAGCAGTTCACATCCCGCTTGAGATCAAGCGTCTTCGTGATGGTGAGTTCTGTGTCCACGGACATACCCACCAGCGTATCGAAAAAGACCCCCGTTACATTAACGTCTGTGTAGAAACCCGTGGCTATGCTCCGGTTCACATGGATGAACTTATAGAAGAAATCAAGCGTAAGTGAAATCTATCCACACTCTCATTCCGGATATCTACTCCCTTGTAGGAGGTCCTAATGGCATCACCAATCTACCACCCGATCTGGGAACTAATGTACAGAACGCTGTCGCAGCCTCCCTCGGCCCCCGAGAAAGTAGAGGTCTCCGGCTCTCTGGAATGGGAGATCAATGTCCACGTGCGTTGTGGTATCGTGTCAATCGTCCGGAGTTGGAAGAGCAGCTCCCTCCTAACGCCCGTATCAAATACTGCTACGGACACATCATCGAACACTTAGTCATCAGCTTGGCAAAAGCTGCGGGTCACACAGTCGAAGGAGAGCAAGATGAAATCCTTCTGGACGGAATACGTGGCCACCGGGATTGCATCATCGATGGTTGCATTGTTGATGTCAAATCTGCTGCTACCCGTAGCTTTGCTAAGTTCAAAGACAAATCTATTGCGGAGGATGATCCTTTTGGGTATTTGGTTCAACTTGACGGCTATGTCGTCGGGAGCCTTGATGACCCACGTGTTACAGTTAAGGATCGTGGCTACCTTCTTGCAGTGGATAAGCAGCTAGGGCATTTAGCCCTCTATGAACATAAAGTCAGACCTGAATATGTCAGAGAACGAATTAGGAATTACACAGAGATTGTTCAGCTTAGTGAACCGCCTAGATGCGAATGCAAGTCTGTCCCCGACGGAAAAGCTGGAAATCTTAAGCTCGATACAAGAGCGAGTTACTCAACTTACAAACATTGTTGTTTCCCAAATCTTCGGACGTTCCTCTACTCATCAGGACCCGTCTACTTAACAAAAGTTATGCGAAAACCTGAGGTTCCGGAGATTGACAGAACCGGTAAATTGATTTATAGTTGATTAATACACATACTAAACGTTGGAAAGAAAAACACCCTGAAAGGGTTAAAACTCTCCAAAGAATATATAACTTGCGTAAGAAATACGGGTTAACTGTAGATCAATACGAAAAGTTACTGGAAAAACAAAATCACAGCTGTGCAATATGCTTAAGGCATAAGGATGTATTTAATCAACGGTTATCTATAGATCACGATCACGTTACTGGATTTATAAGAGGTCTGCTTTGTACGTTTTGTAATTCCAGAATAATAGGAAGACATAGAGACCCTGAAAGATTTGAACGTGCGGCAGCGTATCTAAGACAAAACACAGGCTGGATAGTCCCGCCTAAACCTAAGAAAAAGAAAAAGAAAAAACGCCATGGCAAGAAATTACGGCGTAGAAAAATACACTGACGACCTTCCCAATCCAGTATCCTTTACTATCGGTTTCTGGTCTGGAAGTGTTGTAGGTGGAATAGCAGGAATGTTGTTTACCCTTATTGGGGTGTGGTTGGTAGGGCTGATCTTCTAATTGACTGACTACGCTGCAATCCTCGATGTATATTCTATCGAGGATATACTTGAACTAAACGACATGACTGCCGAGGAATTGCTGATATATCTCGTAGAAGAGAAGGTACTTTCTCTACCCGAAGTTACTCCATTAGATTTAGATGATTAAGAAAACAAAACACCCGTCGAACAAACTTGAACGACGGGCGATAGAAATACGTAAGAAGCTCCATAAAGGTGCTTCTCCTGTGGCTAAACTCCTTAATGAGAAGGAGATTGCAGATGCTAGCCGAACGAAATATGTGGGTCCCGTTGAACGACAAGACCCTGCAGGACTTGGTAGCTCAGCATCTTGACGCTATCGGTATTCTTAGGGAAGAAGATGAAATCCTTAAGATGACAATCGGAGAACCCGACAGCAAGGGTATCCGTAAAATCAGCTTCATGTTTATTAAACGACGTGAAGCACAAGTAATAGTACATAAATAGGAAACTATGACAAAGCTTAATACTACTTACTCCATCCGTCCGGCTGTAAACGGTTTCATTGTTGAGAAATCTTGGACGGAAAGGGAAGGTGACAATTCTAATTGGAAGAATGAAATCGCTGTCTTCTTTCAGTGGGATGAAGTCATTACATTTTTAAAAGACAATCAAATTTAATTTGGTCATTTCGACCCAATAAAGGAAAGAACAATGAATGATACGAACAATCACGAACTGGTGGGCTATGCTGACACTATGGCTACGCTCTTGGCTGCCAACAACGGCCTCCCCTTCGACGCCGACACCCCTGCCGGTGACGGTGAAGCCGCACACGAGGAAGGCGCGTTCATCTCGGACGACGCCGACGAAGCAGTCGTCTCCGCCGACTGATCTGGCTATGCCAGTGATCCTGTGAGGAACCGCGAGTAACCGAACAAGCGTTGCTTGCGTAGGCGCTCAGAGGGTCTTAAACCAAACGCACTCACAGTGAAGGGAGTAGGTGTTCTCCGTGCCTGCTCCCTTCTTCTTTAGGCAGCTACGCTGCCGTTGCGCTCGCACAGCGAGCTTGGAGGATCACATGGGGACAAAAGCAACAATAAAACGACGCGAACAACGTAAACGTGCCAAGCAACGGTTAAAGACCCAAGCTTGGTATTATATGGACGAAATGATCATAATGAATACTACCAACACTGTTTCTTTAGGTTGTACTAACAGCGTTTATGCTGTGTGCGCACCCACACAAATGGCCCAACTTAATTACTGGGCAGCGTGTGAAACACAGGCATGCAAGGCATGTCCAACAAAAGAAGAGGAAAACTCCATGAATACCGAACGTAACTACCTTGAGCGCCGTGTCCGTGAAATCTTCTGCGACAAAGAGCGTACCCTCATCGATACTTTCAACCTCCACGTCGATAACACTCCGCGTACTTACAAGGATTTGATCGCTGCGATCAAGGATGGTAAGTATGACCTCGATCCCAAGCGGACTAAGGTAATCGACGCTCAGGTTGAGAGCGGCGAGAATCCGCTGTACTTCGCATGTGGTGCTTTCGATGGCATCATCTGGAAGGGCGATAAGATGCCTGACCCTGCAGGCTATGGAATTGCCATCAATGCCCTGAGGAAGGCACGAACTACTGCTATGGATATCGTCCAGACGCAGGATGCTATTGCTGGCCTGAAGGCTCTGCAGGACTTCGATGCTTGGACCCCGACTGGTCCAGCTAACTAAATACTAATCCAAACTAGCCGTTAAGAGCTAGAGACATTCAGCAGACTGCGCCCTCCGCTTACCGGTCTGCTGGATCGTAGGTGAACAACGCGACCACCTACGTAACTTGTGGTATTATTCCACGCAAAAGCCCCCTTGGATCACGAGGTCCTTGGGGGCTTTTTTTATTACTTTTTAGGTCTTCAGTGCATTAAAACGGCAGTTAATTACCGTCTGACAGGTCATGTTTTCTCTTCAAATTTAGGCAATTTCATACGTGCAGGACCAGTTGAATTAGACCTTGCTCTAGCTCCTGATACACGGAAACCAGCAATCTCTTCTGCTTCTGGGAATTCTTTTGCTAAAGCTCTTAGTAAATCTCTGGTACCTTTAGGGCCTAGTTTATTTACACTGCCCCAATCACCTACCCAATCGACGTACAACATCTTACCGTTATTCATCTCAGAGATGTGTAACTGTCCTCCGCCGCCACTCTTAGCATCGTTGAAAGTAAACTCATGCCTCGCTAAGACTTGATCGGAGTTTCGACTTACAGAGATATCTCCTTCTCCGAACTTTTCACTTAACTTGCCTTTAGAGAGATCACGATATGACTGATAGCTGCTGTTTAAAAGGTCAACTTCTTCTTGACTTATCCAAGAAGGAAGATCACCATTCTCTCGCCTTGCCTGAGCATTTCGGATAAGACGATCAATGGCATCTAGGTCTTGGGATTTCTCATTAAGACTTCTAGACGGAGTAAAGCTGAACTCAGAAGCGTTGGCAGGCTCTCTAAGACGTACTCTAAACGGAATATTGCCCGAGATACCTAAGGCTGCTAAATCATTAGCTTTTTCAATCATTTCCATACTGGTGTGGAATTCACCAGTATTTTCATCATACTGCCATCCCGGTACCTTGCCAGACATGACATCACCTGCGGCATTCTGAGCAGAGTCTAACATACGCTCAGGCCATAGTTTATAACGCTCTCTACCGTTAAGTCCGAACAAACGGTCTATGGTTCTTTCTACCGCATTGCTACCATCAGGTTTAGCATCACCTATAATAGCCCGATAACCTGCGGCACCGTAATCGGTATCATCATTAATACGACGTACTAATGGAATAGTTTCACCAGTAGGCTTCTTAAGGTCATTAAGAATACCACTAGGAGGTAGATTACCAAACCTACTGTTGAAGTCTTGGTCTGGGTTACGGTTATTAGGGAAAGGCATCTGGTCTTTAACTTCAAGACCTAGATTGTCTATCTCTGACTTCTCTAATCCTTTGTTAGTTTCCATTTGTCTAGGGGTAATGACGTTGTCGTCATACCGGTCATCCCACTGAGATGCTTGGAAGTGTCCTTCATCTCGGTAGAAAGCTCCGTTGCTTAAACCAATGCCCATCAGTGAAGCTCCGCTTCACGTAACCATGACTTCGTCATGTGGTTAACTCTTATGAGGAGGTTGTCTACGACGGTTCTTGGAACGTGACACAACTTTCGTAGGGACACGATCAAGACTACCGTGTGGATGATAGCCAACGTGATCAAGTTCCTTGCCATCTCCTTTACGTACCTTTCCTTGTTTCATTGCTTTATACCGAGCACGCCCACGGGCAGCACGTCGTTTCTTCTGTTCAGGAGAAGAAGCCCATGCTTGTTCTTTTTCGTAGTTACGATCAGTACGTTTCTTATGGTTAGCTGGCCAACGGGGCATTACTTAATAGCCTTTTCCAAAACATCTTTGAGTTTGCCTTTACCACGTGCTGCAACAATAGCCTCGGTGATATCCTTAGGTAGACCAGTCCAACCTCTACCAAAGTCTACCTGAGACTGCTGGAGGAAGTTAAGGAGGTTGTCACTAGCGTCTCCACCAAATGCTCCGTATACACGGTGCATACCAGCGAGAGCTTCGTTTACTCTACCGACACTATCAACCATCTTTTTATAGTAAGCTTGGCTGGTACGCATCGGACCCATGTCCTTAGCGGACAGTTCTTTACCTTCGCTATTCAGAAGAGTAATTGTAGGCGGAGCTTTACCACCACCGTCATTGTACTTAATCTGGATATCATTGTTGTGTGCTACAAACCCGTTGAGGTTAAGCATATCCTTGAGATAAAGCTGACTTCCAGCTTCTTTCTCCATCCAGTTTTTGTACATAATACCGATGGATGCATCTTTAGCAGACTGGGCTTTAATGTTCTTAACTACTTCATCAGAAGAAAGCTTATTCCATACCGTTTGCTTACCGGGGTAGAACACTCCATCTTTGTAGTAATCATCTCTGAAGTTCTTAAGTATTTCCTGTCCTTGTGGAGAAAAGAAAAACTTAATAGCATTCTGCTTAGCAGGATCAGGAGCTTTAGGATCAGTTATGTCGTTGATAAACGTATCCATACCTTCGGAGAGATACCTAGCTCGCATCCGTTCGTTGATACGCCCACTCTGCTGGAGAGTAAGAGCTTTATCGGCGAAGTCTTTGTAAGTAGGTTGTTGACCTGTAGGATTGCTTGCAGTAGGGATTGCACCTGCTTTACCCTTCATAGTTTCAATCTCGAAGAGCTTACGGATGCTTGTATCGATGTTGTTGTTGATACTAGCTGTACTGACTTGAGCAGCCCATTGAGAACCCATAGCTCCTTCAATGACTTTGAGGAGAAGGATGTTCTCACCTTCAGGTCCTGAATATACTTGATCAGTTTTAACATCAACGAGAGCCTTAGCTCGGTTAGCGTTCTGGAAGGCCAGACCTGCATTACCTTTAGTAAGAGCATCAGTGATACTGTCGTAGTACCGACTAATGATGTTCTCACGTGCTTGCTCTAGTTTTGCGCTGTCAACAATACGGTTATAACTTGTACCGTCTTTCTGCTGTCTAGTAGCAATCTCTTGGGCTTGTGCTAATGCAGCAGTCTTTTGTGCACCAACGTAAGCAGCGAACTGACGTAACTGGACGTCATTGTACTTACCGGGGTTTTCTGCAGCGTCCTTAATGAAGCCCATAAGGCTCTTAGGATCACCCATGCCTGTAACAGTAAGGAGGGTGTTCATGTTACCGCTAATCAGAGAACTTAGCTCTGTACGGTAATCACTATCCCACTGCTTCTCACGATCTTCACGATCACCTACAGTTGCCTGACGAGCACGTGCTTTATCTTCAAGCATTGCACGTTTAGCATTCTCTTCGTAATACCAATTTAGGTAGGCGTCTTTAGCGCCTACCCCACCTTTGATTAAGAAGTCGTACATAGTCTTGGCATTCATAGTTGCACTAGCATTACCAAGACCATCAGAGATGGCTTTACGGGCCATGTCTACAGTTTTATCGTATTCACTCTTACGAGTAGTCTGAAGTTGTGCAAGCTGTCTAGTAAGGTCCTTAACGGCTTCATTAGCAGGGTTCATCCCAGTAATCTGAGCAACACGTTGATCGATGTAATCAACAAAGCCGGGGTAACGAGAACGTAAAGCTACGACGTCGTTCTTAAGACGCATATCGTAGTAAGTATCATCGCCAGCAATTTTACCACTGCCAGTCATAAGCATATTCTGAATACGGTCTACTCGACGTAACCCTGCATCAATACCAGCAGGGACAGGACCAGTCGGACCTACACCTTCCGGAAGAAGGTTTAGGCTTTGGTCTTTTCCTTCGAGGACAGCACGAGCATTAAGGAGATCGTCAGTATAGTCCGCTCGAGTATTCTCTACAGTAGTACGGACGTCTTTGTTGATAATATCCTTAGCTGTAGTTTCTATAATACCAGATGCACCTTCTAGACCCTGGCCTAGAGTGGCTAAAGCTATTCCTGTGCTTCTATCTGCTGTGATATCTGAAACAGGTTTAGTTATTTTAGTGTAATCCGGTACTCCATCTTTACCGGGAGCGACGTCTGGGTTAAAGATGGCCATTATTGATTTGCTTTCATTTGTTGTTGTCTACGGAAATACTCTCGGCGTTCATCTCGTTTACCGAAGTCACCTTGCATAAATCGTTGATAGTTGCTGTTGTCTATTGCATCTCCGGTACGGCTTCCGACAGCCATAGCCTTAAGGACTTCCTCAGGGGAATATCCAGATGCACGTAACCTAGCCATTGCATTGCGTTTGTAAGCATGGGCTTGTTCGGGGTCATTGTTACCCATAGCTTCCATACCACGACGCCAATCTTTGATGAATTCTTTTAGAACTCTTTTCTTAAGGTCTTTCTCACCTTGAACCATTTTGTTATTAACAAACATATCATCTTGCTCTTGGGGGTTCATGCCTGTTAGAGAAAGAAGAGTAGCTTGCCAAGGAGTTACGTCAGTTACAGACTGTTCATTCTTACTAATCCACTTACCAGTTTCAATAGCACCAATCCACTTAGCAACTGTAGAGTAAGAAGAGATTTCCTTTAACGGTTCTACCAGATCGGCAGCTTTGATCCTAAAGCGTTGATCATCGCTATCCCCTCGATACCACGATAAAGCATATTGGTAATAGGGGTCCAAACCAGCCATAACAGTGTTAGACATAACAGAAGCGGAGGCACCACCGATAACCTGCCACCAAGGGATATCTCCTCGGAGAGCTTGTTTAATATTTGTAAAACCTTGGGAACCAAATCGGTCTCCTACGTTAGGAAGCTTTCCTGTAATCATAGCCAATGTCCATGCAGGAAGACCTTCGTTAGTCATTGTAGACAACCACTTCTCACCGGGGATATACCCGAGAGAGTCCATAAAATGCTCTCTGATGTTGTCTGAGAATGGAGCACCTGTGACACCAATGGCGTTGGGAACACCGTACAATAGGCTTCCAAACGTCAATAACCGAGCTCTGGCGAGGTTTCTTTCTAGAGTAGTGCCGCCTAGCCTGTTACCCCAGAACAGCTCAGCTAGCTTTATTTGGTACGACAGGAACTGTGTAGACAGACTGAAAGCACCATGGTTTAAGGCAGAGTTACTGGCACGGGACATATTCACCGTAAGCAAGTCGGCTTGCTGTAGGAGTTCGTTGCGTACAGTGTTAGTAATAGCCGCAGTAGGATTTTCATCCCTGAACTTACGGAAGACGGTATACCACGCAGTAATACGGGTAGACTGTTCACCTAACCGGAATGGAAGTTGGCCTAACTGTAGACCCTTCTCCCAGTCATTCATAACCGCTTTCTGTTTAAGTTGATTGTCTAAGTTGGCATATTCACCAGCGACATTACCGAAGCCTGTATTGTTTAATTCTTTACGGGCTTCTAACCATTCACCTTTACGCCATTTACTGCCTAAGAAGTTCAGCTTAGTAGCAGCTTCATCTAGTCCTTCAAGTACACTAGCTTTGTTTGTAAAGCTACCCCATCCATGCAGAAGCATCGCGTAAGTACCTGCGGTACCTGCACGAGGCTCTAAAGACCAGATGACAGAATGGGTCTGTGCTTGAACTAAGAACTGGGGTATTGCGAACAACCCTAGCTTGAAGTTAAAGGCTACAGACCGTAAGAACGAAGCAGGGTCTTCTAAATGCTGAAGTGCCCATATGGGAGTAATAGTAGCTGCTTTACGAAGCAGTCCACGGTTCTCTTCAGGACCGTACTTAGTATAGAAAGCATCCACTAACTGGTTAGTAGCTGAATGAACCCATGTATCAAACTTACTAGGAGTACCAACGAACATCTTACCTTTCATCTGATTAGACATCAGACTGTTGATAATATGCTTTTCAACACCCGGTCTCCACTCAGGCTTTTCATACCAACCGAATGGATTAGAACGGACTTCGTTGATGTTGTCGTAGTTTAGATAAGGTTCTGCATCACGTAACCAATGTTCGACGTGGTAACGCTTATAGTCATCCATGAACGTACTATTAACCATACGTCTAAGGGCACGGTTCATCGTCTCTAACGGATCAACCATTTCAGCAGGCTGATACTGGTAGACAGGATTGCCTTGGGTACCGACGTCATTGACAGTCATCATATCGAACGTACTGTTACGTTCTTGGTTGTACTGTACTTTGAAGTTATTAGACGGACCACGCTTAGTATAGTCTACTAGCGTATCGGTATGCTTAGTCGGATCGTTGCGATTAGGGATGCGGTATTGCTGGATTAAATCGTCTGATAGGTCCAATATCTGCTTGTTACGAGGAACGACGTACACCTTTTGGTTAAAGTCTAACCTAGGTTTAACGACATTACCGGCAGCATCTTTAGTCTCAGCATACCATCCAGTAAACTGATCCCATTTGATACCCATCTTAGCCACTAACGGCTTAGCTTCTTCCCACTTATTCTGTTGAAGAAGAGTGTGGATTTCATTGAATATCTTAGAGAGGTTCTCACCATGTGCTCTGTTCTTCACAGGCATAATGGTGATATCACCTACGTAAAGGTTCTTCAGCCCAGATATTTTATTATTAAGACCAGTAGGATACTGAGGACGGACGTCGGCTAGTTTAAGCCAATGGTCATAGTCCCACTCGAAGTGGCCACCGCCTTGACGAACGACATGGTTGAAGTCTAACGACTTCCTTTCAATACCAGCGCCTTCAACATAGACGTGAGTAATAAGCTTGGGATTGCCTCCGCCACTAACTTCAGTGAAGTCTTTAAGCGGCGTATGCATAAAGTCATAGATTTGGTAAACCTGTGCTTCACCCCTTTTAACTCTATCGGAATATTCTTTAACCCGTTTGCTATCTACTTTACCCAACTCATGGAGAACTTCGTCTCCTTTGTTGGCACCTACGTGGAGGATAAACTCATCGGTAGTAGTAGGGTAAGAACGTACAGGGATGCCATCGAAGAAACCACTGGATATCTTCTCACCAGTCTTAGGATCACGGAAAGTAATGTTTACTTGTTCAGCACCAAGGACTGCTCGGTTACGGAACTCAGCAATCTCCATCATCATACGATCACCTTCGACAGCCTTAACGAAACCGAAGTAAGCTTTGGTTTCTAAGTAAGAAGGATCACGCTTGAAGTTCTGGAGGTAGAAGTCTTGGAGTTCTTGAGGGCTCTCAAAGAAACGTTTAGTCTCTCGGGCATGGTTAAGGGTACGGGTAAACTCTTCGTTTATCTGCCGTCCTTTAATCTTACCACCTAGGTAGCTCTTAGCCCAGACACGCCATGCAGGAATTTCTTCGCCTGTTAGTTCATCATAGCGGATACGTCCATTACGGATATCGACTAAATCTCTAGCGACACCTTGCATCCATTTATTGACGTTGTTCTGGGAATACGTAGCTGCTTTACGTTGGACAGACTCATTGAAACTCATAGTTTCGTCTGAGTTACGTACCCATCCGAGAATAGAATTGACTAAACCCTTACCACCTGACGCAGCCTCTGGGATTGCAGTCTTACCGAGAGTATACTTCAGAGTATCTCTGGTGAGATCATCGGTTTCCTTAAGAGGGACCCAATGCTCAATGTAGAACCCTAATCCTTGCTGGTTAACAGCAGTCTCAGGAGTAAGTGTAGGTTCAAACTTATTAGTCTTAAGGTTGTACGGAACCATACCTGCTTCAGGTTTGGTAGAAGGAATAACTTCAATGTCGTTATCAACAAAGAACTTAGTTCCTTTATCCGTAGTCTTAATGCTTTCTAATTTCTTAACAGCAGCTTCAGAGAGATATACTCTGTCTGCCTCTGCGCCTACTATCTTAGGCTCAGCTAAACCAATCTGCTGTGCAAATCCTTTAGCTGTTTCTATGTTAGGAAATAAACTGGCGTCGTAACTGCCAAGCTTCATCCTAAACCAATGTGTATTGCTGGCTTCCTCTCGTACTGGGCCATCAATGTCTAGGATAGCGTTCTGAGGTCCTTTGAAGTCTTGTCTAATCTGCTCTACACGAAGTCTATTGACTTCTGGGCTATAGACAGACTCAGGAGCACGTTCAGGTCGGCTGATGTTTCTAAACGTATCGAATAAGCTTGTACCAGTGTCTACAGTGTCTTGGAGACGAGTAGTTGCTTCACGGCTAAGGTACGTACCGGGGTTGGCTTTTTGCTTTGCATCGTCGCTCCACCACGTACTAAGCAAACTATGCTCAGCCTTCTCCATAGGATTCCTACCCTCTGAGACACGCTGGACAGCAGCTTCTGTAGTATCACCTGCACCTTCGGCTACAGTCTTAGGACTGAAGCTTGGGTCTTTAGTGGCCGCTTCAACCATATCGGAAGCAGCTTTAATGACCTGTGCTTCTCTAGCACCTTTAGTAAGAAGCTTAGCAATACCTTTACCGATACCGAAGTAATCAATAGGCATTAAAGCTGTGAAGACATTCTGAAGCTTACTTTCCCACTCAGCTTGACCAAGCATGGTCTTAGCCCAATAGGCAGCTAACTGTGGGTTATCCTTCTGGAGTTTAGTCATTACCGCATCTACGGTATTCTTAAACTCTTCATAAGGCATATCATAAAGCTTAGAATGCTGTGCATCTAAGACGTCACCTAGTCCAGCAGCTTCAAAGAAACCCCCAACTAACCCACGAAGCTTAGCTTCATTGTAAGGCTGGAAGATACCTTTACCCATATCGGCAAGATACCCCGGCCATGACTGTTGATCAACAACAGCCTGAGCATTCTGCATCTTATTGAAAAGATACTGATTGCGAGTAATTAAGTCGCTGCCTGCTTGAAGAGCCGTGTCAACGAAAGAACTACCCAAGGCAGAACGAGAGCTATCGAGAATGCTGTCACGAAGATATCCGCGAGCAGTATTAAGTGAAGATATATATTTATCAGCATAAGCTCTTTCTATGACGTCTCTAGGGTCAGCAGGACGGAATTGATCAAAAGCTTTATAGATTTCTCTAGGACTTACAGCCCCACCCTTCTGGGCAACTAAGTCTGTAATGACCTTCTGTTGTACCATAGCGGAAAGAACATCTTGACGATGTGCAGCATCTGAACGGAGTTGTTCCTCACGTCCAGTTACATAATCTTGGAAGTAATCCGGTCTCTTCTTTTCAGGGTTGACATCAGCAAATTCTGTCTTAGCAGCACGTTGCTCTGCCATCTCCTTAGGGAGAGGGACACTGGTATTACTTGTAGGTAGACTTACCTCACCTGTCTCGGCATCTCTGGGAACTCCAAAAGATACCGCATCGGTGTCAGGGTCTGAGGGAAACATTAACCGTAGTTCCTAAATGTCGGAGCAGCGCCCCAACCGTTATCAAAAGTGCCTATAGAAGAAGACCCACCAAAGCCTTGGGAGACTTGACCGATTATTGGGCCAGCCTTGAGTAAAGCTCCACCAAGAGATTGGAACCCTTGTGCGGTAGCGTTGTCTGCACCTAGTTGAGCTAATTTCATTTTATCTTGGGAGATATTGGCGTTATAGCCAGCGACTTCACGTCCGAAGTCTAAGCCAGCTTGGACCCCCATCATGTTCCACAGTCCTTTGTTCTGGACTGCAGCTAATCCACCTTGTAAACCAGAACCTAACTGAGCACCTTGGTTGACACCTGCTTGGACAGCTTGAGCTCTAGCACGTTGTGTATTCCGGATATTCTCAAGCTGCATCCGACGTCCTTCCAGTTCCATCTGACGCATTTTAGCATCATTGATGGACTGTTCTTGTCTAGCGACGTCTTGGTTTACTTGAGCTACTTCTTTAGCATTACTAGACTGTGAAAGACCTCCAAAGACTTGGAGACCTAATCCTACTGCTGCAATACCCAGACTAATTGGGTCCATTACACACTCATATTCTGTGCTTCATAGACAGACCACCCGATGATATCAAACGGTTGTCCATCCACTGATGTTAATTTAATTTGAAGGACCATACCGTGCCCTCTTAAGCGGTGTCGTTTAAATGTAGTGGTTTGGTATACACTGTCGATATATGCAAGCTGAGCAGTACTCCAACGCCCACTGTTGCCTGAAGAAGCATAGTCCCAAATGCTTTGTATTTTATAAGATTGGTTAGCGCCGTTGTTACGGCTGTACATATACAAATAAGGGATTTGAAATCTTCGTTGGGCTTGGCCGTGAAGTTTATACCCAGTTATAAAATAGCTGTCATAGTTGGTACTTCCCCAGTCTACATACGTAGTATCATGAAGATCAGCGAAGGTGGTGTTACCGCCTATGACAGAGAAGTATTTAAACGAAGGTTGTACAGTAGTGCTTCCACCGGGACCAGAGACATAATTAATAGTAGCGATGTGCCCTACGGTTGTATCTAAAGTATACGGATAGAAAGCTTTGTTGTAGACGTTATAGTTAAGGATTTTATCGAAAGTAAACTTATCTGTAGTGCTTACAGAGTTGGTGCTTTTGTACATCCATTGAATTACGTAATCAATAGGATGGTATGCAGCACGGACGTTCTTCTTACTTTCAAGAGGAATGCTTTCATAGAAACTAAGAATAGTTCCTACCGTGATGGCTTCTACCGTCAGTGACCCACTCTGGGAAGGACTGACGTGGTAGATACCTTCTTCATTCCAGAAGTAAGGTAACCCCATTACATTGACATAAGAAGACGTAGATATACTTTGGATATTGCTTATCTTTGTAATGGTGTAGTCATTGGCAGCAAAGCCGATACCTTGGCTTCCTGTAATGAACCAGATGCCGTTAGCAGCAAATACCAATAAACCATTCTGGATAGGGAATAGTTTATAAATAGGACCAGTTCCTTGGATGGTTATTACACCACCATCGGTAGGAAGAAGATCAAATAGTATTTCAGAAGTAGGGTCGTTCTGTTGATAGCATCTACCAAAGTCATCTACTTTCTCTACAATCTGAGAGAAGTAAATGTTCTCGGTCCATGTAGTAAATGGAGCAGTACCGGTAGCTTGCTGTGAAGCATTTACTCCGGTGTACCATATACGTCCTTGGAACCAACATCCATTAGTAGGTCTAGCTGTAGATGAAACAACAGTAAGACCAGAGACGCCTGAGATAGTAGTTCTGTCTTGGCTAAAAGCAGGTATAATATATCGTCCCTTAGGAGCAGGAGCTGAACTAAGGGTGATGTTGTTTAGTGTTGTAGAGGGAGAATAAACTCCACTGGTATTTTTATACCTCCACCACTGTTCTGCGTTACTTGGGTAAACACTTGCAGCAGTAAAGAAAGTACTGACATAGCTTGTACCCGGATGGGTAATAGTCCAACTAGAACTTCTTAAGATTGAAGTATTAGGTGGAGAGCACGAAGTTACACTGATTGTTATTGAACCTGTACCAGACGTATAGCTGGTTACGGTTCCAGTAGCAGTAAAGGTTCCCCAAATATGATCACCTGTACCAACTATGTTAACACTATCGGATACCGATATTGTTAATCCAGTTTGGATTGTCCATGTAAGGCTTTGGGGGAAAGCTATTAATGGGTAGATGATATTAAAGGTATTTGAGGTACCAGACCAACCGGGTTGGGGTACCCATCCTTGGTTGAAGAGGTTGTAGTTATGACTGGCAGATAAAGTAGGTGGACGGAAGTCGTCTGCAACACCACTTTCAGGAATACCTGTGAAGTCTCTTACCTGAATAGTTATAGAAGCGCTAGTTATCGTCCCTGCGCTATAAGAGCAGTAGAACGGTTCACAACTGGGATGAAAGACAAATAAATATCCGTTGCCGTCTGCGAACTCACAAGTCTTTGTGCTATCAAAAGAAGAAACTGCGTACCCATCAAAAGTAATGGTAGAAGCAAGTTTCTGAGTAGATAGTGGAGATGCTGTAGTTGCAGCAGTTACGGAATAGAAATGTAACGTCGTTCCTACTTGGACGACAATAATTTGGGTACTACCATCTCCACCGGCGTTATCCCATTTATAAGAATTAATAGCTACGCCAGAAGTAGACAGTAACGTAGTAGTTCCGTTGGTTTCGGTGTTAAGACCTAACCTACGAAGTACATCACCGACGATAGTGAATTCAACGTTGTCGCAATCAGTCGCTGCATTCTCTGGGAAATTCATCCCAGTGAATTCAGTTACTAATCCTTTCGTGAAGTTATTTTCAACCGAAGTTATTACTTGCGACGGCATTTGAATTAATTACTTCAGAAACCTTGATATTACGTTGGACATAATATGCGTCTGCATGTTTCTTAGCGGCTTTAAAGCCAGTGAAATAACCTTGCAGACCCGGAGGTATCTTTCCCTTTTCGTAACTAAAAGACCACAGACATGTCTCTGGGTCCATCTTGGCATGTAGTTTATTGCCGTCGTCTTTGAACAAGCTTGGGTCTACTGTTCCAATAGAAGTCATAGGTTTCTTACCATCTATGATTTCTAACTTAAGAACACGGTCGGCAATCTGTGGTTTACTCTCAGGAGAGATCATCGGTCAAATCCTCGTTGTTTGAAGTAACTAGTAGCTGCACCCCATCCACTCTTCGCACCCCGGCCATAGTTAGGGAGTTCGTCGAAGTAAGTAGGACGGTTAGCTACTGCTTTATTTTTCTGGACATTGCTCCATCCTCGCTTGGTCTCTTGCATTGCGAGTTGATGGGGCTGTTGTTTAAGTTCGAAGAAGGCTAAAGCCTTAGCTTCGTTTAGAAGTAATTGGAATTGTTCTTCAGCCAGTATGGGAGTGAAACTATCCGTCATAGTAAATGTCGGAATAACTCTACCCCATCCCATAGTTTTACTACCTTGGAGGGTACTGTCTTGGGTGTTGTCGTAGCTGTTAAAGATTACGTAATAGTTGTTTACGATGCAACAGTAAGTAGGCTGGCGGTCATTGTAGTATGAAAACGTAAATGAACCGGGGAAGCCGTTGCTGCTGTCAGCGAATGTAAACGTATCTACAATAGACGAACCGGGATCATACGTATTAACTAATTCAACAAACTCCTTCACAGGAAGGATGTTTACATATTGGTAACCCGGAGGGGCAGTTACTGTAGTGTCTTGAGTAATACTCCAACGAGTGAAGGTACCAGCACCGGCAGTTTCAGTTATATTCAGAACCAGTGTAGTACCGGTGTAAGAAGTAACTGTACCAATCATGTAGTTGTTGGTATCATACAAAGCTAAAGCACTATCACCTGCAGTGATTGTAAGCCCTGAAGCAACTGTGAATGTCTTTGCTCCAGTTCCTATAGTAATTGAAGATACCGAAGAAGTACTCCAACTAGCAGTAGTAGTAATGTCAGTGTTGACACCGTGAGTAGAAGTAGATACGGCATTATCAAGGATGTTAGAGTTATAGTACTTCAGCCATCCAATGTTTGCTACACCGTCAGGGACGAACATCAACACAGGAGCATCTGCAGCTAGACTTGGGTCTAACTGGATTAACTGTTCATGATCCGGAAGGGGAACACGGTTTATGATATCGAAATACTTCTGACGGATAATCTCAGCTACTTGCATACTCTCAGTGGTATCACTGATGGAGTTTACTTCGTCTGAGGACATAGACGACAGAATACTCTGTGTCATGTCAAGGAGTGTATATTTCATTTACGTTTCCAAATATTCATGCCTAAGGCTCCAAAGAGAAACACATAAGCCATGTATGGAATATACTGAACATTCGTTGGGTAGTCAGATACATTAAACTTTAACCAAGGATAGCGAATAGCTACAATGGTATCCCAACCGATTAAAGCTCCCCATATAACAGGCATAACCAAGGCAGCATCGGTAAGGATACGGATGCCAATGTATTCTTGATTATTCGTTACCTGAGCCGCACCGATCTTAGCTTCTTCAATATCCGCTGTCCGGTTAGTTTGAAGTTTAGCTGCTTCAGTATCTTTATACTTAACGTATATAGACCCTGCGGTAGTGGCTAGGCCCTGTAAGATAGGGCCGATAAGGGGAAGCCAAAGCATTAATCGTTCTTACGTCCGTGGGCTAACCAGACTAACATACTAAAGATTGTCATAGACAGTGTAATGCTCTTAGGAACATCAATCACGTCTAGATAACCCTTGAACGTAGGATCAGTTATAATTTCGTTGATGGACGAAGCAAGAAACAGAATGGAAGAAGGAAGACCTGCGGTCCATGCAAGGAACCGGGTCCAGCTTTCATTCCACGTCAGTTTTACCCAATCGACCACCTTGTTCCAGATGTTCTGGAAGAACTGCTTGATCATTTGTAACTTTCTTTGATTTAAATTTGTTATAGAGATAGACACCACCGGCTATAACGGCCAGAGCGACGCCTACAGAGATGTATGGATGAGCAGTGATATACCCCCACAGAGGATAAGTAACCGCACCAGCGGCCACCGTAGCACCTCCTAGAGGCCCTGCAGCGTTAGACTTACCAACACCGAGGTATTTCATAAGACCAGCGCAACCAAGCTGACTATCGACAGCGTTAGGATCGTATACCCCGTCAGCAACATACTTGCCAGAAGTATACTGATCGGTGCCAGCCCATACGTAAGGTGACGGAAGTCCTTTATTTGCATATCCTAATCCGTTGTACTTCTCAAACCAAGTGAGAGCACTCCCGACTGACCAATCTTTGTTATTGGCTGCCTTCGGAGCACAATTAACAAGAGCGTCGAAAGCTCCTTCTTCGAAGGTCTTAAAAGGCCCTCTACCTTTTGGTACGTGTCTAGAAACGCTGTGTAGAGGATCGCCTTGAGCTAGCTGAGTATTCAAGTCGAGGTTGCTCTCACGGTAGTGGGTGATGCCCACAAACCACCACGGCACACCTGTTTGTTTTTCTATGCGGTCGTAGATAGGCTTATTGGCCTTAATACGGTTAGCAACTTTTTCAAACAAAGGACCACGGCTTGCATAGACGTGGCACTTATTCCAACGTTGTTTATTTAATTCTTGAAGTGTCATCGTACTCGCCTTGCTGAGATGATACCCCATGCGGAGCATGTAGAGGTAGCGAACGTACATTGTCCGACTAAGAAATAAGTTGTTGTTGCACTTAAACTTACACGTAATCTTGGAATAGCTTCAGTCATCCAGATTGAGCCTGTACCTGTAGTCGTAGGACGGATATTTTCTGAATGCCTTCCTGCTAGAACATCCATAGTGTTTGTGGTTGTAGAAATACTGCCTGCTGTGAATGTAACTGTCGTAGTATTTGCAGGAAGGATGTAAACCACTCCTGTGACATCCCAATCACCAGCAGTTAAGCTGATGCTTGTGATAGTCTTAGCAGTACCCGTTGTTAAAGCCGTAGCGGAACCTTGTACAAGAATACTTTCTACATACTCACCAACACTACCAGCGTTGGCGTTGTTATTAGTAGAAGTACCTACAATGTCTGGGGTAGTAATCTGTGGAGATGTACCGAAGACAACAGCGCCTGTACCTGTTTCGTTAGTGATTGCAGCGGCGAGATTAGCCGAAGAAGGAGTAGCAAGGAATGTCGCTACACCTGTACCCAATCCTGAGATACCTGTAGATACTGGCAGACCTGTACAGTTGGTAAGAGTGCCTGAAGTAGGAGTGCCCAGAACAGGAGTTACTAACGTAGGAGAAGTACTGAATACAAGATTACCTGTACCAGTCTCATCCGTAACTGCTGTAATTAAGTTAGCAGACGAAGGAGTTGCTAAGAACGTACTTACACCTGCAGCCATACCAGAGATACCAGTAGAAACCGGAAGTCCAGTACAGTTAGTTAGAGTACCACTGGCTGGCGTACCAAGAACTGGAGTTGTCAGGGTAGGCGAAGTCAGTGTTTTGTTGGTAAGAGTATCTGTCGTATTTCTAGCTACTAACGTATCTAACGCATTAGGAACTGTAAGATCAGCTCCATTGTTGATAATCGGAGTGATGACCTTAGTAGAGAAAGTAGGATTAGCAACTGTAGCAATCGTAGCTGGTGTAGTACCAGTTACGGTTATATTAGTACCAGCCGTAAGAGCAGTACTCTCAGAAGACCATTGGACGTCATAGTTAGCGTTGCTGGTCTTAGTAAGATGCTGTCCAGTTGTACCTCCAGCAGGAATGTTTGTAACAGTCCCTGCTCCGGTGAAAGTAGATAAGTCTTGTAGACGTAACGGAGAGTTAGCTGTAAGAGGCTGAGGAAGATTGACAATCTGTTGGGAATTCATATCCAGAGTGTCAGTCATAGTATTAGGAATAGTACCATCCCTTGAGAGGGTATTATCCATAGCAGTTTCTATTGCATCATTATTCGCATTAATAGTAGCAATAGCTGTCTGGAAAGCTGTTCCAGCACCGATGTTATTTAAAGTAAGTTTTGTCATGGGGTAATAATATACTCAGTGATTACAACTACACCGCTAGCGCCAGCACCACCTGCGACGTTCGTAGCAGAGTTGGATGCAGAAGCTCCACTGCCTCCACCTCCGTAAGAAAGACCTGCATTTCCCGTAGCAGCCGAGCTAGCTGCGATTGAACCGGCTCTTGATCCGCTAAATACACTAGCCCCACCAGAGGCTCCATTTACGTTACAACTGGCGTTGATGTATATCCCTGCCTGTCCATAACTTCCGGGAACAGTGAAATCACCAGTACCTGCGGCGGCTCCTGTGCCACCACTGCCAGTGCTACCACCGCCACCCCCTTGGTTACCTCCCCCGCCACCACCACCGTTGGCGACGCAGATAACACCTACGCTTGTAGCTCCACCTGAGCCACCTGCGTTGTTTCCTGCAGCACCTGCGCTACCACCAGTGCCGATTGTTACCGACTGGCTTGCGCCAATTGTGGCTGCAGTAACAGTTTTACGAGAATAGCCTCCACTACCGCCGCCACCTCCTGTGGCTCCTGTACTAGCAGCCCCGGCAACACCGCCGCCAGCTCCACCACCGCCTACGCATTCAATGGTACAATAAATCATACCTGAAGTAGGAGTGTAGGTTCCGTTGGCAGTAAAGACTTGGTTTTGAACTTTTAATTGTCTACCAAGAATTTCAGCGCAGACGAAAGCTGTAGAAGCAATTTGCGTAGTATTAGTGTGTAAAGCCGCTGTAGGAGCCAGAGGCGTTCCAGTAAGCGTCGGAGAAGTATCAAACACCATCTTACCAGTGCCAGTGGCACCCGTAGTAGTTACGCCTTCAATAGTAGGATGGCCTGTTATGTTAGGCGAAGCTAACGTAAGAGTGCCTGAGAAAGTATTGGTTCCGGAGAAAATGTTATTACCGGAATGGGTGTTATTTGTATTAAGAAGACCTACAACTGCACCTGAAGTTCCGACGGGAGGAACCGAAGCAATAGTGGCATTACTCACGACGTCTTGGAGACGTACCGGAGAGCCAGCAGTAGCCGGGGCAGGTAGGTTAAGAATTTGATTATTGTTCATGTCCAGATTAGCGCCCATAGTGTTGGGCACTGTTCCATCTCTGGACAGAGTGTTTTCCATCGCCGTCTCAATGAGGGCGTTGTTAGCATTAATAGCATTTACAGCCGTGGTCTCGTTCTGTAAATTCGCAAGGTCTGTAAGTGTTAGTTTTGCCATGTTATCTCTTTAAAGAAAAGGCGGCAGTTTCCTACCGCCTTAGTCTTAGGTAATCCTCTTCAGAACCACCGTGATGCTCGCGTTAGCGAGGTTGGTCACAGTGCCACCGAAGATAAGATTAATACGTGAACCAGCAGTAATGGTCGTCGGAGAAGCAATCAACGTACCGTTAACGGTAGTGTTGGCTGTACCCGAAAGAGACATTGTGCCAGTCAGTTGGTTAGTGCCCGAAGCAATTGCTTGCGTACCAGTGGCGACTTCAACTTGAAGCGTACCAGAGGTGGAAGCAGTTCCGAACACAGCGCTTACGCTAGCAATCTTATACGTACCAGAGACGTTATCGTTAACGTAAATCGTGTGGCTAACTGCGTAAGACGCAGCAGCGACCTGATTTTGGTTATCGGTGACGAACTCATAGTTCGGCATAAGGAAGGCAGACGAAGAGCTACCGGGGGTTGTTGCTCCGACAGAGACGGAGCTAGCAATGATGTCGTTACCACTCAGATCATAGTTAAGGGCCATTGTTGTTCCTTTCTAGAAGAGGGGGCCTTGCGACCCCCAATTCAATTACTGAGTGATCGTACCAGTACCACGGTAGTGGATACGGATGGTGACAGCACCAGTCTGGTAGGCCGCAGAGACCTTAGCAGAGATGTAGCCACGATCAGAACCAATCGTAGTACCAACCTTCGTACCAGCTCCAGACGTACCTAACGTATAGGTAGTCTTTTCACCCTGACCGTCGAGCGTAGAGAACGCCACGGCAGAGAGAAGAGCAGTCTCAGAGATAGCGGTCGTGCGGTCGTCTTTGTAGAGACCGACACTGAAAGTGCCGGAGCCTGAAGACGTGCAAGCCGTATCAGCGATGACTTCGATGAACTCGATGATGCAGTTGGTGGGGACGAAAACGTTGTCTTCCTGAATGACCGAAGAGGTCGTCAGGGTGGACATGTCAGTGATCTTGAATTCGATCACACGATTGCTACCATAGGCGAGGAAATCGCCAGCAGTAGCAGGAGTTGCTTTAGACGTACCGTACTTGAGATACAGGCCGTCGTTGTTGTTCCAATTACCAGAAGCCATAGTATTATCCTTTCCTTAAGCAGGAACCACGCCAAGCGCGGTCAGGATGATAACCATGTTCTCGGGGCGGTACAGCTTGAAGCCGTACTCGGCAATCGTCAGGTATTCAGTCTGCTGGAGGTCCTTGTTGAACTCACTGTAAACAGTGGGCATCTGACGGAACGCACCAATCCACGGCGTAGTATCACCGGGGGTTGCAGAGAAGAAGAAGTTGGCGACGCCGGTGGAAACGCTACCAGAACCAATCGTTTCCGAGCTAATTGCAGGGAGATAATTGGAAACATAGAAGTCGAAACCACTGATGTTAAACCGGAACTTGAAGCCGCTCATGATACCATCGCGGGTAACGCTACCCCACTCCGGCATCGGAGAGAGGAGGTTGACGAGGTTCGCCTGCGTAGCAAGCGAGTAAGCGACTGAGGGATCAACCACAGCGCAGAGGTTGTTGAGAGGGACGTTAGCCTTAAACAGGGCGTAACGGGCCTTCTCAAGGTCCTGCAGCGTCAGCGACTGGCTGGTGCCAGCGGCGACCCAACGGTGAGATGCACCGTTGATGGTGTTGGCGTTAGAAGCAGTTTGTCCAGAATTGCCTTTGGCAAAAATGTTGGTCTCAACGGCTTCCATAAGAGCACGATGCTGGCGCGGCACGAATGCAGCGATAACATCCTGAGCATAGAAGCTATCCCGCTTGAACTTCTCGGAGATTGCGTTAGCAGAGTACTTGTACTGGTCGAACGAGAAAGTGAAGTTACCAGTGTCAAACATCTGGTAGCGAACAGCCTGATTCTCGTTGAAATCAGCAGTCTCAGCTTCGCCAATCGACGGAATGTTAAGCGTATAGCCATCGGGGAAGTCAGTGAGAACCTTGACAAACTTCATTGCATTAAGCTCGTCTAACAGGAGTTCCTTGAGCTGACGGCTCCAGAGGTTAGTCCTGATAAGATTAGCTTGGCTCATGTCCGTAAATGCGGCCATGTGAAGTTATCCTTAGGTTATGTTAAATTAGTCCGGAAGACCGAAGGCTGGACCAAGTTCTTGGGCATCCTTCTCCATCTGGACAGCGATCTTTGGATCGAGGTATAACATTGGATTTGTCTTCTTAAGTTCTTGATAGTATGCATAATCCCGCTTCACTACCTTAGGGGAGAAACTGTCATTTCTCATGGCATTGCGAGGGGCTGATGTATAATCACTACGAGGACTGTCGTTAAGGCCAAGCATCCTGAAGTAAGCTTCAGGAGACTTCTTGGCTAACGAATTCATGTCGTCGTTAGACAAACCAAGTTGGTTATAATGATCCTTTAGGACGCTGGCGTAGTTATCGCCGAAACGTTCCTTGAGTTTAGATTGGACTTTACCAAAATTCTCGACTTCTCGTTTCTGAGTTTCATATGCTGAAATCTCTTCCTTGAATAAATCTTTCATTTTGTTTACATCCAAAGTAGGCTCTTTGACTTCGTTCGCTGTGGGTAATGCTACTTGAGTTTCTTTTTCTTTCCTCAATTGGTCAATGAGTTCTTGCAGACCGGCCTTAGTCTGGCTTTCTTCATAGAGCTTCTTGTACATTTCGTACTGCTCTGCCTTTTCACGCTCTAGGGTCTTTGCGTGTAAATCGGCGTTAATCTTACCTTCGAGAATCTCTTCCTTAGTTTTGTCTTTCCACTTATTAAGGATTTCTTCTCGGGCGTCTGGCGTCTGGTCAGCGCCATCTAGTAAATTCATTTCGTGTCCTGTTGGTCTAGGTTAATAATTCTTGAGATGGTCTTTAAAACGCGGCGACCACCATTCATATCCGCTTGACGATAATCCCAGTTAGGGAGATCGTAAATCTTGTCATTAAGCTCTGTGGCTTTATAGTCTGCGTCTACTTTATCTAAAATTTCTTGGAGACGATCTAAGACTGCCTTAGAGCTTAATATGTGTTTCTTGAACCTTTCCTTTTCCTCAGGGTCCTTGAGGTGATCAGTCCATGCTGAAATCATTAATCGCGATCCCAGAGATCAGGATACTGCGACTCCATACCTTCTTCGGAAAGAGTAAGGACTTTACCATACCCTGCCGGAGGCTTAGGAAGACCGGGTTCGTTGTACGTACCTTCCATAGTCTTCTGAACAACCATAGGACCCATAGGACCTAAGGCTTTGTCATCAGTCATGATGTCGTTAGGATTGCGACGTCGGTTAGAGAAATCTGTCATTGTGTACCTATTGTTCCTTCCGGCGTTGCATTAGTCGGAGGATTACGTTGGAGATTGAATGTATTGGGTTGAGACGGAGGAGCACCAGTAGCGGGATTGATATCGTAATCTTCACCCATACCGGTTGCTGTACCCATCTGTTGCATCAAGCTTTGTTCAAGGATGTTAATCTGAGCTTGTCCTTCAGCTTGTTCAGCTAAAGCAATCCAAGGCATCACTACTTCATGATCAGTGAGATCGAAAGTATGCTCAAGTATTTTAGCCAACTTCAATCCACTGAAGTGTGGTTGGACTGCTGGCCATAAGTTAGAGCCCGTGAGAGNNATTTTGGATAAGCTCCGCTTGTTCAGCAAAGTGACGAGCAGCAATGGGCTTGATACGGCCCACACCTGTAATGTCCTGAACAGTAAGAGTTTGGAACGAAGCTGCTTTAAGTTCGTCATCGAAAACTTTAATGGTAATGGCTTCTGATAGGTTGCGTCTGGCTAGTTCCAGCATGGCATTCAGAAGCGGTTCTACCATCTGTTCTTCGAATTGATTGATTTTATTCTGAAAAATTCTACTGGCTGCGTTCTCCAACCGCTGGACTTCGTACTTGGTTTTTTCGCCGGGGCTGCGAAAGCCCATAGCTTCCTCAGGCGCACCTGCCATTTTTTCCATAGTACCAATGTACATAGCGATTTTATTTTCACCTTGAAGAATAGAAACTTCAGGTTGTAGAACATCGACGTCTCCTTCTTCGGAAGTAAATATCTTCTCACCGGGCTGCCATACGAAATCTTCGACAAATCCCTTAACCTTCTGGACAGGGAATGCTGCGAAGTCCCAGATATCAGCGCCTAAGTTTTCAAGATGATCAACTCGGTACTGCATACCCACGAGGTTATCGAGCGGCCCCATGCCCCACAGGTTATCTTGGCGTTTCCGCCATGGGACGTGGTAAATTGGAGGCTTGCCGAAATAAGAAGGATTAGGCTTGTTAGAAATGACCTTGTGGCGGTCAACCACCATGATGACACGGTTCTTCTGAAACTCACCAGTCATGTGATCATGCCAGTCACCATAGAAGGTTAAGACTTCGCAGTAATCACTCATAAGGTATGCCCGGAAGGAACTAAATCCATCTACGGCATAAAGGCGATCACGTTGAGACCAATCACCAGAAAAGGTACGGGCGTGATAGCGTATATCAGTTAAATATTTATAAAGCTCTTCATAAGCTTCACGGTTTTCGTCGTTTGACATCCGTTCTAGCATCTCTTTGATTTCTCCCATGGAGACCAAAGAGCGGATGAACTTAGGCGAAGACTGGAAGTCTTCTGCCGTTGGGTTCATTACTAAGTCTAGAGGATTAATGCGGCGGATGGCAGGACCGACAAAGCCTGCTTGTGTCTTACCCGGCTGTTGTACTCGGTTATCCACCCACTCAACAGTGGCGAAGCAGTTACCGAAGTCGATGTAATCCAAAATGATTTTATCGATTTCATGCTTAAAGGACGGTTGGTCGATACACCATGACATGTAATTGACGATAGCATCTCGTTTGGCGATCTGATTGGCGTCGGCGTCATAGGCATCCCAAACTAACCACTTCCTCTTCGGGAATAGAGTAGCTGTATAGTTCGAATATAGATTGTCACGAATTTGGCAGAGCTTGGGAATAGTTGTCCTATTCTTCCAAGGATTGGTGACGTTACTTGTCGAAGATGTGTCAGTAGCATAGATGTACCTACGGATTTCTTCTTTATCTACTTTCCATGCATTCCTAAGAGTATCCCATTGCATCCAACGTTCAGTTAGACGTGTAGCAAGAAGCTCAGGAGAGATAATGTTTTCTAGTTCTAGATCTTTACCGGTCAAATCACACCACCAAAGCGGCTATGATATGTAGCCGGTGTATCGTTTGTTTTCTTAATTGCGAATATATTCATGGGAGGGACAGCGAAGTCGATGGCAGATGCTAAAGCATCCTTGACGTCATCGTGGGCTGGATTAGTAAACATCAGTTCTTCTTCTAGAACTTGGATGTTACCTGATTGATAGTGCCAAATCTGATGGTTGGCGTAGCGAGGCTCTAGGATAGACATAATTCGTTCTTCCTTGCTTCCTTGCCATCTAGACGGACGATATTCGTCCACTGCAAGTCCGAGTCCATAGGGTCGGATGTAGTTTTCTTTGAGGTCTTTGACAATGACTGATTGAGCAACGCTGACCTCACAGCGAATCTTCCTGAAACCCCATTTCTCATAGAGCTTGAGAATATGCTGGAAATATTCGGATATCTTGTCAGTTTTAAACCTGTCTATTTCAAGGATGTAGTAATTATTATGCCCATCTACCCCTAAAACCACAATTGAAGTGTAGTCGGATTTTTTTCCGGTAGTATAAGCGAAGTCCACGGCTGCAACAACGTTAAGTCTTTCTCGTTTAAAGAACCAAGAGTGATCTCTCCGTCCGAGGAAATTCGTATCGTAGTATTGAAATAAATCGCGTTTGATCGGCGACGAATCAATATCATGTGGGTCGTTGTAGTATTGGGCTCGGAAGTGGACTTTGTTGAGGTATTGGGCTCGCTTTTTAGCAAGCTCTTCTTGGTTAAATCCGAACCACTTTCCGTCTGATCGTTGGCATCTGGGCCAGAGGAATTCTCCAGTTCCGTCGCCTGCTGTTTCCACAGCATGTTCTTTAACGTCGAAAAGACTGACTGTATGCTTAACATTGCCTTCATCATCAAATTCATCGAGGGTCATCTCTGCCAGATTAGAGTACAAATCTAACGGGTGGTATCTGGTCCCTACTACCCATTCTTTAGCATTTACGGTTTCAATCGAAGAAAGGAGCGAATACTGGTCTTTAACCTTTTCGCGGCCCTCTTCAGTGTAAGCATTGCTTGTGACAACAACGTCATCAAGTACTGCAATGTCACAGTGCATGCCAACAATATTACTAGTAAGACCAGCAGTAAAAATGCTTGGGTCTCGTATGGATTCTTCTCTTCGTCGGGGATGATCAACTGCGATTTCCCTTTCTGTCCATTTCTCTCGTTTGGCATCTTCCTTCTCTATCATATCCGGCCAATAGAGACGGTATGTATCGGAAGTCAGAATGTCCTTCATAAACTTCAACTGCTTGGTAGCGAGGTTTGAAGTTGAAGAAATGTACAGAATGCGAAGCGTCGGGTCCCTTGTAAGCTCCCAAACACAGCGGTAAGCTATCAAGGCACTTTTCATGTGGTCGCGCGGAAGCAGAAGAAGTTGGTGATTCTTCGCTTGGCTTGACGTCCACCATGAAATGACCTCTCTGTGTATATTACCTAAGAACCGTTTAGGATGAACTAGCTCTATAAAAGCTACTAAACTTGATTCGGCTTGTAGTCGTCTGGCTTCCCGGTCAGGGTTAACCGTTTTTTTCTTCATGTAGTGTAAGCCCAACCTGAACCTATAAAGCCCACGTAGACTTTTCCATAAGTATTGCTATCACCTGAAATACACTTGACATAATCAGGATTTCCATAGGGGTAGTCAGTTAATTTAGTCCAAGTTTGTGTATTAGCCGACCATGAAGCAAATGAACTTGTTGACCGATAAATCCCATAATTAGCTTCTGAAGTTCCACCAACCCAACCTGCTACATATACAGTAGGATAATCATTACCGGGCAAAGGCGCACCAAAACCGACATCAAGAATTTCTGTCAATCCTGTAATAACTGTCCAAGTTGCTCCTCCATCGAAAGAACGCTGGCACGCTCCTACTACAGAGCCTCCGACATCCCCTGTGCACCAAAATAGATGCCCCGCCGTACTTTGACTTGCTAGATTAGGTACTGATCGTAAATGTGTTGCGTAATAGCCTTGACTATAATCAAGATTTGCAGAACCACTGTTCGCCAATCTTCCTGAGAAAACCTTTGACCAATTAGCCCCACTGTTTGTTGATTTATAAATTCCTGCTATGGCTCCATCGGCATTTGTGCCTGCACCATTGCTGTTTGGAGTTCCATTGTAGTAAATGTAGAATGTATTTGCATTTACACGATCTGCACAAAGACATTGTTTGTTAATACTGCCATTGCCTTCCATAAAGCCTGAGCTAGTTGGTCCAGTAATAGAAGCTAAGTTCCACGTAGGAGTTGCGCTACCATTTGTAGTGTAATAAATATTTAGATCGTTGGATGCACCGACCCACACCCAATTAGTTGCTGAGGATGCTGCAACGTTACCTCCAATATTTGCACCTGCTGGAGGAGATAGCGTGGTCCAATTTTGCCCGCCATCCGTTGAGAAGGCATTATTTGTTCCTAGATAACTTGCATTTAGTACAATCGTACTAGGAGAGGACGAAGCCCAATCCATGCCTGTAGCTACAGTAATAGCAACATTGTTGTTCGGAATTTGATTGCTTGGGTAAGTAAGTGGGTTGGCAATACGAAATCCCGGCCTATCCCAACCATAAACAAGAGCTTCATTGCTCGGTGGGGAGATAATACCATTGGCAACTAACTGTTCAATTCCCTTGGATTGAGAATTCCAGACCGTGCTTCCAGAGCCAATGCTTGTGCTTGGATTACAATACCAAACACCAATACCCTCTGCAAAGTATAACTTATTACTGGCAGAAGGATCAAATTTAATACCACCAGCCGACATATAGTTTTCTAATGTCGTCCCTAACCACGGAGGATCACCTGAAGTAATCGTTCGGGTTGGATTTGAACCGGTATACCCACTAAAAGTAGCTGCAGTATCGTTAGAATAGCTTACTTTACCGGCAACATTGATAGTGGCTATTTTAGCATTAGAAGAAGGATCAACAGCTACTGCCCAGAGGAAATTGCCCCCGCCGCTGCCTACTGATTTACTTGACCACGAAGTACCGTTGTAAATTCTTAAAGTATCTGTTCCATCATTAGCGCAGACATACAAAGTACCGGCTGTACTTATGTCCATGAAACCTACAGTAGTCAGAGGATAACTTGTAGTAGAAAAATTGACACCAGCGTTAGTTGATTTATAGATACCGTTGCCCGCACTACCGCAATATAAACCTTGCGTTTTACCTCCACTTTGTGTCGAACTAGGGTCAAATAAAACTAACACTACTGAATTAGTAGCATTAGGAATATCTGTAATCTTAGTCCAATTTACTCCTGCATCCGTTGTACGCCATAAACCTGCGTTAGCTGTTCCATATAAAACATGGTCAGCATTGATTGGATCAACCGCAATCTTTGGCCCACAAAGACAGTTACCGTTTGTATGGTCGTTGCCACTACATCCAGTGGTAGTAGAAAAACCCGACAAATACGTCCAAGAAGCACCACCGTTGTCTGTACGATAGAGCTTATCCATCCAACTCATATAAAAACGAGAAGTATTGGATGGAGCAATTTTTATTTCGTAGACACCATCTGAAATATAATTTCCACTGGCATCATGCCCAAAGTGCCCAGAAGGCATCGAAGACTTAGTATTTAGCAAATCCCATTGAAGAGTAGACGTATTCCATTTATATGCTCCAAACGTATCGGTACGAATAACCTTCGTACCGTCTGAAGTCATATCAATGCCAGAAATCCAACCACCAGCACCGATCTTTAATTGTTGCCAATTAAATCCGGGAACAGACGAAGAAGCAAATAAAGGTAACCAACCTGCCATATTAACTCGCGAATGAAAGATACATCAGGTTAGCGCCTGTATAATCCATAGACGCCGAACTTGAAGCAGTAACATTACCACTTGAAGTTGAATGCGCCATTGCTGCTTGTACGCCATTTCCACCTAAATTACCGATGGCAAGATCGCCAGAACCTGATGTAGTTCCTGTCCAAGTCATAGTAGGCGTTGTACTTACAGAAAATGACGCGCCAATACCATCAATAGCAATACCGCCAGAAGGAACGGTAATTGCAAGAGGACCTTGGGGCTGTGCTTGGTTTGTGTTATAAAAACCACTATTAGTTGGTGTTACAGAGCCACCACCAGATTGCCCAGTAAGATAGCCAACAACACAGGCAATGCCTGCTACGCCAAGACTTGCACCAGACCATGCGACAGTTTGTACGCCAGAGCCTGAAGGCACATTTGCATACCACATACCACTATTGTTTGTGCTCCCCGCAGTACCGTTGCCAACACCTAATGTAGCTGTTACTCCATTTACTGTAACAGTTCCAATTGTAGCATTACCATCATTGCCAATAACTACAATCACAACACGATCAGACGAAGCTGTACCGATATCCATGCTGAAATTGCCAGATGTTGCAAAACCTGGGGCTGCCGAAGCAGTTGCAGTAGCTGTGAAAGTAATACCCCCACCTCCTCCGCCACCACCAGTAAAAAGCGCAGAGTGTGGCTGATACCACTGATTACGGATGGCGTGAATAGGCATTAGGTGAACTTACCGACAGAGATTACGGAGACGTTGGCTCCGGTTGTGACTTTCCAAGCGCCGGAAACCGAAGTCATACCAAGAGGAATGAAGAAAGGAACAAGATTGGAAACACTCGTTGCACCGCCAGTGAAGACAGTAATCGACGTAGCGTTATCCAGAATGATTACGTTACCCGGAGAAGTCGTAGCAGGAACAACAAGGATGCCTTGGAAGTAATCTCCAGTCGCTCCAGTAGAACCCATAACCTGAGCAGTCTGCGAAGCAGCCACAGTTTCATAGTTACTTGGATTAACTACCGTAGCTGAAATACCAGCAGAGCTGAGTGTGCCCGGAGTTGCGGTAGCAATAACACCCGGACTGTCCGAAGCAATAGCGACACGCATAGTGCCGTTGTTCATTGTACCGGTGTTGACTGCAGTAGTCGTACCAGCAATCTGAGCGACGTTAACAGCTTGGTTACCGGAAATACTAACTGGTTGGGTAACAGCAGAGCCGTCTACTTTCCAAGCAGTAGTATTAGCCGTATTACCCGGTTGGACCGTCCAAGTACCAGACTGAGCCGCTTGGACTGCGAAAGTGCCTGCGTTGTCAACGGTAAGCGAACCACCACCGTCAGAAGCTTGTACAGCGAATGTACCAGCGTTGGTAACGTTATGGGAGCCAACGGTAAGGGTTACACCTGAGCCATCGACCTTAAGACCGTTAGTGGCATCAACAGGAGCAACGCCTGCGTTAGTAGAAGGATCGCCGATAACGACGACTTGTCGATGGTTATTGTTAGTAGATTCAGTACGGGTATCGACGTTGGTTCCCGTGCCTGCTGTAATTGCAATGGCGGTATCAGCCATAAGTTTTCCTTATGAAGAATAAGTTAAAGCTAGGAGAAGGCCCATGGGAACACCAGCACCTCCTACTGGGGGGTTTAATGAGCCAGAGACAACCGTTACTGGTTGTCCTGAGTTTGTTGAAGGAGGACTTGATTCTGTCACATACAGAGAACCATCAGGGGCTCTAAGGGGTACTAACGTACCCGGAGAGACTGTGACATACCATGCACCACAAGGGTGATAAGCTCCAACGAATGATCCTCCCGGAGCTTTAATTACATTGATAGAACCATCGGAGGCATACACACCCGTTCGGGTAGAGCCATCAACGACAGTTACGTTTATTGAGCCATTACTGGCGTAAAGACCGGCCATTGTTTTCGTTCATAAGTTCGACGTTTTCCTCAACTCTTGCTAAAGCGACGTTGATATCTTGAAAACGTGCAAGATTTTCTTCATGACGCTGTTGGTCACGTCCTTCATGGATATCTAGTTGGGTACGATGTTCGTTGCCTAAGTGTTCAATTTTTACGTGTAATAGATCGAACTTCTTAGCAAGCCATCTAAAGAAATGCATATGTGCTGTAAATAATAACGAAACCGCTCCCACAATCAGCGTGGCATGTCCCGGTTGTATTGTAGGGAGGAAATCTAACATTAGTTATGGATAATTGTTTTAGGCTGAGCCTTAGGTTTATTTTCTAGAAGAGAAAGCTCAAGTGCTCTCTGAGAAAGAAAAGTAAGAAGCATAAGAGTTCCTTTGAGATCAAGCTTTTCTACAGCTTCCTCAAAGGGAGTCTTAGGTTTAATCGTTGGTACTTCTTTGGTTAACATATGGTACTATAGAATATACTATACTAATACTTACCTAATACTTAAGTACTTAAGTATGTTAAGAACCCTGCTGTATATACGCACACATAGGGACTTTCCATCCTGTGATGCAGACGTGACATTTACTGTCCTTGGAGGGCCGGACGTTATCTTTTCGAAATATATAACCATTCCACTTAACCCTTCCTTCTGTAAGTTCTTCTATTTCAGAACAGCTCTCTATTGGTCTACAGTCTGATTTAGAGCAACAATCACTGTCGTACCAGTCGTGCACTCTGTGCACGTAACCGTGAACTTCGTTCACGTCGTGTGCTTTAGTAGGAGTTGTCAAGGAAAAATATTAGCAAAACTGCTAAAAATAGTCTTGAAAAACGCATCGAACCATGATACAGTATATAGGTGGTACTTGTCAAGAGATTTCAATGAATTGGACTAAAAACAAAGAAGATTATTTAATTAAATGGTTGGATTTTACAGAAGGATACAAAGAAGGTATTAGAGGAGAAATGGACAATTCTATTCCGGAAACAACCGGATGGAGACCGAAGAAAAACAAAATACCATCAGATGTTTACCGAAGTTCAAAAAAATATAAATATTTTCAAAAATTAAAAAATGAAGCAGATGGTTGTAACATTTGTGGAGAAAAGAAAAATTTAGTAATTGATCACTGTCACTCCTCAAGAAAAATTAGAGGAGTTCTTTGTCAAAACTGTAATCATGGGATTGGGAAATTTAAGGATGATTTAGCTTTGTTAGAAAAAGCGATAAAATATTTAAAACAAGAAAGAGATAACCCGTTGGATTATTATACTTTAAAACCCCTTCAGGATTGAATTAGAAGCTCACTGATGCGTTATTTTAGTATAGGAGCTAGGTAGGTAGCTGTGACAGAACAAATCGCTTATAAGCCTCCGCTTGGTTGTTTACTGACCCACCAGCCAGCTTGGGAGTTTTTAGGAATTCTGAGAGAGAATGGTAGGGATGTATTCGAGTGTTGTAGGTGTAAAATTAAATTTTTATATCCTACGAAGAAAGACGAAGAACCGGTTTATAGGAAATGAAATGTTTTAATTGCAGTTTAGCAGAGCTTCAGTGGATGGATATGGTTTTAGGTTTACTTCCGTATTTTATTCTTGGAGGTATTATTTGGTTTAGCTATTATATTTTACGAAAATTAGTAGATTGGTTTTTACAGTAAAATTTTTGTCAGATATTTTTATAAAAAAAATTGTCCGATATTTTTGAGGTGTTATTCAAGCGCGCTTCGAGGCACCCCGAACCCC
>FRDC01001692.1_pt1 | contig 51200 bp, 51 predicted proteins | sample 1106171 | NCBI WGS metagenome assembly FRDC01 (sample SAMEA3930566, study PRJEB13176) | freshwater metagenome | biome: Drinking water system; feature: drinking water; material: water | place: Singapore | collected 2014-12-20 | reverse complement strand
CCCTCAGCTAGTTGTTGGTAAGTTAGTTTAACTGCCATTTTCTTGTGCCTCCCCTCTAACAACAATCAGTTTCTCCAAATACCACCTAGCTTTTTTCAAATCCTCAACTCCACCCTTCTGTTTCTTGCGCCAGTTATACTTGATGACATTTCCTTTCAAGAACCCGTTGAACTCCTCTGGGGAGAGGGTGGCGCGGATGGCGTCAATGCACTCGATGCCTGATGGGGAGGACGTGTAGTGGGTTGGTTGGTTTACTGGGTCTGTTTGGGTTGGTTGATCAAGCATAGTCTTTACGGCTTCTAGGTTAGGCGCGATTCTATCGTACACTTCTTGGATTTGTCCGCAGAACTTTTTGTGAGTTGGTAAGCCTTTTCTATGGAATTCTTTGCGGCAGTGCGGACAGTTGGCGAATTCTGCCTTGCGTTCATATTGGGTTAGTTGCTTCTCAAATTCAACACAGATAGGATCAAAGTCCCACATATAAATCGGAAGAGGGCCATACATCTTCATGCCTATTTTATTTATAGTGGAATGTTTCTTTCTTATGTGGCGAGCAAATCCGTGGAGAGTTGCCCCAGAGATTGTTTCTGAGCAGATCACACACTTGCCGTCTTGACCGTAGTATTGACCTTTTTTGGTTTTGTTTTTGTTACTCATAGCTTTACCTCGACTATATTGCCCCAATTCTCACCCTCGCTAACCTCAACTTCACAACTCAACCCATCAGGTGCGACTTGGGGGTGGATTAAAACAGACCCAGGACGTTCCATGATTTCCTTGATCTTGTAGATTGCTTCGTCCCTAAACTCCAAAGGGCAATCAAAGACCAAGGAATCATGGACTGTGTTGATCATTTTATACTTCTCATCCAGCCCTTCTTCGGCCAGATGAATCATTGCTTCTCTGATCTTTCCAAATGCACAATTCGCAGGCAGAAAAGCGATGGCCCGTTCCGCATCATCTCCACCTTTCCAGCCACCGTATTTAATGTCCCTAACAAAGACAGAGTTGAACCGTCTGATGGCCCCCCAGGGGGAGATGAGATATTTTTGTCTGTGCGCCTTCTGCTTTATCTCCTCTCTAAACTTAGAAGCCAACGGGAACAACCTATCCAACATATCAATAACCCCTTGCGCTTCTTTTTGATTTGCAAAAGATTCTATGTTCATGTCATACAGCTTGCGAGCGCCCAAGCCAAACCCATATCCTAAGATAGTAGGCTTAGCTTTTTTATCCCGCACAAACTTCCGTGCTGGGTCAGACTTGAACCATTTGATGTAGTCCTTGAATTCATCATCGCTCATCTGATCTAGTTTCCCTGAGACAGCTTCGGGGATTTTCAGTAGATGTGAGGCAGTATAGGAATGCCCATCTAACCTAGCCATCCTCATATACTTAGCATCCCCAGCACAGAAGCCTAGGGTTAGCATGTGAAATGATTTGTAATCACAATTATGACTCAATAGCCCCTCGGCTATAAATGTCCTAGAAGATGTCTTTATAGCTACAACTTCTTGAACACCTACATCTTCTATTGCCAGAATTGTTGCAGGTGAACTATTCTTTCCCCAATAGGCCATACCTTCAATTTGGTTCATGACTTTGGGCAATAATCTAACTGGTCTAAGCATACCAATAGCCCTTACCCAAGAAAATGGTTGACCTCCAATTGCATACTGTTTACAATCTCTATCCTCGTTGGATATCATCACATTAAATCCCATATTTTGGAATTGTTCTATGGCTTTTACGGCAGCGGCTCCATCATTCTGACCAAAGCCAAGTCCGCGGCCACCATCGCTTCTACCTACATAGCCTTCACCATCTAAGAATCCGGCTAACCACCCTGCATCATACGACCTATCAACTTCCCAAGGATGGGTAAAAAAGCCTATAGCCTGTCCAACTCTTAACCTTTCAGATTTTACCCATACCATCCCGCTACCCATAGAAGAGTGCCTAGCAAGCCAATAATGATCTTTGCTACAGGTGACTGTGCCTTTATCTGTTATGATCTTTACACAAGGTTTTTCGAGATTCCAGGCGTCCTCAACACGGGCTTTAGTCAAATAACGTCCTGATCTATTTGAACCTTCTGTAAATCTTCTATCTTCATCAAAGCCAACTACATAGTCGCCTATTTCCATGTCGTCGGCTTTAGCCCAGGTTAAATCCCACTTCAAAATTCTAGTATTGGGTGCTACACATTCAATTAGTGTATGGCCTGGACTGGCGACTATGCACTCACGAAATTTCTTAGCAAACTCGCCGTGTTTGGGTACGTTCTGGATGTTAGGATTGCGGGAGCTTAATTGCCAAGTCGCGGGAGCGAAGGTGAATGTTGTATGAACAGCACTATCCCCACCAACCTGCCAGCCTTGGACGTAGGTTGAGACTACCTTCCTTTGCTTGCGTAGTTCTAAGATATTAGTCAACACCACATCCTTAGTCACCTTAGCCACCCTCTCCAACTCTTTCTTCCCAGTCGTAGCCTTCCCATCCAACGACTTAGGAATAGGTATACCCCGCAACTTCATATACTCCATCAACTGCTGTGTCGAATTAGGATTAAACAGCTTCACTTTATAAGGTCGAAGTTCTATGTCTCCCGTGGGGAGGGAAAATTCTCCCCATTTGTAATAGTCACCTAGCTCTTCTTTAACGCGGGTTATAATGCGAATTTGATAGAACGGGTGAAGATCAGCGAACTTCTTTACCCAATCTTTTTTCTTTGGTACTAGAGAATTAGCTTCTGCCATTACCTCATCTCTAATTCGCTTAAGGTCGCCGTTCCATTGCTTAATTCCGTCGGCTGGTTGCATACCGTGGAGTTCAGGGGGAACGTTAGCGAGAATTGTTTTGTCTATTTCTTCTGTGGCTAGTTCGACTTCGACTTCAAATATATCGCGCCGCTCTAGGTCAATTCGCATTCCACGGTCTTGCATTCTTTCTAGGATGGGGTGGAAGTCCCTTACAAACTTAGTGTAACTATCCCAGATGCCGATCTGCTTCATGTCATTTGGAAGCTGGGCGTTTATGCGCTGCAAATTGTCCACATCGAGGCTTCCATACAACTCAGGTTGGGAATCTGATAAATGCTTCCAAGGCCCGTAGCCACCAAAGAAGGACGCGACGTATTGGAGCGATGCGGGCTGATCTGGTTGAGAGTGGTGCCAACTCCACATTAAATCTTCCTGTAAACCATTGAGTCTAAAGCCGTTACGCTTGAGGATGGGCGAATCGAAAATCCAGCCATTCCAAGAAATCTTGGTATTGGGGCTTGCTAAGATTTCTGCAATGGCCGATATGTACTCTCTAGTATAGGGGATGAAGATTCCCGTTCCTGGGGCGAGGGAGAATTGGATGGATTCGATTTCGCTATTTCGGTATTGATTAAGGATTGTCTGAAGAGATTCATCATCTCCGGTGTTGGCTGACATTTCGCCCTCCAATATCCCCTCAGAGTCTTCAGTCTCGTCAGCAATCTCTCCTCCAATAACTTGCTGGAACACGTTAGTGTAATCATCGTCTTTCCTCATGATTGATAGTAAGGTGTCTTCGTCCGTGCCGTGTGAGGACATGGACGTTTCTATGTCGTAGGCAATGATAGCAGTGGGATCATCGCGCATCCGTGCGAGAAAGGGGAGTAGTTCTTCGGGCTTGTGAATCGTTTGGTACTCTCCAACTCTAGGCACCTCACGGACTCCCTCAGCAACTTCCAACGCCTGCTTGATGTCAGCCATAAGCACAGGGAGTAACTTGTCACCCCCACGTACAACGAAGCTAGGATGAAAGGTAGGAAGGACATGGCAATTAAACTCCTTTGACCAGATAAAATAACCACGGACTTTAGAGATGGCAGTGTTGCGGCCATAGAGTCCAGTTAAGGCGCGATACGCGATGTCTCCTAGGGCTACAATTACTTTGGGTTTAGCTTTTTCGATGGTTTGGATTAAATAAGGTCGGCAGTTTTGGATTGCCGTTTGTTCATAGCTGGTGCCTGAGAGTTTGTTATTATGGGGCCGACCGCGAACTATATTGGTTAGTGTGAAGTCCTGACGGTCACGACCTATGCGACGAATTGCTGCTTCTAGGCGTGATCCAGCTTGGGCTTCTGGGCGGAAGGGGAGAGCGGCGGTTAGCTCGTTCGCGCCCAGGGCTTCACCTACGAACATTAGTGGGATTCGTCCAGTCCCTTCGTTATTAGAGAAGCCGGTGCAGGTTTCATCGGCGGCTAGGGGGCAGGTTGTGCAGGGGGAGTTGGGTGGTTTTTGCATCTTGGTTTAGTCCTTCTTTATAGATATTCCAAATAATTGTTTAGCAATCCTAGAGTCTTCACATTTTACTGGAACTGATATAGTACCTTTGGTTATTATCTCACCTAAGTTTGTTACAACTACTTGGCTATACGGTGTCCAATCTCTAAGAAAAGTCCATTCAATCTCATCCATTAGCACGAATCGTTTTAGCTTTTCTGAATAGCCAAACCAGTTTAGCCCACCTAGCTGGCGGGTTTTAGACGCTACAGATGATGTTAAGGTCTGTGCAGCTAAGGGAGGCTTAGGCAAAGCCCCCGCCACGATAGCTCCCCCAAGGAGCTTAAGTAATGCTCGTCGGTTCATCTTGTTTCTCCTCCTTAACTTCGATCTTCTGATAAGCCCAATGAATTGCTTTCCAAGATTCAAAGATATAATCATCTGCATCTGGGGCGACTGCAAAATAAACTTTCTTCATCCACTCAACTGCTTGTTGCTTGGTCATAGATACTTGACAATTCCCACCAGATTCATGGGGTTCGTCGTAGTACCAAAGATTATTAGGTTCTTTAGGTTCTTTAGGTTCTTCCATCACACGCTCCTATTCAAATCAAAGCAAACTTTATCAGCCTCTTGTCTATCTCGACTTGACCATCTACACCGTCCACAAGATTTGATGTAAAATTTATTGGTTGTGGTGTTTATGACAAAGTACATCAATCCTTGTTCATCTGCGCTGGATGTTACTATCCACATTATTTACCTCCCTCCTTTTGCCGTTCTCTCTGCCTTCCTGCCGACCAATCTACGCCGCACCAGTCAATACCAGGGCGGCGAATCTAACTAACCAAAGTCTTAGGCGATCTAAGACCCACCAGAAGTTTATACGTTTGCGCCGGTTTAACGCCATAATGCTAGACCTCCAATCAATCCAAAAAACACCAACCACCAGAACAACGTCCCTGGTTGGTGTTTGCGCTTGCTTGATGATTTGCGATTTTGACGATCACTGCCTTGCGAACGAATATCGTTATTGCGGCGATTATAGGTTCGTGACATTTTCTTTCAAAGCTCCTTTAGGTTAAAAGTAAAACATGCTATTGCTATATGTTTCACCGGATTCAATAAGGGCACCTTCAAGCTCTAATAACTTTCCCTGATCCATAAATTCCCGAAACTCCATTGGTTCCTCTGGGATTTGGACACTCTCTAAGTCTACGTCATTATAGAACCTTAGAGGATTTGTGGAAAGGCCAATTACTCGTTCGGATGTTATGTTTGTCACTTCTCAACCTCCTCAATTCCGCAACTCCCATCATCAGAAAACAGATGATATTTCGAGGGCAAAATATGAGTCTCAATTAGAAATATAAAGATAATCCAAACAAGTAATGCCCCACAACAAGCCCCAAAAACTTTACGCATTAGATAAACCTCCTTACCTGATCATGAACCTTGACCATCTTAGCAAACTTATTGGGAGTCCCAATGATCTGAATCCCCTCCGCCGTAGTACATCTACTCACTGCGACATACAGAAACTGAGGACTCCCAATAAACCAATCGTTCAACCTGATTTGAATCTTCGGCAGCGTCAGCCCCTGGGTTTTATTTACAGTAGATGCATAGGCCAATCGAATAGGAAAGTGGGTTAGTTCTCCTAGTATCCACACCTTCCGTCTCACCCCCTTCACTCTGCCTTCTTTTACCTTATCCTTATGCTTGGTCAACTCCCAATCATCCGGCGCTCCGACCTGCCATATTGTTCTAGTTATCTTGGGAATAATCACCCTATTCCCGTTCCTGAGTAACTCTACCTCAATCCCCACTATCTCATGCCAATCACTAGGATTAGCTAGGGCGTCCACCAAAATCGCCTTACCTAATTTACCTTCATCAACAACTTCAGGGTCATTTATAAGTGGGCGAAGCACCCCAGTCACCCTTCCCAAATCCCCATTCACATAACTAAAAACCGGCGCATCATTCGTCAACACCATCACCAAGCTCCCAATCTTCAACTCCATAAAATCCGGCACATGCTCCCATTCCTTTGGCGGTTTTTGTCTAGCAAACCACCGTTTACTTTCAACCGTAAAGCTCTCACCCTCTTCCTTTTCTAACATCTCCAAGTTGATCTTATCAACCATCTTATTAGTCCCTACGATAATGGTGCCCGTTTCACCTTCCAGAGCCGCCTCCTCTGGGGAGTCGAAGAACCGAACACCGGCCATTTTGAGTAAAGAAGCCGCAGCTGTTCCGTTACCTGATCGTAAATGGTTGAGGGCGCTCAAAAAGGTAGGGTCAGATTGGCGGTGAACTTTGGTTAGGTGGATAGTGTTAGCCGCGAACTTTGGCCAGCACTTCGCGTTATAGGGCCAGTCGATGGGCATTTTCTCGGCGCGGTGGGTCTTGGGGCTTATTACTAATTTGCCGTTGATTACTTTGTCTTCTGGGACTGGGGCTAGTTGACAATTGTGTACTACTGTTCCATCAGCTAATAGAAAGCGGCCATTGCCTTCTATTTGGATTCCTACATATTTGCCCACTTTGAGTAATTCAATTTTTAGTTGAGATGAAGATTTATCCCGCTTATCTAGGCCATTAAAATGACAAATCTTGCGAGCTATTTTGCAGGGTATTTGCCAGACATCCCCACTAATATAAACTACCCAACACTTACTATGCCACCTCAATGAAGTCCTGAAACCCAATTGATCAGCTAACAACTTTATATCCTCGGCCAATTCTAGTCCTAGACAGGCAATGGAATATCTATTTGCGCTATAGCAACCGTCTGAATCAATTAGCCCTGCCAGTAATTGTAGCCGGATATGCTCAGAATTTTGCAGATAGATTTTGGGAATTCTCTTAGCTTTCCAAATTCCATAAAATCTTAGCGCTTCAATAATTGGATTTGGCTTATTACTTTTGTATCCCTTAGATAAGTACAACCGTACAGCTTCTGTTCTATCATAGCGCTGGGTTGACACACTTAGTCCCAAACTATTTGCGTAGCTACAACAAAAGTTTATTACTTCCTTATCCATAGAGGTAATTCTAGGTGCATCAGAATCTCCGTCACCTAGCCATAGACCCAAAAAGTATGGATCAAGTTGTACAGGCTGCATTGGAAATGGAATACGACCAGCTTTGAAGCCAACAAAAACATCCTTGAATTTGCCAGATTTGCTTAGATAGTCATGCACAGTCAGTTCAGTAATATCCCCCAAATCAGGATAACGGGTCCATGTTTTCTCGTTGTGTCCCTGCGTACTACGTTTTAGTACGAGTGTGTGTAACCCATTTACTATGTAAGGATCACCATTTGTTTGTTGTACTAAGTACATTGGAGCTAGACCTGTAGAGGTTCTTAATATCATCTTGGGCTTAAAGTCATCGCCCATTACATAATCCCCCACATTTACAAAGGCAATTGGCAAAATTGAGCCATCAGCCATTGTAATCATAGTAGCTGGATCAAAGCAAGGGTCGCCGGTTAGCATGAAACCTAGAGGTGGTTTGTCTGGGGTTTCGGAGTTCACATTATCTAGGGCGGTGTAGATAATGTCGAGAGCACGTCCCATTGACATCGAAACTTCGTCCATGACGAGCCAGAGCACTTGTTCTTGGAGTTTGATACGGCGGATGCGGTCTTCTAAGTAGCCATCGTTGAAGTTCTGTTGGAGGGTTTCTAGGTTGAAGAAACCTAGTTTGGAATTGATGGTGACAGCGTTATCGGATAGGTTGATTGCTGCTACGCCGGTTGAGCAAGTGAAGGCTGCGAAGTTGGGGAATGCTTCCATGTGGCGTTGAAGGGTATAGGATTTGCCAGTACCCGCTTGACCAGTTAAGAAGCAGCAAGGAGTTCCGATTTCAGAATAGGGTATGCCTGCGTGCATTGGGAGTTGAATAAGGTCTTCGGGCAGGGGGGTTGTTAGGTTTATTGGGTTGGTTAAGTCTAGTAATTCGGATGGTTCCATTGCTGCTCCTTGGTTTGATGTGTTAATTATCTAGTTAATTCCCAGGGACGTAAAGTCCCCCAGGTGTGCGACCCTGGTTCTGTTCAGCCCCAACCCCAATAGCCTGCATCATCTGACTGTGCATGGTCATGAAGTCGATTTGCAGGGAGATAACAGACTGGCACTTCTCATTGCCACATAGAAAAGTGTGCATGATTTGGTCGGGGGTTACTAGGTGGATAAGTTTCCCCTTGATTGATCGACCACAGCGCGGGCATTTTGGGTCTGGGGACTTGGCAACCTCTACCTCTTTTTTCTCACGGTCTTGTTGATCTTGTATAGCCGAAGCCATAGCATGAAAGTTGTCTGACATCTTTTTATTCTCCACTTTTATTGTATGAATAAACAAAAAGAGAAACCGTCGTCATCACACCGCAGCAACAACGACGGCTCCCTTCGGCCAGCCCTACCAGATTATCGCCAAGACGGGCCGGATTGGTTTAGCCCACTTCATGGTTGGTTATCCAATTTTCCAAAATTGGATAACCGCCCAGTCCATTAATGTCTACCTCAACACAGTCTCAGCTTGCTGACCTATATCCTACATAATAGACCAATGACCAATGGTCCCCCTTACTCTACTATGCAGGATAATACTTTGTGATCTCGTTGTAGGCTTTCAGATTCAACAACTCATCCGTCTTTTTGTTGTGATACTGCTCAACCAGCGCGATGTGGTTCCCCTCCGCGTCAGTTGGCCACTTCTTCATGCCTTTGAACGCCTTGGGTTGGATGTATTTCAACTTCGGGTCAGTTTCAACTTCAGAGGTAGCAGACCCATACCAGTCGATGTGGACACGGCCTGTCACATCCGTAGCGAGGAGGTTGACCAAATATGCACGAGTAGCAGCGCAGTCAACCTCACCTGCTGCGTTCCTCTTCAGCACAGTTGGCATCTCACCAGCTTCCACACCGACTGATTTGAGCCAGTCCGACACATCTGATGCGTCTCCTTTGTTCATAATACCGCTGTTGATATTAGCGAATACGGTTCGGTTGAAGACCTGTGGGGTTTCAACTTCGGGATTGAGCGATTCGATCACGGTCGCTTTGAGTTTGACTTTGATGAAGGGACGGCCTGAGTTGTATCGAGGTGAGATGCCCAGCCCAATTGCTTTCTCAGGGTCAGCATCGCCAAGTTCGTAACGGACAACATAATCTCCCGCTTTGATTGGCGGTGGCGCGTCTGATTTGTTTTTCTCAAAGTTACCGAGTTCAATTTCCTCGCCAATGAACTGGTCGAGGGAGATTGAGTTGATGTCGCTGGTTTCGGTTGCGTTTGCTTGTGTTTGTGTTTGATTTGCCATATTAAGTTTCCTTTTCTTTTTTGGTTTGGTTTCGGTTTTGTTTTTGCGGTTTGTAATTTACGAGTTCAACTCCTCCAACAATCTCTTATTCGTCGCGTCCTTCACCTCCTTTTTCCAATTCAATAACCTCATCACCCCCACCGTATCCACCTCCCCAATAACCACATACCCTTGCTCCCATAGCTTATTCCACTCAGGGTTTTCAGCGATAGTTTTCCTCTCCTCTGGGGAGAATCTCAAAGTAGCTTCCCAGCTAGTAGGGAGGAATTGGTCGCGGTGCGGTCGGAAATAGGCGCGGTATTCGGTGTCGAATTTTGCTTCTGAGCCACCAGTTTTGGACTTGATTATGTTCTTGACTGGAAGCTTGGTCATGTGGATAACCCGACCGAACATTGACGGGAGTGACCCGACCAGCGCCTTACCAGAACTCGCTGGGCCAGTTATTGGTTTGCGGTTCTGTTTGCTATCCCCCTCATCTTCATATTCATGTGTGGTGAATATGAGCATGGAGTTGGTGGATTGGATTAGTGCCAAGAACGAGAAGATCACGTTGGTGACGTAGTTTTGGGTGAATCCATAGTGACCGAACACAGGGAGGCCATAGTTGTGGACTTCCCCAGTGTCTTCTTGAGAGGCGGTGAAGTCTGTAACTAAATCGCGGTCGGTGAAGTTGATGCCCTTGCCTAGTAAGTTGTTGAGCATTGTTTGACCGATGAATTTTGTACCTTCTACTACGTAGAGGCCAACTTGAGAGAGGTCATTTACTGTACCAGTTGCCTTGGACTTGGCATTGGGTTTAACTAGCTCACCGTCGATGAACCAGTCGCCCCTGGCCAAATCCTGTAGCGTTGGGAGGATGTCCTTTCGGCCTCCGATTGCTGCGGGTTCAATAATGCCTAAGTCAATTAGGTTGCCAACCGGATCAAATCCCCCGCCGTCGCCAGAGATAAGGCGGGTTTTCTTGCCAGTTTCTTTGTAAATAGCGCGGGCGATTGCGGCCAGCGCGGATGTTTTCCCACTCCCCATTGGGCCATACATGAGCATGGTGTTCATGGAGGTTGGAGATTGTTTTAGGGTTGCGGGTGTTTGTTGACTCATCTCACTATATTCCCCCCACTGACCATTCCAAATCGCCCAACCAATCTAGGGTCAGTAATGTCGCCTTCATTTAGTATTTGATTCAGCGCCTCTTGTTCATCGGCGGCTATCAATTTACGAGCTTCAGATTCAAACATCTGACGCTCTTGGACTTTTCCTGCCTTGCTAAATTGCTCTTTCATTTTCAACTTCTCGCGGTCGATTTCAAGCCGCTCGCGCTCATCCGCTTCGGCTTTCATTTCTAAAAGCTGTGTGCGGTCTGATAACGCCTCGACGCCTTGGACGAGGCTGGTAACAGTTAAGTTAAGTTGTTGCGTCATTTGCAGTTGAGCCTGCATTGCTTCTAGGATTTTGTCTATTTCTGTTGGCATAGGTAATCTCCACAGGTTTAGCTAAACCTCCGTTCCACATCAATGCCTACCAAATCTAATGAACGGTGATCACGCACATGCTCATAGATTTGATTGGCCCACCGCTTAAGCTCTTGTTCATATCGTTTCAGATCACGGCCATACCAAGCTGCAATATGCCTTGGCGGTTGTATAACAACTCTAAGGTCTATTACTACTTCAAGCTTTTCAGCTTTTGTTTTTGTTTTTGTAGTTGTAGTTGTGTTAGTTGTGTTAGTTGTCTCGCTATTAGGCATTTTTCCTCTTAGCCTCCCAATTCTTTTTATATTCTTTATACCACTCAAAATGCTTTTCACAATAAAGGATTGACTTCGACATCCCACGATTCTTCCCGCAAATCACACACCGCCCCAACGCCTTCATCTTCTGCCGCCAAGTCTTGTTGCGTTTCTGTCGCCATTCTTTCTTCTTGATCTTCCGTTCCTCTGGCGTCAGAAATACTCGTCTCTTGGGCGTTACCTTCTGACTGGGCTGAACCACTCCCATCACCCTCTCTCGCTTCTCCAACAACACCTTCCTGACCCATGTTTTCATTTTTATTTGTCTGCTCCTCTGGGTGATTAGGCTTACGTTCCTTTAGGTCATATTGGTTCAACTGCGCGCCAGATAACAACCCTATCAACTGCCCTTCATGACAGACCTTAATCATGTGACACGGCGTAGGGAAGGCACATGATTTACGGTGCATTGGGAAGGCCATGTCTAGGCCGATGAGCTTCTTTTCAATTGGTAGGTCTGAGGCTATTGCGAGATTAACCTCAGCTACCAAATCATGCGTATTCAACTCCCGCAAGAAATTACTAACCAACCACCGCTTAATATCATCTTCATTTCTATACACAGGCGGGAGGTTTGATACTTGATTGTCCATCTCTTTTGGAAATTGTCGATGCATTATATCTAGCCATCTCTCAATCCCAACCTGCCCGTCTTCCCAGATATTCTGGCGACTGAATTCCTTGCTTACCCTACGAGTCTTGCCTGCTGCGTCAGTGTAGGAGTAACTAGGAGCATATTCATTCATCTCCATTGTAAACCCAGGAGACACATACGGACGGATCAATGGCGAGGTTGATTGATAAGTATTCGTTATTGGGTCTTGTTTGGTAATTCCCTTAAGTAAGTAGATCATCTGCACACCATACACGCGCTGGCCGTATTTCTGCTCTATAGCCATCATCTCACTAATTCCCTGGTTGTCGTATCGAAGCTGCCGCAGAACGCGCTTGTCTAGGGATTTGGCGGTCTTGTAAGATAAGGCATATAAGCGACCGTCTGACTTGGAGCGTAATACACCGTCTGGTCTGCTCATCACTACTACATCTTGATAGTCAGAGTAATAAGCCTCATCAACTCCATTCAGTCTCATGGCCTCCTTAAATGACCACTCAATCTCCTCCTCTACCGACAGAATCTCATAATTTCTAAGTAACCAACTCAGTCCAGTATTGGCCTTTAGGTAGTTACGAACTAAGGCTTCAGTCATCGCCAGCCCTTCAGCCATCTGATAGGGGTCGTCAGCACTTGACCAGACATCATCATCTTCGCCTAGAGAAAGGTCGGTGGATTCGTCTCCTGCGGGGAGATATGAATCGAGTGAGAAGACGATGGGGGATGGGGTCCAGCCGTCTAGGAGTGTGTGGAATTCTTCTAAAGCTGACGCCACAGATAAGATGCTTACCAGTGAAGAACTTGCCTTAGTTGTTATTAGTGCAACCTCAAGCCCCCTATGAACAGCCCCACCCACCACAAACGCCCAATTAGGTCTTATATTCTGAATCCCACCGACTGAGTTAGGGTTGATTAACTGAACTGCGGGAGGTTTGATGTGGTATTCAAGGAACCGTTTCATCTCGCAGGATTCTAGGGTGTCTATTCGGGAGCGATCTGTTTTTATGGTCATGATAATCTCTGGATTTAGAAGGGTTACAGAATACTAGCGCGGTCTGGATTAGCAGACCGGCTAGTATGTAGATCATTAGGGTTATGAGAAATATGAGGACTTTGGTTTGTCCATTGACCTTATTGGTCTTACTGGGGCTGCTCATCAGGGAAGTTCCTCAGATACTCAGCTTCAATGACCTTGCGGATGAGGCCACCTGGGGTCGAGTCTGGGGCTAGGTGTCGGAGCTTCCAGAGCATATAGCGAAGGGGTTTTGCCATTGTGAGGTAGACTGCCACGCGAGAATCGCCGGTTGTGGATTTGGCGTGACGTGGAAGTTTGGTGTCCCAGCCTAAGAACTCTGGCGTTTCAAGTAGGTTGGTCGGGATGATTGCGATTTGGGTTAGTGGACGGATGCGGTCGGAGGTGTCTTCTACTGCATCAGGCAAGGGTGGTGGTTCTGGTGCGTGGACAATTGGTAGATTGTCAAAAACAGTCGACCCAGTATTGTTAGTAGCAACTTGTTCAAACATTTCATCTTCTCCCATGTTGAGTCTCGTTTCTTCTGTCAGGTTAATCTGCGGATTACTAAACTAATCCGCAGTATGTCTTTAATATGTCAGTAGTATATCATCAAGAATGGGGTGGGTCAAGCTGATACTTTATCATTTCTCCACCGTCGCCAGAAGAAGCTCAAATTATCTTTAATCCACTGCCAACGCCACTGTCTGTATCTAGCGGTGTACAATTCCAATGCCTCTTGATAAGCCAAGTCATGATCTAACCACTCGGCATATTCTGGACTTGATCTTTTCCATTGCACATCGTGATAGGAACATAAACCGCTGTAGGGTCTTTTAGGTTCATAAACCATACACGTTGGACGTTCACAAATATGGGTAACTTTATGATCCCCATTGTTATACTTAGGTTCCAATGGTCTAATAGGCTTCCTTGGTTTGGTTATTTTCATATCTACAACCTCCTCCCAAAAACCGTCAACAACAGTTTCAAAAACTTCTCATTTAACTTCCAACTTCCCTCATTCACCTCCAACACCCCCACCGCTCGCATATCATTCAGATGCACCCTAAAATCATCCCTCTTCATAAACGGTGTGCGCTGATATAAATCCCCCTCTATCACCACAGCCTTTCCACGCACCATCAAATCCTTCAAAAACACATCTAATATCCAGCGTTTCTGGATCGGGATTGTGTCCATCCCAAGCCTTCTAACTAACTTCGCTTCCTCCACCGTGACCCTCTCCTTCCGCCTAATACTAGCCAACCCCATCGCGCAGTTCATTAGCTGTCTACTAATCCGCCCAGGGACTTCTGTACTCAGTGAATAAGACGCCCCTCTCCCCTCCTCCGTAGTGGGAATAGATCGCAACCTAGCAATAACCGTAGCTAACTCTGGCAACCCCCATTCATCCAACTCCTCATCCCTAGGCTTATCAGGCACGCTTAAATCAGTAAACTCCACCAACTCTCTCATCCTAGCCTGCATCGCCCTTTTCTTAGCTGTATCCTCTATATCAGACCCAGCCGTTCGCATCGCCCGTCGCGCGATCTCTAAGTCATTATCCGAAACTGACCTATACCGCAAAGTCACAAACCTCTCACCCCCAGGCTGACATAGATTCCAAAGTCTCTCAAACTCAGGCGTCAATCCCGCCAGAATAGAGACATTCCCCTGCCACGCAACTCCCTGACCTGTTCCGTAATGATTACTCACAGACCCATCAGCAATCTCTCTAAACTGACCCGCCACCGCCTTCACCACCTCCTCATGTTGACTAAGTAAATTCGTAATATCCTTAAAAAGCAAAAGCCCCCGCGATCCAATCCGATTAAGCAGCGAAGCCTTATTATTAGCGCTCTTTGTATATCCACTAATTAGTGTCTTTGGTGTGAGATTTGACAATGACCAATGATCCTCATACAAATCACTCAACATCCAATCAAACGCTATTGTCGTCTTGCCTGCTGAACTTCCCCCTGATAACTGAATCCAAAGTGGATTCTTCATAACCATTTTATAGGCCCCAAAGAATCCCATTATCACTAACACCGCTTCCAGGTCAGGGGCGAATAGGTACTTCTCAACCTCTTGCAGGAACTCGTATATTTTAGTGTCCGCCTGCTCCTGCGGGGAGACTTGTTCGGAATGAATCATCCCATATTTAGTCGCTACTGAGATGGCTGGGGGTAAGAATCCAGAAACATTTCTATTGGCGTTGGATGATCGTTGGTTGCAAGGGATATTACTTCTAGGACTATCAGGTGAAATAATACTATTAGTCCCCCTATTAAAATCAAGTAGAGCATCTTCCCCAATGGATTGGTTATGGCTTTCTCCCGTTTGATCAGATAACCCTTTTTCAATCTGGCGTTTACTGGTAAGTTGTATTGAACTTTCATAGACCCTTTCACTAGACAGGGGAACACCATCCTGCCCACTTAAATTAAATGCAGTTGCCATTTAAGCCCATTCTCCTATTGTGTACGCGGGTTAGCACACAATTTTATGACTGATTACCTACCGTTTGGTTTTACATGGTTGGGCTGCTTGACTTATCGTATGTTAGATAATCGGGTTGTTGCATGCTACTATGAGTCGGCTGGGTTTCGGGTCTTCATAAACTGAAAGCCCAGATTGGGAGACTCTAGGTGGATAAGTAAGCAAGACGAACCGTGTGTGAGAATTGGTCGGTTTCTTTTTCTTTTGCTTGATTTGGATTGCTCTAACTGTTGCTCTAACTATATCTACTAAGGTCAGTTGGATTCGGCCATACCCACAAATGGGAACATTACCCCAATTTGCTTCGATAAGAAGCCGCCCAACTGACCAAAAGCGACCGGCAGGACTTGAACCTGCATCTTCTAACACGCTGTATTTCAAGCGCCTAGTGCTCACCATTAAGCCACGGTCGCTACTATCTCCCCAGGGGAGAGATAATCTCTCAAACTTGCGGCCTGAAACCTCAAACTTCCAACACGTCATCCACGGATGATAACTCAACCCTCACCACTTCAGGCTTCACCTCTTTGGCTTCCTTAGCTTCCTTAGCCTTCTTCCCTTCAATAGCCTTCACAGCCTTCTCACGCCGTTCAGCTTTCGCAGCTTTCTGCTTTTCTTTCTCGGCTTTCTTGGCCTCTTTTTCTGCGGCCTTAGCAGCTTTAAGTTGCTCCTCCGCAGCTTTGGCCGCTTTCTCCAATTCAGCCTTTTGAGTCTTCTTCTGCTCAATATCCGCTTGAGCCTTCTCCAACCACGCCACTTCTTCGCCAAGCTGGTTGGCATTCAGATGATTGGTGGTCAGCCAGATGAAGGACTTGATTGGAGCCGGGGTGAATTTGGAGTCGGCCAATTCCAGCAGTTCTTTCTTGGAGAACGAGACACCAGTACCACTCTTCTTTTCTCCCCGCAATGCCTCAGACGTAACATTCGCTTTCTTGCGTTTGGCTTCCAACATCTGTTCGATTTTGGCGTCTTGTTTTGCGGGAGTAAGAGTGTGCAAGGAGGCTGCTAGAACTTGGGTGACTGTGAACTCACCAGCGCGGACGGCTGATTTCACCTTTTCAATCAGGTTGTTCAGGGCCAAAAGTTCGCTGTATTTGCCTGATTGGGTCTTGGGGTTAAACCCGAAAGCGAGCATCACGGCACGAGTGACTGCACCTGCTTGGGTTTTGTTTGGTTGCCAGCTTTCGACTGGCGTACCATCAGCGTTCTTAGGTTTGTGCTCGTCCAAGAATAACTCACGCAGTTTAGTAGCCTTCTCTGCACGGTTGAACACGTCGTCTTCCTTGCGAACCTCGTTCTCACGGATCATCGAGACGTAGGCAGAGAGTTTTGAAATCGCCGCTTCAGGAACCACGCGGGCGAGGACTTGCGAACCAGCTTCGATAGCAGCCGCGCGGCGGCGACGGCCAGTTACCGCGACTAAGCGCCCATCTTCCAATTGAATAAGTTGGACAATTGAATTGAAGCCGTCATCTTTGATTGAGTCAACAAGCGAAACAAACTCGTCGTCGCGCTTGATGTTGGCGCGGATTTTGTCCGCGAGCAGGCCGTATTTGGGATCATTCTCGTCAGTTAGAACGATAATGTCAGTTGGGTTGACCCATTTAATTTGGGCCTTGGGCTTGGCGTTAGCATTAACTTCTGATTCGGTTGTTGTTGCAGTGGCAGTAGCCATTTTGAGTCTCCTTCTTTGGTAAGAGTGAAAGTGAAAGTGAAAGTGAACGTGAAATGCGTTTTGAGATAAATGCTGTCGAGGTGCATTAAGTACCGGCGCAGCTAAATATATCATAAAGCGAACTTCTCATATAATATCACGACCGGGCGGGGATTGGCAATGGGAAACTTTTGAATGGTGATGTCTCCCCACAGGAGACATCACCATTTTAATAAACTAGCCAACCAAATCTAGCAAGCAGTTATTGAGTCTATCTCAACATAATCCCGCCCCTCAACCAATCGCATGTGCTTAGGCTTAGTCAACACTTTAATTACCAAGTCATTAGGCAACCCAATAGTGTTGGCTAAATCAAGTAGCGCGGTGTCTTCCATAATCTCCACCACTTCTTCTTCGGTTAGGATCGAATCTTTTTGACTATCCTCCCAGAGAGCGGATTTTAATGCCTTGATCTTGTCGGGTATGGGAGTGTTGATGTCATCTAGGAATTCAATTAGGGTATCACGGAATATCTTTTGAAAAAGTGGCCAGCCTGCTACTGATGAATCAAGGGCTACATCTTCAGGGGATTTGAATTGTAGACGGCGGAATGCTCTAGTCAGGGCATCTATCAAAAACGAGGGCATTTCGTTTAGGTGTTCAGGTCGGAGTCCATAACCAGCCGGGAGTGGGTCATCATTAGCAATTTTGAAGACGTAATTTACCCAAGCCCAATGTGTCGTCACTGGACTTACCGTAGTATAAGGCTTGCCAGTCAACGCCAATCCAGCGCGCTCAGCGTTGGCCTCCGCCAACGTCTGTGGGTGGTATGACTGATAGGGCTGACCATTTTTGTAGTACCCATACTGACCGTCATACCGTCCATTATACTTCCCATTAGAACTAACCACTACCACCGGCTTATAACTCTCAGGCAGCGCGTTCAGAATAAACGCATTCTCTCCAAACGCCTCTTCTGGGATATGAGTCCGCTCAATCCCGCACGCGGCAGTCTCACGCACCTCCAAATACCCACGTTTCTTTTCTATCTTTGAGTTTGGATTAGAACAATCGCCTAAGTTCTGATCCTTCTCATCTCTGGTAATCGAAGGGAATTGCAATTCCTTTGCTTCAGGCCAGTCTTTTATCTTTTTCTGATCTGGCACGACCCGGAATTTAACAACCGCCAAGGCTCCGCAGGGGAGTTTAACACGGCCTTCAGCTTTGTAATCGAAGCCGAGGGTTTTGGCGATGTTTCCGGCTGTGTTGGATTGGGCCTTGGGGACTGCTACGACGATGGAAGTTGGGAACTTGTCGTTGAAATGGGCGTGGTCGGTGCCAGAAAAGAAAGCTCCCATTGTGTGGTGACTATGAAGTACCCCAACTACATTGGGGGTTAGGTCAACCTCGTCAATGTCCACGTTGCCAGATGTACGGCGTTGGGTGGGCGGGATTGAGATTTTATCTACCTTAACCAGAAAGCCATCTTGCTCGCGCTTGCCGTAGAGAATTATTGCCCATTCATTGTGGTCAGTCACGGCAGTAGAGATGGCCGCTAGGAGTTCGGGAGGCATTGTGATGACGCCGTGAGATTTGCGCGTGACTGGGCAGTTCTTGGTTATGGGGAGAGAGAAGCCAGATGCAGCTAGGGTTGGGGTGAAGGTTGGTTTGGTGGTTGGTTCAGGCATTAGTAGACCTCCTCGGTGACAGGAACTACCGTTGGTTCGGTCACCGGTTGAGCTGGTTGTATAGTTTGGGTGGGCTGCAATTGCAACCCCGTCCCTATCTCGATTTGTAATTCGTCCATCTTCTCGCCCCGTAATAGAGCCTTGATGAACTCAGCCCCTGCGCCGCCAGCGAGGAATGATTGTGCAGTGGATGGCATCCGGTCATATCCACCTTGATCATCTGGTGGTGAAAATGGTGGGCCATAGGCTAGACAGACAATCCCGTTGCCGTCGTAGCTGACACGAATCCCCTTCGCGCCGGTTTTAGTGAAAGCATCCCAGATGCTTAGACGTTCCTGGAATGGCATATCAGAGGCGTCTACTACTAGGTAGGTTGAATTAAGCTTAGATGCATCAGGCACTGTAAAATAATAAGGGACAGTCTTAGGCATCTCGTAGCCAAAGGTCACTTGGCAGGTAGCCTTGAGCATGTCTACCTTTTTTAATCGTGGGTTGTTCACCCTTGGGAGCCGACGATGGCCGTTGCCGCCCACGAATGTGTCTTGGTCATAGACGGTCACATCTTGATCTAGCCCTTCGGCCATTAGTGCGAGAGTTAGGTAGAATCCAACGCCGCCAGCACCAATGATGACGATGTGTTTGCATTTGTGAGGTGTCCATTTGGGGATAGATTTTGGTTTTGGTTGCGGTGGTGGTTCTGGTTCTGGCTTGCCTACTTCATCCACCATAATTTCAGCTTCTATTTCAGACTCCGTATGGAACGTCATCTCGGTATTCATAGTTGTCTCCTCCTTGTGTAGATTCGTCACTTGGTTGAGTCACTGATTCAACCTCCTCAACGGGCAAGCTGGCAATATAATTGGCGTTGAAAATAACAGTCTTCTCATCCCATTTATAGTTCAAACGCGCATCCTCAGCCCATTTCACCAACTCATTAAACGCCTCTCGCGTCATTGGTGGAATTGGATGGCTAATTGGATATTTGCGGCTTAGTAGATTTGCGGTGCATTTACAGAGAGGAAGTTGGCAAGCTCTACACATGCCGCAACCGCATGGTTGGAATGACCAAAATCGTTCTACGTAGTGGGGTAACGTTGAATCCCACCAGCACCTATGATCTAATTGGGACATCAACCAATCTTTCACATTGTAGAAAGCCGACCCAGGATTCAATCCCAAGAACAACGCCCTAGCACCATCTACAGATTCGTCCGCACCAAGGCAAATGTTTATCGTATAAACATGAGGATGCCAATTACCATGATCAACAACCTTCCCATTCAATCCAATAACCGCAAGAACCTTTCTCTTGGACAGATCGAAAAACCAAACTCTCTTGGTCGGGATAGAGGTGCCACAGTAGCAGCACAGTTGATCTGGGTTGACATAAATGCAATAATCCTTGGCCCATTCAATTCTCAGTTTCTCGGCATCCAACGCACGCCGTTCTGCAAGTTCAACTTCAGCAAGCTTAAATCCTTCAAGAAAGGATAAGCCTTGGAATTTTGCATTCTCGGCTGCTCTGCGCTCGCGTTCTTGTTTAGCAATTAAGGCAATTTTTTTGCGTTCATTTGCTAGATGCTTGCGGTGCATCTTTCTCGCTTCTTTTTCTGAAGGTGCGCAGTATTTGAGGCCGCTTATCCAGAAGAGGAACTGGTCAGGGTTAGGTGACGCGGGAATCGGTGATAGTATAGCCATAACAAAAAACCTCCTTTCTTAATTCATTCTCTAAAGCTGCACAGTAGTCCACTGTCCTGCCCCACTCCCAACCACCACATCAACAGGCTCACCATTCGGACTGTAATACCCATCCTTATGATAAGCAGCGATCTGCAAGCCGGTCGAGTCAATAGCAAGTCTGGTATTGCGCAGTCTCGAATTAACCACTCCCGCAGTCGGCTTTACTAAATCCAACATCTGATTAGCGGCTAGATAAAGCTCCCTGTCCATAACCCCAAATGCCTCACCCAATGCGAGGATGGTTAGCAATTGGGTTAGCGGTTGGACGCCGTGATTTTCGCGTGTTCTTATGTAACTCACATACAACAACCGCCCATCCCTATACCATTCTCCACCTTGAGCCGTTATGTAATCATCCCCATTGAGAGTGATAATGCACTTAGCAGCAGTGGGCCACATAAAATACTTCTGATGGACTTGTGTGACAGTCTGTAGTCCATACCTATATCCAAGGCTTGGACTAATGTTAAACACATCCCTAATCTCCATTACCATAAGAGACGTTAGATTAGTAGAGTCCTCAGCACTAGGTCTAAAAGATAACGCATAAATAATAAACCCCTTGACTTGCTTTTGTAAGTCCGATAGAGGTTGGCCATCTACACCTGGGAGTTCAAGACGAGCCATGAATTTGTCTAGCGCGTTGGGGATTGGTTCGGCTGGTTGTGTTGACTCAGTTTGGTCTTCAATTACCAAATCAACCTCACCAATACCATTATTCATCTCAATTTCTTGTACAGTAGGTTCTCCAATCATATGTGTTAGCCTTTCTTGTTTTTACCTCCTCTGGGGAGGGTTACACATGAATAACCCAAATAAAAAAGCATGGGAAGGGTGCAATACCCCTCCCACGCATATCTCGTTTGGTTTGTTACTTATGCTTAGTGAATTGGTTAATTAGGCCCCAGCGCGTGCAGTCGCCTTGGGGGTCACTGTCACGGTCGCAGGGTCGAATAGGTCATTCATGCGGGGCGAGAGGTGGGAGGCCACGATGAAGTTCTCGCCGCCTTCAAGTTTGACTTCGAAGGCCGTGGTGTTTTCCAAGCCTTGGGCCAATTGGCGCTCACGGATGATGTCGGCCAGGGGCTTGCGGGTGTCAATGACTTGTGAGGCTTTAGAAGTTGGGCGTGCTTTGGGAGACGCGCTTTTGCTTGAGACTTTGACAGCTTTGGCGGCTTTCCCGGCGGTGGATTTGGTGGATTTGGTGGATTCGACAGCTTTCTTTGTTTTGACTGTTGACATTTCTTTTCTCCAATTGTGAGCGAACTGTTAATAGATGGGCGGACTAATCAAAGTGCCCAGGAATGTGCGGCTATCAACTGCGATGGCCGCACAATAACGCCCAGTGAGAGTTGCACTCACCCCTGTCAGATGGTTTGATGGAGGGACAGGTTCTTGTTGGGCTGACGGCCTGCCTAGACATCAGCTTTGGGCGTTGCTTTGCATCTTCTATAAGATTACAGAGATGCAGAAATAGAGATTATTTCAGGAAGCGCTAATTGGGTGGGTCTTTTTGACCTAATCCAATCTGCTAGAGCTTGAGTTGATTGACCGGATAACGCCAGTTCTTTAACATCTGGGCGAATGAGGTACTCTTTAAGCTCATTCGGCCATTCTGAAATAGTTGAAGCATTTAGATAGTCGTCTAGCTCGGTGGCTTCAGAGTCAGTTAAGTCTAAAAGTGTTTGGTCTAATGCGTTCATGGCTTTATCTCCTTATTATAAGGTCTTCGTATAAGTCATATAAACCACACAGACATAATCCAAGGCAGAACAAGAAAGGCAATTTCCAAACTGCCTTGGATTATGTGGGTGCTGTGTGGAGTGGTGCGCCTTGGTTCTCAATCTTTATGATAAGGAACTAGCGCGTTTTATGATCTTGGCGCGATTGACGTGATTGACGTGATTGGCGCGATTGGGAGTCAGCTTCGACTATCTTTTCTAACTTCTTTTCTAAGCGACGGTCTGAGAATAGACCACCAATTAGAAAAGCTATTAAGAGAGCGATGAATGCTATTAGTGGATAGCATAGATCGTTGATGTTGGATATGTCATTGGCGTTTGGTGGATATGTGTAGAGCATTACTTAGCCCTCCGTATCCATGTCATCCACTTCTACTATTCTAGGATGATTTTGGCCTGTTAGTTGATTGAAAAGGTCGTTTAATTCAAGAAATCGTTCTCTTGTGATGCAAGACATGCGGAGTTCAGTTGCGAGTAAGTCTTGCAAGAGTTTGATTTCACGCTTGCTTAGTGAAAGAGTTTTTTGGGTTGTTTCAATCGCGGGTAATTGCTCATCACCAACTGGAATTTCTTCTGTAATGTTTGCCATAACTAAATAACCTCCAAAAAGTGGCATCTTCTTTGTCCCTCTCACGGACAGTGGGTAAAAGATGCCCAATTTGCAACTTACTTAGTTTATTGGTTTATTGGTTTATTGGTCTGAAAGACTAACGCCGTAACTGCCCAAGACTAAGCCCCCCAAGCTTTTCATCCAAACTTTTCCGCATCAATTCGCAGCATTTTTCTTTCAGACCGTCAATGATTTTGTCAGTGAGCGGTGAGGAATGCCCAATCGCGGCCAATCTTTGAGCGATTTGCAGAGAGCGTTTGAACTCTATCACCTCACTTGGGGTGAGTGATTGCTCAAGCCCCATCGCCTCAACAAACTCATCAATTGTTAATTTGCCTGTGCTTGGAAATGATGGAACTTCATCCCCAATTCCCAATGCCTTACTAGCTTCAAGGCCTGGGTTTGGGGAGATATTGCGGTCAAATAATGATTTGAGGGATTTTTCTGCCGCGTTTTCGTCATCATCATCCCCATCACCCTCATCATCATCCCAATCATCATCAACCGCCGACGTAAACTTCATAGCACGCTTTTCTTGTTTTTCTTTCTTCCCGCGCTGAATGAGCGCGTCTATTGACTCTGCGATCTTCACGCCTTCCGGCGAGTCTATGGGAATTTTCTCGCAGTTAGAAATGTAATTTTGTGGGGCTGGTAGCACGTACGTGTTTTGCGAGTTCTGAAATGTTTGTTTTATAGTCGTGCAACCATAAACAACCATTTCATGACCTGTGCCCATTGTTCTAGGCTTGGTTAGGTCAACTGTATCATCGCAGAGCGTGATACAGCCGCAGGGTTTTTTTAGATAGAACATTTTAGTTACCTTTTACCTTTCTTGTTTTTCTTGTTCTAAATAGTCGAATAGAGCCAAATTGCTCCCTAGGGGCAACACTAGCCAATGGCTTAACAATTCTCTACATCCCCAATGGCGTGGTTTTGTAGTATGTCCAAGCAAGTAATAGTGATGCCCCTAGGCAACAATTTATGTTACCTAAACCTAGCTAATCTACTTAACCCAAACCTCCCATTTTCCATTTGTCGCCACAAATAAAAGAGATGCAAGATAACCTTTGTTTCTCCAATCCTCACATTCACTTATAGCGGAGGGCTTTTGTTTATGTGAGGATTGAAAGTGATAACCGTTGTTGATTAGTTCTCGGATTGTCATATGCTATGTAAATAACCTCCACCCACCCAAAACTACGTCACAGGGATGTCTGCGGCTATTTAATAGCCTAAAACATACTTTTGGGTGGGTGCAAGTTACTCGTTATTGTCTTCGATTCTAGCAGTTAATTCTTTCGATGTTAAAACTGCATCGGCTGAGTGAATCGTACAATCTCCATAATAGACGCCCTTATATAATATAAGGTCCGAGACTATCTTGAGATCATCCATATCTAATACCTTGTCAGATTGGCTATATTGAGCTTGTATGTGGGTTAGGTACACCATATGTACATAATCAAATGGTCCCAGAACTGGGCCTTGCGTACCCCAGTCTTCTAATTGCTCATCTGGCGACTTACGCCCATGAAATAGTTCAATGTATAGTGGCATAGTAGCAAATAACCTCCAAAAGAAGCTACCCCAACTCACTATCATCCAGTGATGATTGATAATGAGTCAGGGTAGCCTTATTTGCAAATTACTCTTGCTTCAATGCTTTTGTTTGTTGGTTGTTTGTTATTCGGGGGGGGGGGGGGGGGGGTGGTGGGGGATGCTTACGATCACTCGCTATCATCCATATCATCCATATCATCCCCACCATCCTCACCCTCATAAAATGGCTTAGGCGCATCCTCTAACTTTTTCGCTACCTCGCCTAGTTCTTTTTTACTTGCGCGCTTTGGCTTGGCCGGTCGCGCAGGGGCTTGCAATTTCGCCAAGTCAGCTTCCTTTTGGATCATAAAGGCTTCAACGGCCAATCGTGAAGTGCCTGATATGGCATCCTCGCCCTTAAGCGACAATTGCTCCTTAAGCTCACCGATAATCTTCTGCAGACTCTCAATCAGCGCCTCCGACGGGATGTTCTCAGTAGCCACCGTTTGGTGCTTTTTGTAAGCGGCAACGAACTTTACATGAATCTTTTCGCGGTGCTCTGGGCTGAGTTCACAATAGGCATAGTAACGGCGAGTGTTGGCCCCCTCACGGTGAGCCAAAACTTTCTTGTCCCACTCAAAAAGCATGCCATCGCGCTTGGTGTTCAAGATAGCATACCGATAACCGTCTATGTCGCCCGCGCAGTATTTACGCATATCATCATAGGACAGTTTGGAGAAGGCACGGACAAAATCTGTCCAGTATTTGCCTTTGGATTTTTCGGCCCTCGCAAGTTGCTGCTCATAAGTCTCTTCAACTACATTGAGAGTAACCTTGCGAATCATCCCGCCAGTGGCGGGATTGATAGGGCCGTCAGTGTTGACGCCAAACTTCAATTCGGATTTGTAGGCAATGTTAGTCTGTGCTTTGTTGAATTGCCCACGACCGGGTGTCATAAGCACAGTATATTGGCCGTCAGCGAATTGCACATCCAAGTCGCCGAGAATGCCGTTTGTGGTGGTGACTTTCTCGCCGTATCTGGCGGCTTTGGTTTGTGCCGCGTTAGCGTTAGTTTGTAAGTCTTTATCTGAGACTGTCAGATTGGTTTCCATAAGATTTGCCTTTCTTTCGTCTCCCCAGCGGAGACGCGGATGTGAGACGGGATTGTCTCACTAAGTGCCTCCTATAATAGGTAAATATAGGTGAATAAGGCACTTAGGGCGACAATCTCATTCGGTTATCCAAAGAAAGATAAGTCATAGTCCAAAAATATAGGACAAAGTAAAAATGCGCCGCGTAGTGGTATGTATGCTGTCTACTAACCTCATCCTAGTTGTGTAATTGGGCACGACACAATGCCGTGGATAGGTGCGAAAGCCGAAACCATTACGTAAACGGGCGGACTCATATCGCGTGGTTTATTACCTATCAGACTGGCTAGGTAGGTTGCACTCCAATCGCGGATGCAAGGATATTAAGTTGTCAAGGAGCGGCGTTTCGTGGGGGGAAATACCCACTACTTTGCTAGGATCAAGACAGCAAGTAATAAGCAGGCTAGACTGTGACTTGCACAGCTTGCGGGTTGACGATGTTATGATCTTAGGACCTGAGTAGGTGCGCTAGGTCAAGGTACGTCGTGCCGTCTGCTATGCCATAGACTTGGGCAAGCCAAGCCGGGCAGACTGCTGTGTCAATCTGGGGGCATATTACTGTTATATCACTAACCCGTCAATAGGAAAGTGCAAATAAATTGCTGAGACATAAAAATAATATACCGATGATGGCTAATTTGTAGTAATAGGCTATGTTAGGGCTTGCACCTAACGGGCAGCTTGACTGCGATAGCCTTGCGCGCACACGCTTCAGCGTGTGCGCGCGTTCCATCAATCTGTAAAGATTGTAATTTTGGCGCGGTGGAGATCATTTTGAAATGATCTCACCACTTTGCCGCCAAAATGGCAGCAATCGTCGCAACTCTCGCCGTTATTATCGGCTAAGGTGATGAGTTCTTCATCAGATAGTGCAAGCTCAGCATCGCTCAACTGAACTATTCGGATGTTGTGACCATAACCATTGTCACCAGATAAGAATTTCATAAAATGCTCCACTATTATGTTCGTGTGCGCGTGCGTTCCTTCTTACAGGTAATTAGCGCGTTCAGATTCGGGCAAAGCTGCGGCAATTTGCTCGCGTAAACGCCTCACCAAGTCATGCGCTGCGCTTGCACGGGCGATTGCTTCAAGCGACTCAGCATCAAGCTTGTTAGCCTTGTCAATCGCGGCATTTAAGCGCTTGCGTGCTTTCTCTGCGCACTGCGCCACGCGCAATTGCTCCTGAGCAATGCGATAATTTTCAAGGGCTTTTAATACTTCGGGACTTGGCTTTTCTAGCCGCTTCACTCTCTCATTGTTAAACATGATTCAAGCCTCCATCTAATAAACTAACAACCTAGCACTTGCCTGCTAGGGGGCTTGTCACGGCATTGTGACACCTATACCCTAGCAATGCCTGTGCCATACACTGACGATGCTCAGGCTATAATCACCAACTAATGTGCTAACTTGTTGATTCTAAAGGACTTAAACTACCAAAGGCCACGCCTATGTACCCAAAAGTGGTCTGACCACTTGCATGTTCCACGAGCGTGGAACTAAATATGTCAACAATCGTTTACCTATACCTGTAACCAACTGGGGACAACTGTAAACATATGGTTACACATTTGTTAAATAATTAACGTGGAACGCCTGGAACTTTGCATTTTGCAAATACATGTGAGATATTTCACAAATTACCTGGCCCTTATATTATAGGAATATATTCCTTATGCTGCACATTGTCGGATCAAAACCCTAGGGATTGTAGCCCATGATATATCGTGGTGTGGTTTATTTACCACATTGTACCTATTGACTGTCTCATTTTTACCACACTCACATTATCAGACGCGCCCACCAACCAATGTTGATTATGAAAATGATTTTCAATTACCCGTGCAGGGTGCGCCCCGAACCCGTAAGTTGTAGTATCCAAAGGAGTTAGTTGTCCAAGGGGTGGCGGGTGGGGGTGTGATATGTGATGGTTAGGGATCACACACGATTTTTTTTTTATTTTTTTTTTTTTTTTTTTTCTACCTCTTAAATAATATCACGTTAAATTATTCTAATTCTATGATGTGATAGGCTGTGGCATACCAATTGCCATATACTTAGGCACGCCATTTATTAGAATATATTCATAATTGGGTCCCCCTACCCTCGGCAATATGTATAAAATTTACACTGTAAATATCTTACATAAACTCAAAACCCTAGGGGTAATTTTCCCCAATGATACCTTTCGCCAAAAAACTAGGGATTTTGGCCCTTTTTCCCGAGGGTATATATGTACGTTTGTATTATGTTCCCTAGGAAAGTCCCTAGGGAGTTAATTTTATAGATATACTAATAATATAGTAGGGATATTTTTACTCAGTCGAGAATCGGTATAATTTTAATAAACCCTTTATATACTTATATTTAGATACTATTTCTTAAGGTTTAGCATTAGCTGGACACAGCCCGTTAAGGGCGTGTTTTATATTATAATAATATACATAGTATATTATAATTATATTACTATAATCCCTAGGGAATCCCTAGGGCCGTAACTAACCATTTGTACATATATACCCTCGGGGAATTTGTCGATTTTCCCTAGTTTTTTATGCAAAGCTGTAAAATCCCATTATCGCACCTAGGGTTTCCCATTACCGAACACTTTTTTAGACTTAGTTGTATAATTTTATACAACTATAGCGCCAGTTGGTCTGACCAGCCCCTAGGGTTTTATACTTACTCTCCCTAGGGATTCCCTATGCAATTTCCTAGGGAATTTTTTCAAAACCCTATGCCTCCCTAGGGAATCGGCCTTGACAACCAACCGAAAATGTGATATAGTATAACCATATCAATGGGCGAGAAACGCATGATTTCTCACCAAATATCCCTGATATATTACTAATATAGATTAACCAATTCTAACCCAAAGGAGCCTAAGCAACCTGTATGCCAGAGAATTTATCACAATTTAACGACTTTAATTTCCCCCTTGACAACCTCGATTCCCCTGATCTTGACAATGGTGAAACTGCCGAAGCACTTCCTCTGGAAGTAGCTGAGGCACCCCTGTCATTAGAATCCCCTAACCCCCTACCCCATACCAACCCCGTCATCACCAACCACTTAGAAAACCTAGCAATCCATCGTGGCCTATCTGACGACAGCGACAACCCAATCCACCTCTCCCGCGACGTACTATGGCAAAAGCCCTTCAATAGACCCGTATTCGTGTCTCTGGCCAAGACCTCCCTCACCCCCGCAGACATCCCCTCCGACCCTTCTAACGCACCTGAACCACGTCGCACGGGCATCTACTTTGAGTGCCCCCAGTCCCTCATCGACGCAATGAACATTAAACTCAAAAAATTAAAATCCCTTAATAAACGCAACCTCGGCTATTCCATTTCCAAGCGCGACCTATTCATAAACTTCCTAATAAACTGGCTCAACGAACCCGTAGTCCTCCTCCGCAAGTCCGACCAAACCGACTTACCTGGCTACGACCGTCCAATTATCAGAAAAACCCGCAAACACCCCTCCCCAGAGGAGCTAGATGCCGACCTTGATTTTAACGAATTATCCGAGACTATAGACGAGGGTGAAGTTGGGCCGCGTCTGAATCAATCATCACCTGAGATGGATGAATTTCTGGCCGAGGGTGGGTCGGTTTTGGAGCTCTTAACCCAAGATTCCCCTATAATCTCGCCTGTCTTGCCCGATTCTGTCATCAACATGGGCACTCTACCTGCCCAAATCTCTAATTTCAATGGCGAAAACGCTGCCATAACCACTGATCCGCTAGGAAATTCACTAAATCTAAACAACCTCGACCGGCAATTACTGAAAATCCGCAAGGGGAGGACTATTAAACTCCATGCAATCCCCGCTGGACACGTCCAGAAACTATTCCCCGCTGCGTTAGAGATAATCGACGCCCCAATTGACGCCTATTACTTAGACGAAGGTGGGAATTTCTACGATAAACGTGGTCAAGTCTGGGATGGATTAGACAATCGCTACCTATTTGCCCTGGGATCCGCGCAATGGCAGTACACAATCTGGCGTGCGTGGTTACAAGGCTGGCGTCCGACCATCTGGACACCTAGATTTGATGAGGTCATTGCCGACGCGAAGGGGTTAATCTCGCCGGTTGAGCTAAAAGAGGCTCTTAAACTATCCGCCGTAACAGAATCGGTCAAGGAAAGCTGGACTAGGAACTACTTGACAATCACAGCCCGCCCAATGGATAATACCCTAGCTCTACATACATTCATAACAGACTTTCAAGCACTAAAAGAGGAGCTAGAAAACATGGATTCCTGGATTGGCCCTTACACAAGCGCCAAACCACAAACCCCAAATCAACATTTTCAATACCCTGAGTGGGTTTTGCGTTCATATAAAATGAATAATCAGAATAAGTCGAAAAAGGAGACTCAATCATGACAATTTCACCTGCTATTGTTCAGAATCAACCGGATGGTTTGGCTAAAGACCGCACAAAAAAGCCCTACTTCGCGCTTAATGGGCCAGAATTAGTCAATCTATCGGTCAATTCCATCTGTGATCGCATCAAATCTGCGCTTATTGATACTTTAATGAAAAACACCCGACTTGCCTCGGAAATCCATGCATTCCCCGAAGCTCAAGTCACAATTAACTACGAAGTCCTACTCTCTCCCCACGGCGAGGGGCGCAAAATCCGCGTGACTGACTCGATTTTTGTCAAAAACACCGACGCAATCCCCCCTGATGCAACGCGCATCTTGAACAACATGCCGGTTTTAGTTGAAGAGGCGCCAAAAAACGCCAACCTCCTAGGCAATGTTGGTAAAGTGGACGTGCCTAAGACCGCCGCCCAGATCGACCCACAACTCAAGCCTATGACGGACGCACAGTTTGGCAACTCAGACCCCTTCAAAACCGACAAAGGACAATTGATTGTTGAAATCATTGGCGAGGAACCGGCTCCAATTGAAAAGGCAAGCAAAAAATGACCATCCCCCTCCCAACAACCAATCGCCATCTCTTAACAGAACTCCAAGCTATTCGTATTGGCTTGGAAATTCTCTTAATGCATCAATTAGGAGAGAATGTTGATCTAGTTAGCATTGCTAATTCTAGGAGTCCTAGAGTAATTGACCTGACTCCACAATCCCCCCTAAACGAATCTGCCATAACCTATGAACGTCCGCAATCAATCATTGATTCCGAAACCTACGAAGAAGAAAAAACAGACGCGGAATTTGTGGCTGCTGCCGGGGGTTTCAAGCAGTGGCGACCGACTGTTAAACTCGACTAAATACGGCAAGGGCGCTAAATTAAAACCCTGGGGGTTGTTAGACATCCTAAACAACCCCTCTTTATTAACCCCTGATCCTTTACAAATTAAAAAAGCCCGTTCACGTTGGCGTGAGAGGTTAAAAGCCGCAGGTTGCTTAAATCAAATAATCTACGGCTTAGTCCGCGAATTCGTCCCCCAAACCTTCCGTCCAATAAACGGGCTGAAATTCGGTCAATACATCTCGGTAGCCTATGACTTAGACGCTCACAAGCCCGTCTACATTACTCGCTACATAAACGATTCTATGAAGGCAAAAGCAGCAGAGACAAAGGTAACGAAATTCCCCAAAGACTTCATCAGCCAAATGTTTGATGGCTTTGAATTCCTAGGCGCAGTGGGCGACGACGCGGTTCTTCTACTTGCCCAAGTAGGCGCATCCTCCCACTCCGAACTAGGTCGCTTTGTAACTGCCTACGAAGAGGCCGCTGTTCTAACCTATGAAGATGGTAAATTTGAACCTAGAACCTTAGAAGAAGCTGCTACCAAAGCTGGCCTTACCTACCCGCGCCTATTAGGTCTATTATCAGAAGTCTCTGCTGAATACGGTGGGAATTTGAACCGCATAGTCCTCCACACCTCAATGCCTCGTGTAGTCAAGCGCCTAGTCCAAGACGCCACAAATGAAGACGGCCCCAACTTCAAAGCCCAAGAACTGCTTATGAAAGCATCCGGCATGATCCAGACCGGCCCCAACGTGCAAATCAATAACAACCAGCAAGTCAACCAGCTTATGCCCCAGGCTCAGCTACCTGAATTAAACTTCAGCCTAGACGTAGATGCAGTAAACCATCAACTCCCCCAGGGAGACATGAAGCAATTAGAGAGCGGGGAGGGACATTTTAATAATTTTATAGACGCTGTTGATGCAGAAACAGAATCAGAAACAATAAAGGAGATTATCAAATGACAAAAAATCGAAACTACCTAGCACAATTCTTTCGACATGACCACCTACCGCAAAAGTTGGCTGAAATTAGTAGACCATTTGGTGAACTTGCCGCGAAGCTAGAAGAAATGCTTCCAGACAATCCAGAGGCTACCTTAGCACTTCGCAATTTATTAGAAGCAAAAGACTGTGCAGTGCGGGCTAGTATCTTTGAATGGCCAAAGACAGATGAGTAAAGAATGTTCTCCCCAAAAGTAGTCGAACAAAAACTAGCCTCATACACCCGATTAACTGGCAGAACTCTCAAACAATACCCAGTAGAGTTCTGCCAGAATGCTATCAAACATTTCGACTCAATAACTATCCGTGACAAGAAAGATCAACCCACAACCTGGGTCAGACCATTAACGGCAGACGAGCAAGCTTTTATCACCAACGAGCAATTGATGTGTCAGATCAGCTATCAGTACGCCTCAGAGCGTTACTGTTTAATTGATGACGCGGAATCTCTTAGAAAGCGCCCCCTAACCCTGCGCCTCCCTCAGTTATTCTTCATGTCCTTCGTCTGGAAATTAGAAGAACTGGGGCTACCCATAATGATAATGGTTCTTAAAGCTAGACAAATCGGCGCGACCACGCTCGCCCAAGCCATTATCTGGTTTTCTGTGGTCTTCTTAAAAGACATCTCTGGCGTCGTAGCCTCATCAGATCCTGATAAATCCCGCGATATGGTAGATAAAAAACTCATCTCCATGATCGAACTCACCCCTTGGTGGCTAACAAAAGCCGCCAAACTCCGCTGGGTAGACTCAGGCGAGAAAATCCTCTGGTCCGAAGACAAGACCAGAAACATAAACATAACCCTCGCGCACGGGAATCAGACATCTGATATAGGTCGTGGCACCACATTCAACCGTGGACACCTAACAGAAATCTGCGACTGGATAAACGAAGGCCGCGATCACGTCGAAGCCTCATTAAAATACACCTTCCACCCCTCACCCGAAACTTTCCTTCTACTTGAGTCAACCGCCAAGGGCCGCGACAACTATTGGCACTCCCTCTGGCTAAACTCCAAAGAAGGCTGGCCGAAGCGCAAATCTCAAATCTGTCCTATCTTCATCCCTTGGTACGTCGCCCGTGACATCTACCCAACCCAGGGCTGGCTCAACCTAACACCAGTCCCAAAGAACTGGAAACCAGAACTCAAAATAAACAACATCCTAATAACCGAACTGCACGCGAAAAACGCAATGGAGTATGTGCGCTCCTCGGAGGAGCTAAGACGGGAATTAGGCGCTGATTGGGTTATGCCGATTGAGCAACAGTGGTGGTATGAGTTTAATTTTGAGGAAGCGATTAGGAATGATAGGTTGGGGACTTTCTTGCAGGAATGTCCAGCGAGTGACTTGGAGGCTTTTCAGAGTCCGGCTAAGTCTATATTCTCGCCCCTGTTGATTACTACCTTAGACCAACAAGTAGAACAGCCAAAGGGGGTTTTCACTTTATTGGGGGATGATATAATTCCAGAGTGGACTATAGACAGTACAGAGTGGGCGATGAGAAGAGATGGAGGTTTCTTCCAGTCTATTCCTATTAAGCATAAGTATCAGGATGTGGAGTTGAACTGGGCGTTGCAGCCGTTGAAGTTTAATGGGTATAACGAGACGAGTAGTCCGCTAAATAGACTATTCATCTGGGAATGGCCAAAGGATAATCATGAATATGCTGTGGCGTTAGATACCGCAGGCGGGGAAGATAAGGATAGGTTGGTGTTTCAGGTTATCAGAAAAGCCACGTCTACGGAACGGCCAGTGCAGGTAGCTGAGTTTGCGTCTGGGAATATAGCGGGATTGGATTGTTTGCCTATTTGGTTGTGTTTATTAAAGCTCTATACGGTTAGAAGTGTTAATTCGATTAACTATGCAATGGCAGCGCCTGAGATGATGCATGATGGGCCTGCGGTTACGCAGAAGTTAATGAGTCTGGGATGGCCGAATTTTTATATTCGCAAAGAGAATGAGAAAGGTGAGCAAGCATATACTACTAGGTCATTGGTGGGGTTTAAGACTACAGCGGGAACGCGGCCACATTTGGTTACTTATTTGAAGAATTTTCTGAAGACTCAGAAGGTTAAAATCAACTCGCCCTGGTTGATTGATGAGATGCGGTCATTTGTGCGGAAGGTAAATGGGAACACCAATAAGGTACGGGAAGAGCATGACATGGGGCAGCATGATGATCGGTTATTTGCCCTAGCAATTGGGCTGGTCTGCCTGCACGACCTGGACCTATATGGAACAGAAACCCCAGACTGGCGTGACTTGAACTCAGCTAAAGAAATGCTGACTAGATTTGCTACGATAAAAGATTGCAATCTCGTAAGTAGTGCAAACAATCTAATTGACAAGTTTTATGGTCGAGGGTATGATGAGGAGGCTATGAATCGTGACGATTTAATAGTCACTGACGAACTAAGCGACCCCAGTGAGTTAGATTTTAACGGCCACTATGCTAGTGATTTAGCTGATTTACATAGGGCGTCGAAGTTGGATTTAGAAGGGGCGCTGTTTGAGTTTTCAAGTTATGAGGGATTTGTTAGGGCACCCTAGTTCTATTGATTAAGAAAGATGCTATCATACCCAAAACAACTAGGCTGGATGATAGACACTTTCAAATGCCCAAAAACCCAAGCAGTTGTTGAAATTCACATAACACCTGAGATGGATTCATCAGATCATATTCTTGATCCATATTGTGATTGCTTACCCATTAAGACTAGAGATTGCGTGAATGGGATAGATCGTTATCTCCACATAGCTTTCGATGGTAGGCCAATGCAGATTAACGAACAGGGACACTGATATGCCAACATACGACTTTGAATGCCCAGTCCACGGAGTCTTTGAAGCCTTCCGTACATTGGACACCTTTTCAGACAAGATAGAATGCACAGTTGATCCAGACTGTGGCCAAATTGCCGAACAGATAATCCTCCCCCGTCGAATGCGGTTAGGTAACGCCTATCTCCCCGAAATCACCTACTTTGAAGACGCCTCCGGCCACGTCATCCTAGCAGGCTCCTCAAACGACACAGCCCCGAATGGCTACGTCAAAAAAGCCACCGGCCTCCTAAACGAGCAACGTAAACTCTCTAGCCGCTTAGACTCCCAAGACCGCCGACTCTTTAATGAAATGATGGCGGGCGAGCAGGCTTACCTCTCCCAAGAGATTTCTGAACAACATAGGGAGATGCGTGGCATGATGGAGAACTACTCCGAGATTGCTAAGGATTATGCAAGAATGGCAATGGAAAAGAACAACAAAGAATCTTCCATCTGGGATCGCTCAGGCGATAAGCTAAATTTTGGATTTCTAAAAGTTTTAGAAATGGACGATAGGGGATAATAAGATGGCCCAAGGCATTAACATTCAATCTGTAGCTGCCCCATTTGACATGACCAACGGCTCAGAGGTCTATCATTCATGGCAAGCTCCCTCCTTCTCTGCCGACGAACGCACAAAGCTCTCATTCCTAAAACAATCCCTCGCTAACGGCCTCAACACCCTACGCGCCGAAACTGCCTACACCTCAATCGAACTAGGCATAGACACCATCGCGGCCAAACTAATTAACGACTATCGCCCAGCACGCTCCGAAGAAGAATCCGTAATCTATATCAACCGCATCAAGCGCCAAGTCCGCGAAATCGTCTCTACCCTCTCAAATCTAAGCCCCCGCTGGTCCTACTCTTCTGCCAACACCGAAGACGATCAAATCGTCCACGTCCTTAACAATCGCTGGAAACACTGGTGGGCCACATCCTTTGCGGATCGCCAAATCAAAAAAGCTCTCCAATGGGCCTCAATCTCCGTCGGCTACTTATCTCCCCGCTGGAGATTAAACCCAATCACCCAACAGCCTGATTGCGTAATGGACGTGCTTGGGCCATTAGACGTGATGATTGATCAGTTGGGGCAGGATAATGAACTTCAACGGGCGTATGGGGTTCATATTAAGTACACTGAACCTTTTTCAAATGTATTGAAGGAATGGTGGTTGAAGAGAGCGTTTATTCACCCAGATAGATCAGGTGCACCGATTCCGGCTAGTGGGGATAATCGTGCTAATAGATGGTTTAGAGGGAGTTTGATCTACAGGCTATTCAGTGGCGGTGATGTTCAATCAAGCGCTGAAGCTAATGTCGTTACTACTGCGCCCGAAGTTGACATTTTTTATAGCTACTTTTTGGATTCTAGCTTAAATGAAACTGGTCAGGAACTTCACACAGATGACTTCACAATGGCTGATGCTGAACACATGACAGCCGGGATGACCTGGGAATATACGGTCCCGGCACTTGGTCAGCCAATCCCAACTGGCCGGATGACCAGTCAGGAGAACCCTGAAGCGCCTGGGACTTTTATTCAAGTCCCCGAAACCCGCCCAGCTACTAGATCAGAAGCAGCCCTATATCCTAACCGTCGGCTTATTATCTGGTGCAACTCTGCGGTTTTATACGACGGTCCTTCGTTCTATGTCCACGGCCAAGTTCCTGTGGTGCCATTCAAAATGGATGAATGGCCTTGGGAGTATTTGGGGTATTCAATTGTCACCGAGACTTTGACAGTAAATAACGCGACTAATAATCTTATATCAGACGCTGTTCAACAGTCGAAGTTGCGGTTGAATCCCCCGACTACCTATTCTCTTAAAGAATATGCCAAGATGACCATCGAGCGGATCAGATGGCGCAAACCGGGTGTGAAGGTGGCGAAGACTGGGTTGATCAATACACCGATTACGCCGGTCTTCCCATATCAACATTATGAATTGCCTAATGGGTTGGTGCCTTTTTTGCAATTTCTATTTGAAACCCAAGACCACACCCAAGGTGTGGCGAACTACGGCGCGTTGATGAAGTTGGGGCAACTCCCTTCAGAAGATGGGATTCAGAAGATATTAGACGCTATTGGTCCGTTAGTCTCAGACCAAGCCCGTATGATGGAGCGGTCTTTGACCATCTTGGGCTATCAGGTAATGTGGAACCTATTCCAGTTTGACAACACCAAACGAAGGATTCAGATTCTTGGTGCTGATGGGCTGGTGAACGAGGATTTCGACTATGATCCTGGCCAGTTCGTCCCAACAGGCTTGCCTAATGAGGCCGACTTTGGACGTGCAAAGAGATTGAAAGCCTGGGGATCGAAATTCAACTTCTCAATCATCCCCAATTCCAGTTTCAACATAACTGACATGAACCAGAAGTTGCTTTATCTGCAACTCTGGCGGGACCCCAAGAACTATCCAATCGACCCCTGGACTATTGCGGAGGTGTTGAATCTTCCTAACTTCGGCAAACCTCCCGCCGACACCATCATGGACCGTTGGAAGGCGTGGCAGGACTATATCTTGCAGTATCAATTGGATAAGCAGATTGAGGCCCAAACCCAAATGGGTATGGCACAGATGCAAATGCAGCAAATGCAAATGATGATGCAGCTTATGCAAGACCCTAGAATGGCTGCGATGATGGATATACTTGGGGCTGCTGGGGTTGGTGGCCCAGGTGGGGTAGGAGGCAAAGCAGGCCAACCCCCATCAGGTGGCCAAATTCCTGCCATGATGGGAATTGCCCCCTCCCAAGCAGGTAACGTAAATGGGGGTGGATCGGCTCCCCCAGGGAGGCCACCTAGCGGGGGCGAGCCTCCGAAGTTGGAGCAGAAGAGTGATTTGGCTGGGGAAGGTCCAAGAAGCACTGTGACGGAGAGTTAGCTATGAGCAATACTATTAGGATATGTAAAAAGTGTCAGGCATCAATAACTGGGGACCAGTGGTATTCTGTTCCTTTTTACGACATAAAGGAAGAAACTGGCCCAGGTTTTTATTATTCACATTATCATATAGATTGTTATCTGACTAGATCAATGACAATTGAATATCCAGAGTTAAAGGAGGCTAAAGAAGATGCCATATCCAATGCCTAGTGGCGCGCCGGATCAACGACCTAATCCTACTACAGCGGGTGGATCAGAGGATTCGACCAATGGAACCAGTGGTGGTGGACAATCCGGTATGACGCCCGGTGGATTGGCTCAGTCAGTCGCCTATGGAGGCGCTGGCGATGGTGGCGGACGGGGAAGTGATCAATCTCCCCAAGGTGGGATGACCAGGGATGAAGTTCAGGGTGGGCCAGAACAAGCTCAACAACAACAATCCATGCAGATGATGGAAGAGTTGAAGATGCAGTATGAGCAGGTTATTACTACTCTATCCCAAGTGCAAGAGATGGTCCAGCAACTATCCGCGACCTTCCCGGCTGCGCAGGAGCCTCTCGCACCTGTTCAAGAAGCTTTCACGATGATCGGGCAGGCGCTAGTTCAATCAATGATGACGGTTATCCAGCAACTACAAGCTGAACCAGCTATGCCACCGCAGGTTTAGTTCAATTTAGTTCAATTTAGTTCACCAGCTTGCACCCTTAAAATTGTACGAAATTATCATTGACATCACCCAACGCTCATAATAAAATACGCACGTTACTTACTCTTGTTCTACTCCAACTCCATAACCTTTAAGTAGGCGGGGCTTCTAGCCAGCCCCACAACCGACAGCAAAGGCGGATAGTTAAGCAAGAAAAGAGAAAATCTAATAGGAAAAGAAATGCCAACACCCGAAGATAAGTCATCCGCAGTTACGAAGTTCTTAAAGGAATTAGAAGGCAAGGTAGACCCAGTAGCCCTAGAAGCGGCCAAATCAACCCTAGACCCCTCGAAACCTGAAGCAGAACCTTTACTAACTGCCTTAGCCACTGGACTTCAAAATGGCTGGGCCGCGCAGTCCACTCTAGGACGTGTCCAACAGGAAGCTGCCGAAGCCCGTCGCCAAGCTGAAGCCATCCGACAAGATTACCTTGCAAAAGAAGAGGCTGTGATTGCATACAAACAGCATTTGGAATCAAACGCTGTTTCGTTCGACGACTACAATCAAGTGAAAGCTCAACTTGATCTAGTCCAGCAACAGCAACAAGCAGCTTTATCAAAGCTGAACGAGTTAGGAATTGACCTCGACGGAGGAGGCCAAAATTATATGAATCAGAACACCCAATTTAATAACCAGAACCCAAATTATAACCAGAATCCTAATCAGAACCCTAACCGGCAGCAAGGTAATCAAGGTAACCAAGGTAATCAGCAGAACCAGAACCCCACACAGCCGTTCAACTATATGACAGTTGAACAGGCTCAAGCAGTTCAAGAACAAGTCGTGGCAGGCACATTACTGGAACAGGCCAGAATGACCGCCATGATGAACGAGCATCAGGCTCTAACAGGCAAACCACTTGATATTGTAGCTTTGACTCAAGAGGCATTAGACAAGAACATGCCCCCGGCGAAATACTGGGAGCAGAAGTTCAAAATCACTGACCTTCGACAAGAGGCACAAGTCAAGCAACGAGAAGCTGAGATTGAATACCGGGCTAATGAATTGGTCGCTAAACGACTCTCAGAAGAAAGAATGACCGGCTTCAACCAACAGAACAATCAGTTCAAAAACGCAGCTTCTTATGCGTATCAGGCAGCGGTTAATGATCGGAGTACAAAAGATGTACCTAAGATCAATGACTTCATGGCCAGTACGATGCAAGCTACAAGTGATGCGGTTAGGGAGTATGAGTCGGTTATGGCTACCGGGAAATTCACCGATGGCCAAACGATGGAAGAAGCTCGGAGAAGTATGGGGATTGCTTAAGTTCGTAGGTCTGTAGGTTCTGTCAGGTCAGTTAGAAAAAGATTTTCTTGTAATCTTGTTAATCAGGTCCGCCTTGTAGATGTCGGGATGGGATGACCGTTATCAATCTCAGCCCAAGAGACTCCATTCATAAGGCTCCTTTTCACAAACCGGGTACTTAACTGCCCAAAGTCTAAGGAGTATTATGGCTATTCCAAATGAAATCGAAATCATCACACATAAAGTAGTGATGCCGCGAGTTGTTTATGACAACTACTTTTTAGTTAGTGCTTTCTGGGCGGCTATGCGCCGCGCTGGACGATTTGTACCATTCGGTGGCGGTTCCTACATGGCAAGTCCATTTATGTATCGCGGCCTATACGCTGGTGCATACACGCCCGGTGATGAATTCCGACCAGAACGCCGCCAAGTTCTCAGCCAATTTGTGTTGAATCCCAAGTTCTACATCACGTTCGCCGTCGAGCAATTGGAAGACTTGGAAGTGTTTGCCAAAGGCCCGGCTGCGATTTTCTCATTAGTCTCTACCGACCTGGCCGCAATGGTCTTGTCCATCACGTCTAACATCGCGGTAAACTTCAGCAAATCTGGTCAAGGTTCGCGCGCGGAACATCTGAACGGCTGGCCTGAGTGGATCAATGACGGCCTGTGCCCCTCGTATGATGGCACGGTTTACACTTCAGTAGGCGGTCAGACTCGCTCGGAAGTCCGTCAGTTCTCTGGCGTTGGCACCACACTTTGTTCTGTCCCTCGCTATGTCGGTGGCTCAGACGGCAGTTTGAAACCCCTGACCTACGACGAACTTGACCGTGGCTATCTCGACACCTGCTTTGGTCAACACCAACCCGACTTGGGCCTTGGCTCCAAAGCCGTCGTCGCCCAAATCGAAGGCTTGATGCAACGCCAGCAAGTCTATGTCCAAGCCAGCGACCCCTACTACGGCCTCTACAACGGCATCAAGTTCAAGAATGCCGTCGTCCTCCATGATGACCTGTGGCCGTCCTCGTCATCGAACTATGGATTGAACACCGAATATGGCGACTTCCGAACCTCCTCGTTCGCCTTTGCTAACTCAGGCAGCACTGTCCCGGCTCAGTTCGCTCGTGAACTCCCTGCTGATGGCACAACCCTGCAAGTCGGTGAAGTCTTCTGCTGGATCACAACCAAATTCTGGGACATCATCCTGTCTGACTCCAAGCTGTTCTCGTTCGGCTGGACCGGCTGGGAAACTGCCCAAACCAACCTCCGTGCGGTAGGCAAAATGCCAGCGGCTTTGAACGTCCGCTGCAACGCCAGCCGTCATCAAAAACAATTCTTTGGTATCGCGGCCTAGTTCTGAGGGGGAGGGGTAAAAAACTACCCCTCCCCCAAGGAGCTATCAAGCCTTAAGGAAAAGAAAAAGGAGAAACAAAATGATTACATTGTCATTGGCCGGGAATACCACAATCAACGATCAATATATCGGTGGTCAAGAAGGGCCGTATGGGAATCTTGATAACTTTGGGCGAACTGGTGATCGGTTGCCGGGGTTGTTGAACGCCGAGGTTGACCTTGGTGAAGATGAGGTATCTAACTACGCAACTCGATGGGGTTGCGTTGCTCTTGGTCCAGGTCGGTATAAACGAGTCAAGACCTATTCAGGCTCAACAGCCACTCCTGCGCGTGGTGTGGTTGCCTACTTCTATGGCTTTGACACAGACGGTTCGATCATCGTCACGCCGGATGTGCCGACTAACGCCATCGTAATGGGCATCTACCAAGCGGCAGTCACCAAGGGCTACTACACCTGGATTCAGGAATCTGGCACGGCCTATGTGCTGTTCAAGTCGGGTGGTTTGACTGTGGCCTCTGCGGTTGGTCTTCCTTGCGTAGCCATCACTGGAGGCGTGGCAGACACGCGAGCAATCGCCACTGCTGCGACCTTTGGTGACATGATCATCCTGCTTGGACAATTGGCTGAGACGGCGACCACTGCCGCGATCAGCCGAATTTTCCTGAAGCTTGGTACTACCAGTTATATTCCGTAGTCCGTGCCCTCACAGATTATGGACGGCTTGGGAGGTAATCGGGTGGCCTCCCAAATAGCCAGTCTGGGTGAGTTTAGAGTCTCTGGCTACTACCCAGACTGGCCGCTTTTGTAAGATATACATTAGGAACGAGGAGCATTATGGCTGCTGAAGATGTCAAATTGATTCAAACTTTCAATCTCTTGGGCATGACTGTCAAGATGTACAACATCAACGGCCCAACTTCTTATCTGCAATCAACTGGTCAGGTAATCAAGACTAAGAATTTGCAGATGAAAACTATCATGGGTGCTATGATTTGTGGTCAGCCAATCGTGGATGCTACTGGCGCAGATGATGGGACGATTAGCCTTTCCATTAAAGGTAAGGTTGGCTCTAACCAAGGTGGTGGTAGTGGAGGTTCTGGGGATGGTGTTGACCTTGAAGCACATTGGTGTGCTTTGGGTGGGGCTGAAATGCCGGATGCAAGTAACCTGAGTGCGCGGAGCTTTAGGTTGTTTGTGATTGGGACATAATAGAAATAGAAGAAGAAAATGCCAACCCCCCAAACTGGACAAACTGGGATCGTAGCTTGGTCGCAACTCATAGGACTTGTCGGCCAAGCTGTGCCCCAGCCAGTCGCTAAACAATTAGTCGCCCAGGCTTGGCGGTTTATCTGTGCCCAACGTGTGTGGAGTTTTTTACGCGCTGATGGATATTTGGTAGCACCAGCGGCGATTTCTGGGGCTGTAACCTTTACTCGTGGGGACGTAACTGCTACTGCTGATGCTACCCTTCAGGCTCTAATCGAAGCCCCTGCGGAATCCTTTTTGGTAGGAATCACAAAACGTGCCGTTCAAGACGAAAATGGATTCACTTACCAAATTCGTGACTATGAAACAGGCGGCACAATCACCCTTAATCGTCCATACTTAGGTTCATCTGGTTCACAATCCATCACGATCTTTCGTCAATACTACACGCCCCCAATTAGTGAAGTATCTGATCGTGGCCCGAATGTTGAATCTAGTGACTTCCGAAGCTGGCGTTCTCTATGCAATGGGGATAGTCCTAATCGGTATATTGATTTCCGTCGTACAAGTGAATGGCTGGATCAAGTAGACCCGCGCAGAACGCGAACCGGCGAACCTTATTATATTGTCGAAGCGCCTTATGATGTGCTAGGGTATCAGATCGCTCCAACGGGAACTCCAATGTTTGAGATGTGGCCTTACTATCAAGGGGATGTAGACAGAATCTACATTTGCAAATACATCCGCCACTGGATTCCCTTAAGCGACGATCCTAGAGACATAACCAACGTCCTCCCATTAGCGATCCCGATTAGCTACTTAATCGCCCAGGCCAAACTAACCGCCTACGAATGGGCAGAGGCGAATAAGGGGAATTATCCTAAATTGCAAAAAACAAACTGGTTTGGCTTAATCCAACAAGCAACTCTTCAGGTAGGCGAGGAGTTTTTATCTGCTCAAAGAACCGACGAAGAACGTTATCCTGAAGATGTAGACAACAGCTATGGCCAATATAACCGTGGTGTATATGGCCAAAATGTCTTCCCATATCCTGGTGGTTCATATTATAGTGGGTATGGAATTTATTGATTTTAGATTTTAGATGATCAAACTCAAAAGGAGAAAACGAAAAATGGCAATCAAAACCGGCACCGATCTCGCTTCAGTCGCCTTTCCTGTCATGCCCGAACCTGCTCCATTAGGTGGTCAGGAATTCAACAAACCAATGGGCACCGACGTAGGCTTCAACTCCCACAACGTCGCCGACTGGTCTGTAGGCAACCAAGCCAATGTCTCCCCAACTGGTGACATTATGGGCGTTGTTGAAAGCTGTGTCACGCCGCCGTTCACCCCCAATCTTAGTCCTGGTCTATCAAGCCAAGGCTCAGTGGGTGATGGACTTGATAGCACCGCTTTCAACAACAAGCCAATCTAGTTCCCCAATTTAACAAACCCAACTCTACAGACAAAACTAAACTCCTCGGAGGAGCAATGAAATTCAGCTTGTTCAAGTTACTTCAAGGGCTAGTGATTGTGTTAGCTACGACTGGGGTGCTGGCGACACAATCACTAGCCCAAACTGTTGTCAAGCGTCAAGGGTATTGTGAGCGTGGTGGGCAGCGGGTTAATACGAATGGCGCTAGTTCGACTACTACTGTCCAACAAAGTCTGCCTAGTTGTACGATCACGGTTTATTTAACTGGGACCGTCACACTTGCCACTCTTTACTCTAATGCTGCTGGTACTACTCCATTAGCCAATCCATTCACCGCCGATGCAACTGGGTATTACTTTTACTACACCACCCCAGGGAGATACGACGAACGGTTTAGTGGTGGAACTGCTCCTAACAACATAGCCAGTCCCTTCACCAAGACAGATATTCAAATTGGTGCGGGAGTTATTCTGTCTAACCAAGGTGTGGATTTGCCTATCCGACCTACTATCAACTTGACGTGGCCGTTCTTGTTGGGCATGGATAACGCGACAGATGTTCAAACGGAGCTTAGGACAAATAGAATTCCGTCGGGGGTATATAACGCAGTTACTGACTTGAACATCAGTGCTGATCCACGGCTGTACTTAACTACAACCATTATCCCAGTGGGCGCAACAAGTGTGACGTTGACTGGGGTGACAGCGGAAACGCAGAATGGTATCCCTGATACGGCTACTAACTCTGTCTATCCTCTTAAATATCTAGCTAACTCTACGAATACGTTCAAGGTAGGGCAGGGGATTAGAATCCCTGATGGGGTGGCAATGGGGATTGATTTAGTTACGACCATCACGGCTGTCAATGGGAATGTGATTACTTTTCAAACCGCCGTGACCTACAACAACGCAATTGACTTCATCCAGCATGATGACACTGGTGCGCTTAATTCATTTTTTGCCACCTATACCGCTGGGACATTGCAAATCCCAGATGGAGTAATCCCGGTTTCGAGCTTCCATAACTACACAACTGGCAAAGACTGGGCGGTTGAATTGCCTCTCAGTTCTGAGGCATTGAATCATCAGTGGGTGATTGAAGGTCAAGGGCCGTGGCGGTCAGGGTTCATTATGACTGGCCCTGGGCATTTAATGAAGCTCAAGGACAACACTACCAATAATCTGATCATCGACAAAGTTGGGTTTGCTCACGCCAACAGATACCAGCTACAAACTCTTGACAACGATTCAGCAGGTGTTGGGCTGTATCTTGCCAGTGATAATTTCAACAGTGAGGGAGTGCCGCAATCTGGTGCTACTAATGTTCGACTAAAAGACGTGAACTTCATCGGTTGGCGCTACGCCGTCTTTAGTGATAATCTCCAATCTAGTCAGTTAGAAAACGTAATGGCCTATTACTGCAGCAACAATATAAGCCTTATCTCGACTTCCTCAGTGCGCGGCCTGGGTAGCCAAACTGAAGCCAATGCGAATCAGATCAACCAAACTTTCTTTCAATACGCCCCAGTGTCGGCGAATAATGTCAGTCGGAATGTGACTGTCACGACTGCGGGCGCGCATAACACCAGTGGAACTTTGATTGGAACTGCCAGCGCAATTGTTACCTTAACTGTAGGCACAGTCAGCGCGTCCGATTTATATCGAATTGTCAAAATCAACGGTGCCAGTGTAAGCCAAACTGAGCACTGGGCAATGATTATAGCGGTCAACAACTCAACGCAGATTACCTTAAGCCAAGCGCCGTGGATTGCCAATGCTGGCTTGACAATGACCATCTTTCCCAAGTCAACCGCGCATATATTTTTGAATAACGCAAATAATATAGAAATTCGTGGTGGAACTTGGCAGGGGAATTGGCAAGGTGATCCGGCAGGGCAGGAGTTGTACGCACTTTTGGTTTACAACTCAGATGAAGTTACAATGGATGGGATTTGGATTGAGGGGAATGGTGGGCAGATTGGTGCTGCATATAAAGCAGTGTCTAGTCGATCATTAGCTGTACTAAATTCCAACTTTGGTGGCGGTGGCCCAACCGATGGCTACGGAACTGCGATGATTTTAGATGGTGTAACAGGCATGACCATTGATGCTAGTTACATTGCAACTAGCGGAACAGCTAGTGACTTTAGCTTCATCAATGGTACGCGGGGAGTCAAGATCAATAACTCAACTCTAACCAGTGGCGCATTTTTAGAGGGTAACAACACTGATCCTACGGCTAACTTTTGGCCTGTTGAATTAGGGCCAGGGGTTAGGTTTCTAGCATCAGGCTTTAGTGACGGTTCAATGTCGTCTGAACTAAACAAGGATTCCTTATATGCGCGTAATGAGTTAATCAACGGCAACTACAAAGAAGGGCTAACTGGCTGGTCATTGAATCGCCCAGGGGCCTTAACTGCGGTAGATGGTGGGAATGCACGCGGGTTGCGGTATATTCGGATTGCCCCCTCGACAATCAACCCAGGGGCGTTCGTCACCCAATTCAGTCAGACCGTCTCAATCCCTGATAGTGTCCAACGTTACTATCCAATTACTTTAGGCTATGACTACTACCTAGAAAGCCGGGGGTCAGACAATGGTTCGATCTATAACGGTCTACGTGTTAAGCTAGTCTTCTCTGATGGCACGACTCTGCAATACACGAACCCATCTGATCTGGCCACGGGCCGCATCTTGCAACGGTGGCAGCGGCAGCAAATCCAGGCGCGAGTACCAAACGCCGCAGTCAGCCGAACTGTACAAGTCATATTTGAAGCCGCCGAAGGCTCAAACGCAGGTATATTTCGGGTGGCCAATCTACGACTTACTTATTCCACTCGTGCTACTTATGACGACGACGAGGTTATTAGTGAGCTAAGGGGTGGGACTATTTATAATGGTGCTACCTTTAGGATTTATAATGCTGCGGGTGGTGGGACTAGATCAGTTTGCGTTGACAACAATGGGTACTTAAATCCGGCAGTCTTCGGATGTGCTTCAGGTGGAGGTGCTGGTACTGTCACATCTGTTGGCTACGCTCTTGGCACTACTGGTAGTGATCTGAACTTTAGCGGTACAACTTCCCCAATCACCACATCTGGCGCGTTCGTCTTGAACGTCCCAAACGCTGACGTTGGGGTACGTGGTGTCATCCCAGGTTCTGGTTCTCAATCCATTGGCGCAACCTGGACCCTAACTAACTTATTAACCACAGTTGGCATCCAGCCAACTGTCGATAATGTATCGACGATTGGCACAACCAATCGTCGATACAATGCTATTCATCTCGGCGGGGGAGGTTTGGGAGGACTTCAAGTTCATGGGGACGCCATTGACCTGAATCGTGTTTTGTTGACGTATAATGGAACCACTGCGGCTTTAGACGCTAGTTCTACTACAACGAGTTTTGTATGGCGTGTATCTACAGCGGGCTTAGCAATGGACGGGAGCGGGATTGTTACTGCAACTGGGTCAGGGGGACTAAACACGTCAGCATTGGTGACTGGGCAAGTTGCGATTGCGCGTGGAGGAACAAATTCTACTTCCGCCAGTTACTCAACCAATGGGGCCTTTTATTATGATGGAACTAAGTTCGTCACTACGGCGACAGGCGGCGTTGGCACTTTATGCTTAACCTCTGCTTCTGGTGGCGCGCCAACCTGGGGAGCCTGTTCTGGTTCAACTGCTACTGCACTTTCGTCTATAACAGCAGCAGCGGCAGGGAATACTATTAACTCTGGCGACAACTCACAGGTCTGGAATTGGACGCTAACTACATCAGGTGCTAAGGGGTTTAGATTCAGTGAGAACTCCGCATCTGCGGCAGCAGGCACACCAGTCTTAATTGCAATTGACACTTTATCCACATCAACAGTAAACCCATTTCAAGTAACTGCTCAAGGTACTGCAAATGGTGTAAGAGTAAACACTGCTGGATTGTTGGCCAGAATTGGTACAGGTGATATTCGGGCTAGTGAGGTATATTTAGACAACGCGGGTACGGGGGCTTTTACTGTCCAGCAAGTGATCAATGAGACTCTAACCAACGATAGAACACTCACCTTCACCATAAACGATGGCAATAAAGTCATCAACCTTGGCGGAAATCTGACGCTTGCTTCTTCATTTACAACAGTTGGAGCTAACGCCTTAACCTTTACTACTGGGGGCGTTTCAAACGCAACCATCCCAGTTGGTACAATAACCTTAGCTGACCTAACATCGACTCAGACGTTCACTAACAAAACTCTGACCTCCCCAGTAATCAACGTTGGCTCAGACGCGACGGGCGATGTCTATTACCGCAACGCTGGGGTGTTCACCCGTCTCGCAATTGGCTCATCAGGTCAGTGCTTAACCGTCTCAGCAGGCGTACCAGCTTGGGCATCTTGCTCTGGGTCTAGCTCCCTTCCATCAATAACCAGAATCGCAGGTTCCAACCACACGATGACGACCGAATGGATGGTGGCTATTGATACGTTAGGAACAAACAGAACCTTAACGCCTCCGTCGGCGACCTCCAACACCAACAAAATAATTGGGGGTTGTAAATCTGCTGAAGATGGCACAATCGCCACCGTCACTTTCAACACGGTCTATCTCCTAACCTCCCCCGGCTCTTGCCAGTGGCTCTACAGTAATGGCACCAGCTGGATTCCCTATTACTAATTATTAAGCAGAACAATATGAACACCAAAAGATTCCTACTACTCATTCTAACGTTTGTTGGATGCCTCCTCTGGGGAGGCCAAGCGAACTCATCGGCCCAGTCCAGCCGTGCGCCTGTGGTGTTTGATGTTAGTGCGTATGGGGCTAAGGCGGATTGCACTAAGACTGGATCGACTGCTAGTTGTACGAATAACGTGGCGGCGATTAGGAAGGCAATATCGGCGGTCAACGCCAATGGGGGAGGGATTGTTTATTTTCCTGCGCCTCAGTCTACTTCTAATGATATTGCGTATTGGCAGCAGACAGGTGATCCTAGTACCGATCCGAATATCACTACTATCACGGTGCCGATCTATGCGCTGTATAATATCACGGCAAATAATGTTACTGTGGTATTTCATCCTAAAGCTAATCTGCGTACAACCAGCACCTACCTCTGCCAGACCAACACAGGCGGCGGGACTCTGCCTTGTAAGGAGTCTTTATTCTACTTTGGTAATGGTGTGACGGTGATTGAGAATTTCCAATTACTGGGGAATTTTGCGAATATGTCCTTCGCGCCAGCTAGTCCTGCTTCATATTTCACGGGGGATAATTCGGCCAATGGATTTGATTTTTGGAATGGAAAAACTAAACGGGCCTACGCTGGTCAGATTTATGTTGATGGTTTTCCGAATGTTGGAACGATTGATGGCTATACTTCAGTAGATAGTGATGTTCTAGCCGATGCAGTGATGGAGGATGTGAGGGTTTTGGAATATGGGTCTGGGGCAGATGATCTGGGTTGGTATGTGCAGGGGAATGTGACGTTTGAGAGATGTTGGTTTATTACCAGCCGGAAGTCTAGTCATGGGGTTTATACGGGATCATTGAAGCCTTGGTTGAGAGTGAATAATTGTTATTTCTCTGGCCAGGATGAGAGCGCGGGGCTGAATAATAAGTATGGAATTCAGATTTACCAAACCAGTGGGACGAGTGCGATTAGAGAAATCTGGATCACGAACAATACGTTTTGGAAAGTCAGGAATGGAATTTGGGGTGAACATGTAAATGGGGCTTCTGGTGGGATTTTAGAGGGTGTACATATAACTGGGAACTCTTTTAGTAGATCTAGCTCTACGGTAGTAGGAACCGCAATTCAGTTGCAATACGCAAATAACTGCTTTGTGCAGGATAACTTTGCGAAGTACCAGACCTCTGTGCTGAGTGCGTTCACGCAGAACAAGAATCTGACAGTTACCAATAATCAGTGCATGGATTGCACTGGATTGTTGGCTGCTACGGGGACTAACAATTCTTACATTGCCGGAAATCAGTACAGACGCTCATCTGTAGCCTTAACTGGCGCTACACGATTTAATGTGGCTGGCACTCAAAACACAATCGAAGGGAACATCATAGTTGATGGGGGATCTAGTTCTGGTAGCCCTGTTGGGATGATTGTGAATGGGACTGGGAACATAGCAAATGCGAACCAAATCTACGCGACTGCCTCTCAAACTTATTCGATTATGTTTCAGGCAGCTAATTGCCACCAGTGCATCCTAAGCAATAACCACTGGAACAACAATGGCTCAGCCTATAACGACATTGCCGGTGACGGAATGACCATTGTTGGAAATCAGTCCAACAAACTATCTGTGATCAATGGGTCGGGTTCGGTTTATACTAGAGTAATCGGAAACAAACAGTATTCGTCTAGCCAGATGCGGTTGACGGGCCTTTGTATTCCACAGAACAACGATATAACTGGGGGGTGGGAGACTATAACTGGCGCTTATGGTGGGAGTGGAAATCTAACTTCGTCGGCAGATTTAGACTTTGACTCGGCGGCGTTTGCGGCTAGTTATACACCTCATGCTGGAGTTTATAAATCTGCCTCAAAGACGTTGACCGGCAACATAACCATCAATGCTGCAACTAATCCAATCAAAGGGCAGACTTTTACCTTTGATCTAATCCAGGACGGCACAGGAGGAAGGACGCTAACCTGGAACGCTGTATATAAGGTGGAGGCTGTGTGTGCAGCATCTGCTACTACTACAGCCAGCACAAGAACTGTGGTTTCTTACATTTATAATGGAACGAACTGGGTACAAACCTCTTGCAAGAGTGGGTTATAGAGGGTATAATCCAACACCTAAACGTTCCAATAACACTTACACCCAATTAAAAGGAGACTCTATGAAGAACACGCACAAATCAGAAGAACTCTATTTACTTATTGGAGTTTTGATCATCTTAGGATTACTTTGTCTAATCCCTGTGTTTTCAAACGCCCAAGGCACCTCCTCTGAGGAGGTCAAACCTAAACAAGTTACACAAACAAAGGCAGCCCCAAAACCAGATGCCTCGATCTTGACAACTGAAGAGGCAAACAACTGGGTTAAATTACAGAACCAAATTGGAGTTTCAAAGGATCAATTAGAGAAGCTGATTGCTACAGCGAATTTGGCCGAACCAAAAACAAAGGACGAGAAGGCCAATTTATGGGCGGATTTTGAGACTGTTATGTTGCGGTCAAAGATCGAAGCGGATTCTTTGACCGCGTTAGAGACAAAGCTAAAAGACAAGTATAAATGTGAGGGGTGTGAGATTAAGATTGCGCCAGATCAAAAGTCGGTGGTGATCAAACCAAAGGCTGTGAATGGACCTAGTATTGGGCAATGATATGCAACAAACAAAGAAGATGAAATCGTTTGTATTGGCTTTGCTGTTGGTGATGACCTGTCTGGGTGGGGCTATAAATGGCCTTGCCCAGACAAGTGGGCCTGCTACTAATATCAGGGTGTTTGCTAGTAATCCTACGGGGAATGCTTGTAGTCAGACGAGTGTAGGGTTGTATGGCGGGGCGCTGTATACTTGTCAGGCTGGGGTGTATGCAGCGGCTGGTGGGGGGAGTTCGTTTACTAGCCCTGTTATTGTGACGAGCGCGGCGAATCCCTGTTTTGCGGTGGGGCCGAATGGGGCGACGAATCCGGTGTTGTCTGCGGATTGTTCGGTGG
>FRDC01000601.1_pt1 | contig 51301 bp, 47 predicted proteins | sample 1106171 | NCBI WGS metagenome assembly FRDC01 (sample SAMEA3930566, study PRJEB13176) | freshwater metagenome | biome: Drinking water system; feature: drinking water; material: water | place: Singapore | collected 2014-12-20 | reverse complement strand
GCCGGCCAGGAAGGCGCCGAGCGACATCGACAGGCCCACCGCTTCCATCGCCAGCGCGGTGCCGGCCACGGTCAGCAGCGCCGCTGCGGTGAACAGCTCCGGCATGTCGATCGACGCCAGCCGCCGGAACACCGGCCGCAGCAGATAGCGCCCGCCGAGCACCACCAGCACCAGCGCAACCACCGCCTTGGCCGGCCCGACCCAGCCGCCGTCGCCCTCGTGCCCCGGCATCGGCGCGCCGAGAAACGGCAGTAACGCCAGGAACGGAATCACCGCCAGATCCTGGAACAGCAGGATCGCGAACGCCGCCCGGCCGTGGTGGTCCGCCAGTTCCTTGCGCTCGGCCAGCATCTGCAGCACGAACGCGGTCGACGACATCGCCAGCGCGAAGCCGGCGACCAGCGCCGCGACCGGCGGCAGCCCGGCCGCCAGCGCGATGCCGGACAGCGCGGCGGTGCTCAGCATCACCTGCGCGCCGCCCAGGCCGAAGACATGGCTGCGCAGCAGCCAGAGCCGGGAAATCTGCAGTTCCAGGCCGATCACGAACATCAGCAGCACGACGCCGAATTCGGAGGCGTGCAGCACCCGCTCGACGTCGTCGATCAGGCCCAGTCCGCTGGGGCCGATCAGCATGCCGGCGAACAGGTAGCCGAGCACGGCACCGAGACCGAAACGCTTGAACAGGGGCACGGCGACAACCGCCGAGGCGAGGAACAGCACAGTTTCGGTCAGCATCTGGCGATCTGCGGTGGCCCTGCGGAACGGGGCGGATTTCGGCTATCGTCAGGTCTCACCCTGAACGACAAGGACGCGCGATGCAGCTTCGCGGCGGCTGGATTTCGTGGTTCATCATAGCCTGCGCGCCCGCCGCGCTTGCCGACGCCGGCGCTGCTGGCACCGCAGTCCCGGCGGCGGTCACCGCAGCCGCTGCCGAACCTGCCGGAGAGCCGGTCGCTGAACCGGTCATCCAGACCGAGCCGCCGCCCAAGGACGCGCCGTGGAGCATCGCCACCGATCTGGAAAGCTTCTCGTTGACCGCCGACGCTCGCGGCCTGTCGCTGCACAAGCCGATGTACCTGCTGCCGGCGACCTACTCCGGCCGCTACCCCGGCGAGGACAGCGAGGTGCTGTTCTCGATCTCGCTGAAGTTCCGGGTCTACCGCACGCTGCCGCTGTACTTCGGCTACTCGCAGAAGTCCTATTTCCAGGCCTTCAACGGTTCGGATTCAAAGCCGTTCCGCGACAACAACTTCAACCCGGAAGTGTTCTTCCGGCTGAAGCCCAAGAAGCCGGAGAAGTGGTTCAACCTGGCGGCTGATGTCGGCATCGAGCATGAATCCAACGGCCGCTCGCTGCCCGATTCGCGCAGCTGGAACCGCATCTACCTCACGCCGTACTGGCAGACCGGCCGGACGCTGGTCTGGTGGAAATGGTGGTGGCGGATCCCAGAAGACCAGAAACGCCCGGCCACCGATCCGAAGCGCGACGACAATCCGGACATCCAGAACTACCTCGGCTACTCGGAACTCAAGATCCAGCGGCAGCTGTTCGACCACCACCAGATCTCGACGACCTTCCGCCTGAACCCGACCACCGGGCGCGGCAGCGCCGGGCTGCTGTACACGGTGCCCGGCCCGGGCGACGGCTTCTTCTGGACCTTCTATGCGTTCAACGGCTACGGCGAAAGCCTGCTCGATTACGACCGCTCGGTGACCCGCGTCGGGCTCGGCATTTCGGTGGCGCGCTGAGCGCGCCGCGCGGCGCCGGCCCGATGTGTCACGCTTTGGCCACCAGCGGTCGTCAGGCCTGAGCCGTCTCCTGATCGAGCAGGGCCTGCATCTTCGGAATCGCCTGCTGCAGCAGCGCGCCCATCGCCTCGATCTGCGGGCCGACGACCGGGCAGTCGAACTTGAAGATCGGGCTGAACAGATCGATGCGCGATGCGTTGATCCACGACACCACCTTCGGCTCGGTCAGCCAGACCAGCATGTTCTCGCTGTCCTGGATCGCGCAGCGCAGGTAGTCGTTGGCGGCATGCGGCAGCGGCACCGGACGGCACAGCGCGTTCTTGCGAGCCTCATCATTCAGGTTGGCTTCAACATTGCCGATGAAGCCAGCGCTGTAGACCTGCTGACACATGCGCACGGTTTGCAGAGTGATGCGGTTGCCGTCGAACACCTTCTTCTGCGGCCGGTTCTTCAGACCATCAGCCGCGCAGTCGATGTAAAGCGTGTTGGCAGCCGTCTTCCAAGTACCCTGATCCAGCCGCATCTCCGTCGGCGTCACCGCCTGCACGTGACCCAGACGGACCACATTCGGAATCTTGCGCAGCTGCTCGAGTTCCAAGCGGGTAACGGTTGCGCAGCGCCAGTTGGTCGGCTTGACCGCAGGATCGAACTGGAACAGCTGGTCACAGGCCAGCACGCGCTGGAAGAAGTCGTCGACCGAATCCGCCGCGATCGCCGCCTTCAGCACTTCGATCCGGCCGGCCGTGATGATGTCGGTGAACTGCCGGCCGGGATTGACCGTGAAGCGGTCGAACAGCCAGGCATCGTTCGGCATCACCCAGGTGATATCAGCAGGTGCAACGCCCATTTCCAGCAAAAAAAGGCAGGTGTCGATGCCGGTCTTTCCGGACCCGACCACGGTGAACTTGCTGTACTCCGGCGCCAGCTTCGGTGCCGCGTTCGGCGGCACGCAGACGGCACCGTCGAGCACCTTGAACTTCGGCGGCCGCTGGCTGGGCACGGTGACATTGATGTAAGTGGCGTCGACGATCTTCTTGGCGCGCACCGAGTACTCAGTGCCGCTGACGCGGGACACGACGCTGCCGTCGTCGCGGTACTCGCACATCGGCAGGTAGCGGACTCGTCCAGAGGGCAGGAAACGCTGGCGCATCACTTGATCAAAGTAAGCAACCACCTCGCTGCCGCTCGCCAGCTCATAACAGCCCTTGTTCCAGCCGACCTGATCGATCGTCGCTTTGCCCAACGGTGTGGAGTTGACGCCGTAACAGGTAGAGGTCTGGTGCAGGCGCACGAACGGATAGGCATCGTTCCAGTGCCCACCCGGACGATGGTTGCGATCGACGATGGTGATGGTTGCCGTAGTCTGGGTGATCAGCTCGTCGACGAAGGCCATGCCCATGCCGCCGGCGCCGATCACCAGATAGTCGCTGTCGATGATGTCTGTCATGTGGGTTGCTCGTACGAATGGAATCTAGAAGAAGTGGATGCCGCGATCGCCGGAACACTGGCTTGATCGTTACGGATTAGAGTCTTCGCCGCGTGGATAGGCCTTGCATGGCGAACCGTGCAAGTCGGTGGGTGCGGCGTGCAGTCCGACCCGGGATGTCGTTCGCTGATCCACAGGCAAATTGCATTCTGGGCATGGTTCTCAGGACCTTGGAGCACTGTTGCCCCGCTGCCGGAACTCGCTCGGCGTTACGCCGAACTGCTGCTTGAACAGGCGGCTGAAGGTGGCATAGTCGTTAAAGCCGTGATCGAAGGCGATATCGGTGATCTTGCGGCTGCGGCTCGCCGGCTCATCGAGCGCCTGCCGACAGCGCTGCAGACGTACATCGTGAATCATCTTCGATGGCGTCAGCTGATGATCCTTGAACAACATGTACAGCGAGCGCCTCGACATACACAGCGCCGCCGCCAGATCGTTGGGATCGAGTGCCGGATCGGAAATGTGCGCCAAGATGTGCTGTTCGGCCTTCCGCAGCTTGGCATTGCCATGGCCGGCCTTGTCGAGATCGTGCGCCGACTGATGCAGCGAGGTGGTGACCAGCGACTGCACCGCCCGCAGCACGCTATCGCCAACGATATCGTGCTCTCCGAACACGGGATCGGTCAGCGCCATCACGGCGCCGAAGGCCGCCCGCAGCGAATTGTTATCGGCCAGTGCCGTGCCGCACAGCTTCTGGCTAATTCGCTCCCAGCCGGGGCAGGCATCGTGCGGCAACGTCAACACCGCAAAATAGGCACCGTCCGACAGTCGGCACCGATAGCTGCGTGTGGTGTCGATCGCTGTTGACTGGCCTCGCTGCATCACCGTGCAGCGGCGATCTTGCTCGACATCCATGGTGCCGGCGAGTTGCCAGAGCAGCTTGATGTGACCGGATTCGGCAGCTGCAGCCAGTGGTCGTGTGCGCAGCACCTCGCTGGCACCAGCCTTGATCGTGGCGATACTGCCATTGCCGAAGCTAAACGTACTGATGCTAGCTATGAACGTGCCACCGCAGTGGTTGCGATGCTCCAACCACGGAAAACTGCTGTTGACGAAATCAGCCCAGTCCCTGAACCTTTTCACGTTTCGAGACTGAACGTTGCTACCCAACATCGTCAGGGCGCGGCTACCCGCGCCCCTTGTCGAGATGACATTGGCTCTCATCATGCCTGCCTCCATTTGTAATGCTTCGACTGCCCGTCTGGAATCGGACGGGTCAGCCGTTTGGGAGCTCTGTTGGCCCCTCGCGGGCGCCTCGCTGCTTGGCGAGGCGTCCCGGTTCAGACGACCGCAGGGGTCAGCGTATTCCGCTCAGGCTTGCTTCAGCGCCTGACGACCAATGATCAGCAGCGCGATCATGGCCAGCGCACCGAACAGGTAGGCCGGGCCCAGCGCCAGCGCACTGAAGATGTCGCCCGGTCCGAGGCGACTGTCGCCGAAGCTCAGGCCGCGATTGCCTGAAAAGTTGCCGAAGAAGTAGAAGCCGACGTTTGCCCAGCCATCAAGCACAACGATCCAGCCCAGGCGTGCGGCGGTCTTCGCAGTGAAATCCAGCAGCGGCAGCACGAAGGCCACCGCAATCACCATGACGCCGTTCAGTGCCGGACCAGTATGTGCCTTGGCCCAGCCTTCCGGTGTTCCGGGTACGTCGAAGTTGACGATATAGCCCGGCACGATCTCGAAGCCGCCAACCAAATTCATCCACAGGAAGACGCCAAACAGCAACGTCGAGAAAATCATCAGAATCCCGTGGCCCGCCATCCGCTTTTGCAGTGTGTTGCCCATCTTTATCGCTCTCCGTTCGCAAGTTTGATGCGGCCGGTCAATGCTGCCGCCGGTCGCTTGTTGTCAGCACCTGCTCGCCCATGCACGGGCTTACAGACACGGTTCTCTACATCGCTGGACCGCTAGAAAGTCGCTCAGGCCGCAATCGCCGCGCGGTGATAGCGGCTTCCGTAGAACATCAGTGGCGCCCCTCCCTCGCTGCCGCACGCCATCACCTGAGCCACGAATAACGTGTGATCGTGGATTTGCACCTTCTCGACCGTTTCGCATTCAAACCAGGCAAGGCACTTGCTCAGGGTCGGCAGGCCATACCGGACGGTGAAATCCGGCTGTAGCGCTTCCTGGGGCCGGCCGCTGAAGTGGGTCGAAAAACTCTGCTGATCGTCGTGCAGGATGCAGGCGCCGTAGCGACCGTTGCGCGAGATCAGGCGATGAGCCTTGCCAGCCCGCAAGGACACCAGCACGGTCGGCGGATCGAGACTGACCGAGGTGAAGCTGTTGACGGTCATGCCGTGGACCTTGCCGTCGTCGTCCTCGCAGGTCAGCACCACGATGCCGGTCGCAAACAGAGAGACCGAACGCCGGAACTCGTCCGGATCGACCTGAACCGAGACGCGATCTGCAGACGGCGAACGGCTCATGGCAGGCTCTCCGATTCCCGTCGATCGCGGCGCTGTCGACTGTCGACCGGAACTCACGCGGCAACCGCGATCGGCCGCTGCTGCGCGGCCTTCACGCGGCTGCTGACCCACGCAGCCATGCGTTCTCGGCTGGCGAAGCAATCCCACTGACGCTCGGGAAAGTTGAAGTTGTCGGTGAACTCGTCGGCCAGTGCACGGTTCTGGTGTAGCGCACCGATGAACTGCTGCAGTTCGACCGGCATCGCCTTCAGGTTGGTCAGCATGAAGTTGGTCCACCGGGTTGCACCCAGCACGCGGTCCTGCCGCCGCAGGTTGACGTGCTCTACGAAGCGCTCGTCATAAACGTCGTGCTTGACCATCTCTTCGCCAAGAATCCAGGCCGCATACGAGGCCATGTTGGCACCTTGCCCGAGCACCGGATCGACCACCGCTTGCACGTCGCCGAGGGCAATCGCGAGGCGACCGTTCTCCAGCACCACATGCGACTTGCGCACGGTCGGGGTGACACCGCCCTGCAAAATATCCAGCGGGCCGTTGGCCAGGTCGAACTCGCGCGCGTCGATCCGCTCGGCGCAACTCGGGTAATGCTTGCGCAGCTTTTCCAGCAGCAGTTTCAGGAAAGCCTTGGGGTCGTCCTCGTACTTGGTCTTGGCCAGCACTTCCAGATCGCCGCCAGGGATATTCTCGATCACCAGCGCGGTCGCAAGGCCGTTGAAGGTCCAGGTCGGGATCTCGATCATCTCGCCGGCGCCGGGCGAGAAGTTCATCGTCACCGCACGGATCGCGCGCTCGCCAATGCCCTTGAACAGCCCGACGCAAAGCGCCCGCTGCGGGCGATCAAACGGCGAATGCGCTGACTCGTGTGCGAACATCTGGCCGAACGGACCCTTTCCGGTGCAGACCACCGTCGCGTCGTACTGACCGCTGATCGCCGACACCTCGTCGGCGCGGATGTCGCGGTATTCGATGCGGCCGCCTCGGTCGAGGAAATCTTCCATCAGCCGAGGCTGGTAGATCCGGTAGTCGACCGCCCGGCTCGGCGCGTGCAGGTCGCCATAGAACTCCAGCGCCTTGGGCTGCGTGCCAATGTAGTAGTAGTGACCGTGGTAGCCGAACTTCTGACCCGGCCAGTGGTTGACGCCAAGCGCGGTCTCGCGCGCCAGCGTCACCGCGTGATGAGCCACGGTGTTGAGCAGCCGCATGCCGCGATAAGCCTGCGGCTCGCGATCGGTGTAGATCGTCACGTCGACGTCGTGCTGGCGCAGGTACAGGCCCAGATGCAGACCGGCTGTTCCGGCGCCGACAATTCCGATCTTCTTGCTCATCCGGCTTTCTCCCCGCTTTTTATTGGCTGCGTGAATAATGTGTATCGGATTCTGCGGGGCATGGAATCGATCCGAAAGTCCGATAATCGATTAATACTTATTCTGCGATGGACTGAATGTTTGTCGCAGGCTGACAGGGCTTGCCGTACCTCACGGGTGCTCGCAGGCGCGGGATCGACGTCGCTTCCTCATATAAACAATCAGAGCCTGCGGAGCCGATGGCGAGAAGACGCCAAGCCAGCAGATGGACTCGAATGCACCAGGATCGTCACATGAAACGTCTGCGCTATGACCGCGGCTACTCGCGGCGCAAGTTCCTCGCCGATGCCGCCAGCGGCGTGCTGTCGACCGGCGTGCTGATGCCACTGGCCGAGGCGATCGCCGCCACCGGCGAGATCAATAAGGCTTATCCCGAGGAACTGCTGTCGATTGAGGGCTACACCAAGGGCAAGCTCAAGACCGGCGACACCATCGACGCGTCCAATGTCGAACTGGTCAAGGACCTGCTGGAACCGGTGCGCTACGAGCAGATCCTCACGCAGGGCCGTAAGCTCAAGCTGGGCAAGACCACCACTGATGTCATGCGGCTGTCGCCGTGGGAGTACATCGAGGCGACGCTGCGCAACACCGGCAAGGCCGGCTTCGACGCCAAGGGCAATGTCATCGACAAGGCGACGGGCGGGCCGTGGATCGGCGGCAATCCGTTCCCCGATCCGAAGGATGCGATCCAACTGTTCGCCGCACAGACGCTGAACTGGGGCCGCCATGACGCTTCGTTCTATGCCATGCAGCTGGCCAACATCAACAGCGACGGCGCCGATCGCTTCAAGTACTCCGGCGGCTGGGCCGAGATGTCGCCGATTGCCCGGGTCAGCATGGAGCCGAAGCCGTACTGGCCGGAGCACAAGGACAAGCTGCGCTTCCAGTCGGTGTTCTTCAACGAGCCCAAGCAGTTCCGCGGCACCTCGTTCCTGAACATCTGGGACTACGACCACAGCACCTTGCCGTCGCTGTACGGCTACGTTCCAGAGTTCCGCCGCGTGCGCCAGTTCCCGACCGACCAGCGCTTCGAGCCGCTGGTGCCGGGCCTGACACTGTTCTTGTCCGATGCCTGGGCGGCCGGTGATCCGCTGTACTCCTGGGGCAATTACAAGATCGTCGGCCGCGGCCCGTTTCTGGCCGGCCTCGACGACAACTGGGCGGCTGACCATCCGAACTGGGAACATGCCACCCACGGCGGCCCGAAGGGCAAGACCTTCTGGGACACCACCGTGCAGCTGGTTCCGGAGGCGATCATGGTCGAAGCCGAGCCGCTGAAATTCCCGCGCGCACCGATTTCCAAGAAGCGCGTCTGGTTCGACGCCCGCAACCAGGTCGTGATCGGCATGGTCACCTACGACCGCAACGGTAAGCCATATCGTTCGTTCGACGGGGCATACTCGTTGTACGACAACGGCAGCAAGAAATTCATGGACGGCAAACACCCCTACTGGAGCTGGTGCCAGGTCACCGCCTCGGATATTCAGACCAACAGCGTCACCCGCCTGCAGCAGGTACGCGCGGTCGAGAGCGTCCACCTCAGCGGCGCCAATGATCCGCGGATGTATGACCGCTACCTGACTCAGGCGGCTCTGTCGCATCTCGGCGCTTCCTGAGCATACCGCCGGCGTCGTGGACAGCACCAAGGCGTATCAGGTCTTCGTCCGTGCCGTGGAGGTCGGCAGCTTTTCGGCGGTGGCGCGCGAAATGGGCACCACCCAGTCGTCGATCAGCAAAATCATCGCCAGCCTCGAATCCAGCCTCGGCGTCCAGCTGTTCGCCCGTACAACACGCAAGCTGCACCCGACCGACGAGGCGCTGCAGCTGTACGAGCATGCGCGCCAACTGCTCGATACCGTCGACACGCTGACCTCAGCCTCGCGCAAGACCCAAAAAGCCGAAGCTAGCGGCCTGCTGCGACTGACCATCCCGCATTCCTATGGCCGGCGCCGTTTGATGCCGTTGCTTGCGCAGTTCATCGAGCGCTATCCGAAGGTCAAGCTGGACATCGTCATGAAAGACGACATCGTCGACCTGATCGGCGAGGGTCTGGAGTTGGGCGTGCGGATTGGCACGCTGCCATCGAACACGCTGATTGCCCGCTCTCTGGGCATCGTCGAATACACCACCGTCGCCACCGCCCGCTATCTGGAGCGGCACGGGCGGCCGGAATCGCCGCTCGATCTGGCCCAGCACGGCTGCATCGTGTCCGGCACCCATAACCGCTGGCACTTCGAATCCGAGCACGGCCGGCACAGCGTCGAGGTGTCTGGTCCGATCCGGATCAATGATGCTGAGTCCATCCTGCAAGCGGTGCAGGCCGATCTCGGCATCGCCCAGATTCCAGACTGGATCATACGCAGCGATTTTGCGGCGCACGGCCTGGTGCCGCTGCTCGATGACTACTACCCGATCCCGCAGCCGGTCAGTATCGTCTACCCTCAGACCCGCTTCCTGACCCAGCGCGCCCGCAGCCTGATCGACTTCCTGGTCGCCGAGAAGCGCAACGGCTGAATGCCTGCGGCGCGGCAGCGAAGCCCGCGCCGCGATCGCATCAGATCAGGCCAGCAGCACCGTGATCACCTTTTCCTCTGTATAGGCCTGCACGCCCGACAGCCCGCATTCGCGGCCGACGCCGCTGTAACCAACACCGCCCCAGGGCAGGCGGGCGTCGATCGGCGCCCAGCAGTTGATGCCGACTGCGCCGGCCCGCACCGACTGCGCCACCCGATGCGCCCGCGCGACGTCGCCGGTCCAAACGGTTGCCGCCAGTCCATAGCGGGAGTCATTAGCGATCCGGATCGCGTCTTCCTCGGTATCGAACGGGATGATTGTCGCCACCGGGCCGAAGATCTCGTCACGGGCGATGCTCATGGCGTTGCTGGCGTCGGCGAACACTGTCGGATTAACGAACCAGCCCTTGTCATGCTGCGACTCGCCGCCGGCAAGCAGCGTCGCACCTTCCGCGATACCGGCGCGGATGTAGCGATTGACGCGCTCGAACTGGCCCTGCTTGGCTACCGGGCCGCTTGGCACGCCGGCCGCCGCTTCTGCCAGCTGCGCTGCAAACGTACTCGCGATTGGGCGCTGCACCAGCACCCGAGTGCCGGCAGCGCAGATCTGGCCCTGGTTGAAGAACACGCCCATCGCGCAGCCCTGCACGGCGTTGGCGAGCGGCGCGTCAGCGAAGACAATCTGCGGGCTCTTGCCGCCCAGTTCCAGCGATACCCGCTTGAACAGCGGCCCGGCGACGCGCTGGATCTCGGCGCCGACTTCCGGACTGCCGGTGAAGGTGATCTTGCTGACCAGCGGGTGCTCGCAGAGTGCCTTGCCGACCACCCGGCCGTGACCGGTGACGACATTGACCACGCCGTCCGGAATGCCGGCTTCCTGGCACAGCCGGGCCAGGTGCAGCGCCGACAGCGGCGTTTCCTCGGAAGGCTTCAGCACCACCGTGCAGCCGGCGGCGAGCAGCGGCCCGAGCTTCCAGCAGGTGATCATCAGCGGCGTGTTCCACGGCACGATCGCGCCGACCACGCCGACCGGCTCGCGAACCGTGTACGACAGCGTCTTCAGGCCCATGTAGCCCGGCGTCGGAATCGTCCGGCCCTCGATCTTGTCGGCCCAGCCCGCGGCGTTGCGCAGCGTTTCGACGGCATTCGGCAGATCGAGCAGACGCGGCTCGATCGGCGCCCGGCCGATGCAGCTGGCGTCCATGTCGGCCAGCAGCTCGGCATCGCGGGCGACCAGATCGGCCAGCTTGTTGAGCAGCACGCCGCGCTGCGAACCGCTGACGCTGCGCCATTCGCCGCTGTCGAGCTGGGCGCGCGCCGCCGTCACCGCGGCATCGACATCGGCCGCCGTGCCGGCCGCCGAGATCGCGATCGCCGCTTCGCTGACCGGGCTGATCACCTCGATCACGCCGCCGTCGGAAGCCGGCACGAAGCGGCCGCCGATGAACAGCGACAGCACGGGGATGGCGGATGCCGACGCGAGCGGCACGGCAGATGTACTTGGACTGTTCATTGGAGCTCCGGAAGACGGACAAGACAGACGGCAACGTCGGCACGACGCGCCCGCTTCATTATCGAAATGCTTGCAGCCGCCACTGGGCAGGCCGTGCACGCCGTCTGGCGAAACGTGCAAAGCGCGCAGCAAGCATCCCGGCCGCCCTTCGAGAACCGACCGCACGGCAGGTCGTTTTCGATCGCTGACGAGGCCATGGCCTCTCCGCTTCCGTGGGCTACGGACTGGTGCCTTGTTTGCGATAAACGCTCGGCGAAACTCCGAATCGCGCCTTGAACAGTCTCGAAAACGTCGCGTAGTCGGAGAACCCGAGATCGAACGCGACGTCGATGATGTGTCGCTGACGCCGCCGGGCACCGTGGAGTTCCTGGAAGGCACGTTCGAGTCGCAATTCCTTGATCACCCGCGCTGGCGTCAACCCCTGCCTGCCGAACAGCACGTACAGAGACCGACGCGACATGCACATGGCCGCCGCCAGTTTGTCCGCACTGAGACCGGGATCGCCGACGTTCCTCTCGATGTAACGTCTGGCGCGGGCAAGTCGAACATCATCGGCATCATCGGCATCTGCCTGACTGCTGGAACGCTCGAGGGCCGCCCCCAGCATCCAGCGCAGCGCACGCAGTACCGGGTCGCCCTCGACGAACAGGCTTTCGTTCGACAGACCCGCCAGCGTGGTCAGCGCCCCGAGGGCACCGCGGGTGCTGGCACAGTCGACGAGGCGTAACCCGCAAACCTGCGACGACAGCCGTTGCCAACCCGGGATCGCCTGATGGTCGAGCATCAGCACCAGGAAGCTCGTGCGCTCGGCGAGCAGAATCCGGTACGGGCGAGTGGTATCGCAGACCGCGACCTCGCCCCCCGTCAACACGCAACGCCGCCCGTCCTGCTCGACTTCGAGCGAGCCGGATCGCTGCCAGAGCAGCTTGATGCTGCCAGTCTCCGCGGCATCGGCGAGTTGCCGGGTCCGGATCACTTCGCTGGCGCCGGCGTGGATCGTCGAAAGGCTGGCTCCCGCGCAATGACCGATCCGCACCTCGGCCGCGAATGGACCCTCTCCGTGATGGCGATGCTCCAGCCAGGGAAAGTGGTCTCGAACGAAATCCTTCCAGGCCCCGAAACTGGTCAGGCGCTGCACGCTGCCGCTACTGCTGCCGCTTCGTGGCATCGTCAGTGCCGACGATGGGTCACGGCCGAAGTCGATATCCATTGCTCTCCCCTCCGGAAGCTTGCCACTCTCACGCAACCCGCTCTTGGGCGGGTCTATCGCGAGCACATCGAATGGGATCCAGTCAGCGGACTAGACCTCAACCATGAGAAAGTCTGATTTCGGTGCTCCGCAGTCGCGACAGGTCCACGACTCCGGGACGTCCTGCCAACGCGTGCCGGCTGGAATGTCTTCGTCGGGCAGCCCGAGTTGTTCGTCGTAGACGAAGTCGCAAACCAAACATCGCCATTTCTTCATGTTCCGCCTCTCCTCAGGGCCTCGGGGGCTCGATCTTGTCTGCAGCGACGGCAAGCTCGCCCTGAAGATCCTGGGCGCGCTTGACGAGGTAATGGTGGATGCTGTCGACATCCTCGGCAGCGAGCACGTCCATGAATGAAGGCATGCCCTTCTGCGCATAGGCGCCCGCGAGGATGCCCGCGAAGATGCCGTGCTTTTCCGCGCTCAGGTAGCGAAGGTCCGGCAGCACCGAGCCGGCGATCGCGTTGGGTCCGTGACACATGCCGCAGTGAGCGTTGTAGAGGTCGCGGCCGCGGGCGACCTTCTTCGGCTCGGGCGTGAACGCCGGTGGCTCGGGCTGGCGCGCCGGCAGGGCCTTGGGCGCCGGCAGCGCCGCAGTGCCGCCAAGCTTGTAGGTCAGCACGCGCGCTTCCGGCCGCACCTTCGCCGGTTCGGACAAGCCGCCGAGAATGACCGGGAAGGCGCCGCCCCAACCGGCGGCAACGCTGACGTACTGTTCGCCGTCGATCGAGTAGCTGATCGGACCGGCCATGACGCCGGTGTTGGCCGGGGTTTCCCAGAGCTTTTCGCCCTTGTCGGCCGAGTAGGCGACGAAGCGGCCGTCGGCGGTGCCCTGGAACACGAGGTTCCCGGCCGTGCTCAGCGTGCCGCCATTCCAGACCGTGACATAGCTCTGGCGCCAGACCTCCTTCTGCGCGACCGGATCCCAGGCGATCAGATGGCCCTTGTGCAGGTCCATGATGCCCTGCAGCGCCTTGGCATCGTTTTCGGGAAAGGCGATGGGCTGGGTACCCATGTGCCAGGTGCCCTTGCCGGTGAAGCGCTGCTTGGCGTCCGGCACATAGAGCGCGGCGGCCTCCTGCATCGGGATGTAGACCAGCCCGGTCTGCGGGTTGAACGACATCGGCTGCCAGTTGTGGGCGCCGAGCGGGCCGGGCGAGATCAGCTTCGGCTCCTTGGTCCAGTCGGCAACCGCCGTCTCCACCGGGCGACCGGTCTTGAGGTCTACCGAACTGGCCCAGTTGGCCGGCGCGAATTTCTGCGCCGAGATCAGCTCGCCGGTCTCGCGGTCGATGACATAGAAGAAGCCGTTCTTCGGTGCCTGCATCAGCACCTTGCGCGGCTTGTCCGCGATTTGCAGATCGGCCAGGACGATGTGCTGGGTGGCGGTGTAGTCCCAGGTATCGGCGGGCGTGGTCTGGTAGTGCCAGACGTAGTCGCCGGTGTCGGGCCGGATGGCGACGATCGAGGAGACGAACAGGTTGTCGCCGCCACCCGGACTGCGGGTGGCGCGGTTCCACAGCGAGGCATTGCCGGTGCCGATGTACAGCAGGTCGAGCGCCGGGTCGTAGGCCATCGAATCCCAGGCCGTGCCACCGCCGCCGCCGCCGTCTTTCCACCAGCGATCGCCTTTCCAGGTCGGCAGGGCAATTTCCATCGCCTTGTTCTCGGGCGGCTTGCTGGGGTCGCCGGGGACCGTGAAGAAGCGCCAGACCTGCTTGCCGGTCGCCGCGTCATAGGCGGTGACATAGCCGCGCACGCCGAACTCCGCGCCGCCGTTGCCGATGACCACCTTGTCCTTGATCACCCGCGGCGCGCCGGTGACGGTATAGCTGCGCTGGTGATCGAGCACCGTGTCCACTTCCCAGACCGGCTGGCCGCTGCGCGCATCGAGCGCGATCAGGCGGCCGTCGTAGGCGCCGACGTAAACCCGGCCCTTCCACACCGCCACGCCACGGTTGGCGACGTCGCAGCAGCCCTGGCGATCGGTATCGCGCGGCACCTTAGGATCGAACTTCCAGAGTTCCTTGCCGCTGACCGGATCGAGCGCGCTGACGATCGAGTAGGCTCCGGTCACGTACATCACGCCATCGACGACGATCGGCGTGGCTTCGGTCGCCCGATCGACGTCGAGCTTGTAGGTCCAGGCCAGACCGAGCTTGCCGACGGTTTGCGCATCGATGTTCTTGAGCGGGCTGAAGCGCTGCTCGCCGTAGGTGCGGCCATGGCTCATCCAGGAACCCGGCTCCTGATCGGCCGCCGCGATCCGTGTGCCGTCGACGCGGGCGGTGTCCGTCGCCGCCTGCGACGCCCGCTGCGCGTCGCAGGCGCCGAGCAGGCTGCAGAGCAGCAAGGAAAGATATCGAATGCTGGCTTTCATGAAATTCGGACGAGGAAAAACCCGCCCACTGACAGCGGGCAGGAAAGGAACTTGAGGAGAATGCCGGCAACTCCGAAACCGGAGCTGCAGGCATCACTGGCGGTTATCAGGCCAGGAGACCGTCGACCTTGACGAAATCGGCCTTGTCGCGAACCGCGCAATCGGCGCAGGCCCAATCCTCGGGAACCTCGCTCCAGAGCGTGCCGGGCTTGAAGCCTTCGTGCTCGTCACCCTTTTGCTCGTCGTACTCGTAGCCGCAGCCGGGGCAGCGATAACGCGCCATGATCAGCCCCCCGTGGCGGTTTGCCGGCCGGCGCCGTAACGGGCCAGGATCTGCTCGCGCTTGCTCGGCTGGATGTTGACCCGAGTGATGTCGCCGCCGTAGACCGCGAGCACGCGCTTGTCCATCACCGCCCGCCACAGCGGCGGAAAGTAGGTCAGCGTGAAGCACAGCGGGTAGCCCGACGGCAGCTCCGGCGCCTTGTCGCTGCGCAGCGCCTGGTAGCAGCGGGTCGGCCGCGCGTGATGATCCGAGTGGCGCTGCAGGTGGTAAAGCATCAGGTTTGAGACGATGTGGTCGGCGTTCCACGAGTGCTCGGGACGGCAGCGCTCGAAGCGGCCGTCCGGCAGCTTCTGACGCAGCAGACCGTAGTGCTCGATGTAGTTGGAGGTCGACAGGAACTGCCAGCCCCAGAACGTCGAGATCAGCAGGAACGGGATGATCACCGGGCCCAGCAGCGCCAGCGCCGAACCATAGAGCACGGCGGTGATCGCGAACGACTGCAGCAATTCGTTGGACAGGCTCCAAGGGCCCTTGCCGCTGCGCGCCAGACGCACCTTCTCGTCGCGCCAGGCACGGCCCAGCGCACCCGGAATCTCGCGCAGCACGAAGGCGTACAGCGATTCGCCGAAGCGCGACGAGGCCGGATCGTCCGGCGTCGCGACATCCTTGTGGTGACCGCGATTGTGCTCGGCCGAGAAGTGCCCGTAGGCGGGCACCGCCAGCACGATCTGCGCGAGGCGCTTCTCGAAGCGGCCGGTCTTGTGGCCGACTTCGTGGCCGACCACCAGCGCCAGACCATTGGTCAGCGCCACGGACAGGCTGACGCCCAGATACCCGGCCCAGCCGTAGTCCTGGGTGGCCACCGCCCAGGCGCCGACGATCCAGGTCACGTAGAACAGCGGGATCGAGGCGTAGACCAGAAACTTGTAGTAGCGGTCCGACTCCAGGCTGGGCACGGCGGCGTCGGGCGGATTGCGCGTATCGCGGCCGACCAGCCAGTCGGCGACCGGCAGCGCCACGTACCAGAGGATCGGCGTGATCCACAGCCAGAGCTTCTGGCCGGTCGTCGCCGCGAGGTAGACACCGAGTACCGGTGAAAGCGCGACAAACAGCGGCAGCCACCACCAGTGGCGCTTGTCGTCGCGGTAAGCCGCAGCAGGCTCGGCAGACATCGGGGTCGTACTCATCGACAGCTCTCCTCTGATTATTGGGGTGCGTGCCAGCCCGCAAGGAAGCACACGGACCGGCGAGGAGAAGCTTAGAGATGCGCCTTTGTCGAAAACCCGATCCTTGGATCGGTATGCTGCGCGATGCTCGACGTCATCATGCGATCCCCGGCGCGACCGCAGCGCCACCGTCGCCCTTGAACAGGGAGAACCGTGAATGACCCGACCGGCGCCCGCCGCCCTGCTCGAAGGCCTGATCGCCAGCAAGCTCAGTCCGCCAGTCCGCGACGCTCGGGCGATCTCGCATGGCGACGTCGTTCGCCGCGCCGTCGACGGCCTGCCGGACAGCCGCCTGATCGCCATCGTTGCGCCGGCCGGCTCCGGCAAGTCGAGCCTGATGACCGAGCTGCTGGGCGCCTGCAGCGAGCGCGGCATTGCCGTTACCTGGCTCGGGCTCGATGCCGAGGAAAACGATCCAGCCACCTTCGCACGCTACTTCATCAGCGCCGTGCAGGGCTTGAGCCCCGGCTTCGCCGATGACGAGCTGATCGCACTCGGCGCCAACCCGGTACGCGACTTCGATTCCCTGTTCGACCGCCTCGGCAGCCGGCTCGGCGGACTGACGCTGCCGGCCGCGATCTTCATCGACGACTTCCAGCATCTGGTCGCCGCGTCGATCCTGCGCTTCGTCGATCGCCTGCTGGCACACCTGCCGCGCCAGCTGTCGCTGATCATCGCCAGCCGCCATCGCCTGCCGCTGCAGCTCGGCCGGCTGCTGGTCGCCGGGCAGCTGATCGAGGTCGGACAGGACGAGCTGAATTTCGATCGCAGCCAGACCGAGCAGTTCCTGCAGCGCTATCACCAGCTGGAACTGTCGGCGACCGACATCGACACGCTGCTGCATTCCACCGAAGGCTGGCCGACCGGCGTGCAGCTGGCCGCGCTGGCGCTGCGCCGGCACCAGGGCGACGCGGCCGATCTGCTGAAGACATTTTCCGGACGCGATCGCGACCTGACCCGTTACCTGGTCGAAAGCGTGATCCGAGCCCAGCCGGCCCAGGTCCGCGACTTCCTGCTGCGCAGCTCGCCGCTGCGACGGATGAACGCCGCGCTCTGCGCCGCCACCACCGGCGCCGCCGACAGCCGCCGCATGCTCGACGACATCGGCCGCGCCAACCTGTTCCTGATCGCGCTCGACCGCGAAGGCCAGTGGCACCGCTACCACCACCTGTTCGCCGAATTCCTGCAGCACGAGTTCCGCAGCACCGATCCCGACGGCTATCGGGCCGCCTGCCGGCAGGCCGCCACCTGGTGCGCAGCGCACGACCAGCCGGGCGAGGCGATCCGCTATGCCCTCGACGGCAGCCATTTCGAACAGGCCGCCGAGCTGATCGCCGGCCACGCGATCCGCGCCTCGCTGTTCCGCGGCGACCACTACACGGTGCTCGACTGGTTGCGCGTGCTGCCCGCCGAGTTCCATGCCCAGCGACCGGAAATCCTGCTCAGCCATGCCTGGGCCTCGGCGTTCTCGCGCGATACCCGGCGGGCGATGGCCGTGTCCCAGCAGGCCATCGACATCCTGTCCGGCCCGGCGCTGACCCCGTGGAACCTCGGCGAGGACGCACGCGCCCGCTGGCTGCTCTGGGCGCAGACCGTGCAGGCCGCCACCAAGGCCTGTTCCGACGACATCGACGACTGCGTCGAGCGCGCCACGACACTGCTGCCGAAGGTGCCGCCCAGCGAACCGTTCCTGATCGCCACGCTGTCGAACTGCCTGAGCTACGGCTATTTCGCGCGCCGCGATTTCGACCGCAGCCATCAGCATGCCCTTGCGGCCCATGCGCACGGGCATCGCGCCGATTCGGCCTACCTGTCGGCCTGGGGCGATTTCCTGCACGGCCTGATCGACGTCGAGCGCGGCGAACTGCACGCGGCCAGCCGGATCGGCCAGCATCTGCATCGCGACTCGCAAGGCCTCGGACTCGGCCAGCGCAGCTATGTCGCCGGGCTGTCGGCCGTGCTCGATGCCGAGATCGCCGTGCAGCGCTGCGACTACGAACAGGCGGCGCTGCACATCGACGCCAGCCGGGCGTTCAAGGAGATCTTCGGTCCGGTCGAGCCCCAGCTGGTGGCGGTGCGCTGCGAAGCCCGGCTGCAAGCGCAGCGGCAGCGCATCGACCTGGCCACACAGCTGCTGCAGGAAGGCCAGGACTCGGCGCTACGCGAGCAGCATCGCCGCCTGTATCTGGCGCTGGCCCTGGAGGAAACCGCGCTGCAGCTGACTGCTGGCGATATCGGTGCCGCCGCCGCGATCACCCGGCGCACCCGGCTGCTCGATGCCGGCGACGACTTACCGCGCGCCCAGCGCGACGCGCTGAAACTGATCGACGCCCGCTTCCGGCTCGCCTGCGGCGACACCCGGGCTGCGGTGCGTCTGCTGACCGGACTTCAGCAGGCCCGCGGCGCCGAAGCCCACGGTGGTTTTGCCCTCAGCGTGAGCACCCATCGCGCGGTCGGTCTATGGGAACTCGGCCAGCATCAAGAGGCGGCCCGGCAGCTGGACCGCGCACTGAACGCCGCCGCGAGTGAATTCCACGCCTACCCGATTGCCGCCGCCGGTCGCGCCCTGCTGCCGATCCTCGACGCGATCGACGGCCGGCGCCGCGATGCCGCGACGCAGGACCTGCGTCCGCTGCTCCACTTGCAGGGCTGGCTACGCACCCAGCTGCAGGGCAACAGCCGTCAGGATCCTGCGGAGATCACCGTGGAACGGAGCCTGCCCGGTGACGGCATCGAAGCGCTGACCAGCCGCGAGATCGAACTGCTGCGCCTGCTGCACGCAGGCCTGAGCAACCAGACGCTCGCGGACACCCTGCTGGTCTCGGTGTCGACGATCAAGTGGCATCTGCACAACGTCTACGAGAAGCTCGGCGTCGGCAGCCGCGGTGCCGCCGTAGCCACCGCGATCCGGCTGGGGCTGATCTGAGCACTCCGCCCGTCGCCGCTGGCAATTCCGAGCGTGCCCGTGAAGGCCGTGGGCTGATCGACGCGCCGAAGCCGGATGCGCGGCTCAGCCGACCACAACCTCGCTGATCTGCATGACCGGGACCAGATCCGTGTAGTTCAGTAGATCGCCCAGAATCGCTTTAGCGTGCGGCCCGAAGCCGGCCTGGAAGGCCTGCAGCGATTCGCAGTGGATGTGGCACATGGCGATGTAAGGTGCCGGAGCACCGGGTTTGCCGCCGGCCAGCCCCTTGTCGATCGCGTACGACAGGCAGTGCTCGCCCATCAGCCGCTTCAGCAGGGGCATGTGCTGATCACGGTAGTAGTCGTGATCGAAACGGGCACCAGGGGTATTCGGGTAGATGACGCTGACCTTGATCACGGTCTTTAACTCCTGACAGAGGGCTTGGGTGCTAGACGCGCTCGATCACCAGCGCAATGCCCTGCCCGACGCCGATACACATCGTGCACAGCGCATAGCGGCCGCCGATGCGCTCCAGCTGGTTGAGCGCCGTGGTCACCAGCCGAGCGCCCGAAGCGCCAAGCGGATGGCCAATGGCGATCGCGCCGCCGTTGGGGTTCACCTGCGCGGCATCGTCCGGCAGGCCGAGATCGCGGGTCACCGCCAGCCCCTGGGCGGCGAACGCTTCGTTCAGCTCGATGACGTCCATCTGGGCCAGCGACAAGCCAGCCATCGCCAGCACCTTCTTCGACGCCGGCGCGGGACCGAAGCCCATGATCCGCGGCGCCAGCCCCACGGTCGCCATCGCCAGCACGCGGGCGCGCGGCTTCAGGCCGTACTTGCTGGCCGCCGCCTCCGAGGCCAGCAATAGCGCGCAGGCGCCGTCGTTGACGCCGCTGGCGTTGCCGGCGGTGACCGTGCCGTCCGGGCGCACGACGCCCTTCAGCTTGGCCAGCATCGCCAAGGTGGTTTCCGGACGCGGATGCTCATCGCTGCCGAACCATGTCGGCTCGCCCTTCTTCGACGGAATCGACACCGGCAGCAGCTCGCTGGCGAAAAAGCCCTGCGCATGCGCAACAGCCCAGCGCTGTTGGCTGCGGATTGCGAAGGCGTCCTGGTCGGCCCGCGCAATGCCGAACTGCTGGGCGACGTTCTCTGCGGTTTCCGGCATCGAATCGATGCCGTACTTCGCCCTCATCAGCGGATTGACGAAGCGCCAGCCGATCGTCGTGTCCTCGATCTTGGCGACGCGCGAAAAGGCACTGTCGGCCTTCCCCATCACGAAAGGCGCACGGGTCATGCTTTCGACGCCGCCGGCGATCATCAGGCCGGCCTCGCCCGCTTTGATCGAGCGCGCGGCCAGGCCGATCGCATCGAGACTGGAGCCGCACAGGCGATTGATCGAGGTACCCGGTACTTCTTGCGGCAGGCCAGCCAGCAGGGCGGCCATGCGGGCGATGTTGCGGTTGTCCTCGCCGGCCTGGTTGGCGCAGCCGTACAGCACGTCATCGACTGCCGCCCAGTCGACGCCGGGATTGCGCTGCATCAACGCGGCAATCGGGAGTGCCGCGAGGTCATCGGTGCGCACCGATGCGAGTGCGCCGCCGTAGCGGCCGAACGGCGTACGGATGGCGTCGCAGATATAGGCGTGGGTCATGTTGGAATCCGGGAATCGGGGGACAACGAAAGAGGATTGATGCCGGCCTTAAGCTGCTGCCGGCTCGCCTTTCGGCCGCCGGTCGACGACGCGCCGGGCCTTGCCGATCGAGCGTTCCAGCGTCTCGGGCGCGCCCAGGTGGACCTTGATCGAGATGCCGACATAGGTCTTGACCAGATGCTGCAGCTCCTTGCTGACCGCACCACGGTCGTCGTCGCCGAGATGGCCGGCGTCCGGCACCAGCTCGACATGCACGGCCACTGCATCGAGATTGCCTTCCCGGCTGACCTCGATCAGGTAGTTCGGCGCCAGTTGCGGCAGGCGCAGCAGCAGCTCCTCGATCTGCGTCGGGAACACATTGACGCCGCGGATGATCAACATGTCGTCGGATCTTCCGGTGATCTTGTCCATGCGCCGCATGCTGCGCGAGGTCGGCGGCAGCAGGCGGGTCAGGTCGCGGGTGCGATAGCGGATGATCGGCAGCGCTTCCTTGGTCAAGGACGTGAATACCAGCTCGCCCGGCTCGCCATCGGCCACCGGAACGCCGGTCACCGGATCAACGATCTCGGGATAGAAGTGGTCTTCCCAGATGACGGGTCCGTCCTTGGATTCGATGCACTCGCTGGCGACACCCGGCCCCATCACTTCCGACAGCCCATAGATGTCGACGGCGTCGATGTCGGCGCGAGTCTCGATCTCGCGGCGCATCGCGTTGGTCCATGGCTCGGCGCCGAAAATGCCGGCGCGCAGGCTTGAGGCCGCCGGATCCAGGCCCTGGCGCTGGAACTCCTCGATCAGGTTCAGCATGTAGCTCGGCGTCACCATGATCAGGTCTGGCCTGAAGTCGGTGATCAGCTGGACCTGCTTCTCGGTCTGGCCCCCGGACATCGGGATCACCGTGCAGCCGAGCTTCTCGGCACCGTAGTGCGCACCCATGCCGCCGGTGAACAGGCCATAGCCATAGGCGATGTGCATGATGTCTCCGGGGCCGCCGCCTGCGGCACGAATGCTGCGCGCCACGAGCCCGGCCCAGGTGTCGATGTCCTGCCGCGTATAGCCGACCACGGTCGGCTTGCCGGTGGTGCCGCTGGAGGCATGGATGCGCACCACCTGCTCCCGCGGCACGGCGAACAGGCCGAACGGGTAGTGATCGCGCAGCACCGATTTGGTGGTGAACGGAAACTTCGCCAGATCGCCGAGCGTCCGCAGATCGTCCGGGTGGACACCGGCGGCGTCGAAGGCCTGCCGGTAGTGGCCGACGTTCGCGTAGGCGTGATGCAGGGTTGCGCGCAAGCGTTCGAGCTGCAGCGCGGCGATCTCATCGCGGCTGGCGCGCTCGATCGGATCGAGCGGTACCTGCCTGGGGCTGTGGCGCGGGGTCATGGTCTGGTTTCTCCTCTTGTCGTGGGCGTTGCTGCCCGCATCGGGCGCAACGTTTCTTGTTCCAGCGTGCTGCGGCCGCAAAGGCGATGCATGACCACCCGTGCGCGCCGCTGTGTAGACCGTGCAGCGCCGCTTCAGGCTTGCTTGGTCGCGATCACCGAGCCACCAATCTTCAGCGACTTGCCTCGGAACAGCGCCAGCACTTCGCCGGCCGCGTCGGTAACGATGACGTCGTAGATGCCGCTCTTGCCGCTGCGCGCGCGCTCGACAGCGGTGGCGGTCAGCCGGTCGCCTTCACGGCCCGCGCGCAGGAACTCGATCGAGCAGCCAGCCGCCACTGCGGCTTCGTCGCGGCTATTGCAGGCGAAAGCGAACGCGGAATCGGCGAGCGCGAACAAGGTTCCGCCGTGGCAGGTGCCGTAGCCGTTGAGCATGTCGCGGCGCACGGTCATGGTCATGGTCGCGAAGCCGGGGCCGATGTCGGTGAGCACCGCACCCATCGCCTTCGAGGCCTCGTCGCGGGCATACATGGCGTCGGCGCTGGCACGGGCGACGGCGAGTGCAGCGCTGTCTTCATTGGTGGATTCAGTCATGACGTGGTCCTGGTGGCCTGGGCCTTGCGCTGATCGCGACGGCGTTCGGCTTCGGTCCAGCGTCGGCGTTCGTCATCGCTGTCCAGCACCAGCGGCGGCACCGCCGCCGGCTTCTTGTGATCGTCGAGCGCGACCATCGTGAAATAGCAGCTGTTGGTGTGGCGGCGTTCGCCACTGCGCAGGTTCTCGGCCTCCACGCGAATGCCGACTTCCATCGAGCTGCGCCCGGTGTGGTTGATCGCCGCCTTGAAGGTCACCAGATCGCCGACGTGGATCGGCTCCTTGAAGAACATCTGGTCGACCGACAAGGTCACCACGTAGCGGCGGCTGTAGCGCGCCGCACAGGCGTAGGCCACGCCGTCGAGCAGCGACAGGATGCGGCCGCCATGGACATTGCCGCTGAAGTTCGCGCTGTCGGCGGTCATCAGCACGTTCATCACCAGCTGCTTGGTCGATTCACTCATCTGCGGGTTCCGGTCACGGCTTGGGGGTGGCCAGAACCGCATGCCGCAAACGTGCCGACGCGCGATAGCGCGGCTCGCCGTAGTGCGCGTGCAGATGATCGAGCGCCGCCAGCACCCGATCGAGCCCGATCCGCTGCGCCCATTCCACCGGGCCGATCGGGTAGTTCACGCCGCCGCGCATCGCGATATCCACCGCCTCGAGGCTGCAGACCTGCTGGTGCACGGCATCGAAGGCCTCGTTGGCCAGCATCGCCACCGTGCGCAGCACCGCCAGCCCCGGCGAATCGGCGAGCACCGACACCGCAAGACCGGCCGATTGCAGCATGCCGATCACCGCATCGCGCGCCACGTCGGAGCAGTGCGCCGACACGCCGATCGCCGCCCGTCTGGCCGTGGCCGGGTCCAGCATCAGGTCGATCGTCACCACCGCCGGCAGGCCCAGCGCGGCGGCGATGGCGGTGGCGCTGCGGCCGTCGCTGGCGAACACGGCGGTGTGCTCGTCGAGGGTGGCGATGCGGCCATCGGCAACGCTGCTCAAGGTCTGCAGCGGCTGCGCCGCCGAGGCGTACATGCGCTTCGACAGCGCCGCGCCGACCGGATGGCCGAGGTTCAGCGCGATGCGCCACGGCCGCGGCTGCGGGCCGGCGGTGGCGACTTCGGCCTTCGGCGCGCCGTCGCGATAGTCGTAGAAGCCGCGTCCGCTCTTGCGGCCCAGATGACCGGCCTGCACCAGTTCCAGCTGCACGAACGACGGCGCAAAGCGCGGATCGCCGTAGTAGGCGTCGAACACGCTACGGGTGACCGCATAGTTCACGTCGTGGCCGATCAGGTCCATCAGCTCGCAGGGCCCCATGCGAAAGCCGCCGGCGTCGCGGATCACGGCGTCGAGCGTCGCCGCATCGCAAACCCCTTCCTGCAATAGCCGCAGGCCTTCCGCATAGAACGGCCGGGCGACGCGGTTGACGATGAAACCGGGCGTGGAGCGCGCCCGCACCGGCGTCTTGCCCCAGGCAGCGCTGGTGGCGAACACGGTGTCGGCCACTGCCGCATCGGTGGCCCGGCCGGCGATCACTTCGACCAGCGGCATCAGCGGCGCCGGGTTGAAGAAATGCAGGCCGACCAGCCGCTCCGGCCGCTGCAGCGCCGCGCCGATCGCAGTGATCGAGATCGACGAGGTATTGGTGGCCAGGATCGCGTCATCGGCCAGCCGCGCTTCCAGCTCGGTGAACAGCGCCCGCTTGACCTCGAGGTCTTCGACGATCGCTTCGACCACCAGCTTGGCGTCGCGCAGATCGTCCAACGTGCCGGCCGCACGCAGCGCTGCACAGGCCGCCGCTGCACGCTCGGGCGTCAGGCGACCCTTGGCGGCCAGCTTGTCGATCTGCGCGCGGATGCCGGCGATCGCCGTGTCCGCCGCACCCGGCCGCAAGTCGTGCAGCCAGACCGGATGACCGGCCAGAGCCGCGACCTGCGCGATGCCGGCGCCCATCGCGCCAGCGCCGATCACCGCCACCGCGGCGCTGGCTGGCAGGGCGGTGCAGGCTTCGCTCATGTCGCGCTCCCGGCGCGCAGCAGTTCGTGCAGCTGGCGGCGGCGCACGCCCATGTTGCCGCCGTCGAACAGCGGCAGCGCCAGCGCGTCCTGCAGCAGGCCGGCCAGCGGCAGCGACCGGTCGTAGCTGTCGATGCCGACCACCCGCATCAGCTCGGTGATCACCCGCACGGCGGTTTCCGAACCGAAGATCTTCGCGTGCAGCGACAGCTCCAGCGCATCCGGCGCCTGGGCATCGACCGCCGCGCAGGCGCGCCAGCCGAGGCTGCGCGCCGCCTCGATCGCGGTCTTGGCATCGGCCAGCGCATAGCCGACCGCCTGGTGTTCGATGATCGGCAGCGCGCCGCCCCGAGTTTCGCTGCGTGCGAACTGCAGCGCGAAATCCCAGGCTGCGCGCATCACGCCGACCGCCATGATGCCGACCAGCGCCGCCGTGCCGGCGAAGCTGGCATCGACCAGCGCCTTGCCGCCGCCGACGCCTCCGACCACGTGATCGGCCGGCACCCGCACGCCGTCGAGGCGGAAGCGCGGCGTCAGGTGGGCGCGATGGCCGACCGTTTCCGGAATGCTTTCGGTGACGATTCCGGCACCGTCCCGAAGCGCCGCGCGCGGCACCAGCAGCACGCTGAGCCGCTGCTCGGGCGACGCCTCAGGGTCCGTGCAGCAGACAACGCAGAGCAGATCGGCACCCCGGCCATCCCAGCCGGTGGCGCTCGACACCCACTGCTTGCTGCCGTGGATGACCCAGTGCTCGCCATCGCGGACCGCCGTGGTCCGGGTGCCGCCACCGGCGACCGCCGCCGCGTAGTTCGCGCTGCCGCCCGGCTCGCTGTTGGCGAGCGCGGCGAGCGGCGCACCGTCGCGTGCCAGAAAGGGCGTGATGTAGCGCTGCTGCTGCGCTGGCGTGCCGGCGATGAACAGCGGCATCAGGCCAAGCAGGTTGGCAAACAGGGTCAGCGAGACATTGACATCGACGGCGTGGAACTCCTCGGCAACGATGGCCATGTCGATGAGGCCGCTGCCCCCGCCACCGAAAGGCTGCGGAATCAGCCGCTGCAGGAAGCCGGCCCTGATCGCCGCTTCGTAGACCGGCCGGGTGGCGGCGAAGCGCGCTTCCGGGCTCGGCAGCGACAGGCTGCTGCCGACAACGGTACTCAGCTGCTCGCGCGCAAACGCGTGCGCCTGCGCTTTCAGCGCCAGCTGCGCGTCGCTGAAGCGGAGATCGAAGGCCATGACGATCAGCGACCGACGAAGCTGGCCTGGCGCTTTTCGAGGAACGCGGCAACGCCTTCCTTGTAGTCGGCGCTGAAACCGCAGGCGCGCATCGCCTGTGCTTCGCGTTCCAGCGCGTCAGCCAGACTCAGTGTCCCGCTGCCGAGGATCAACTCCTTGGTCTTGGCCAGACCGAAGGTCGGCGCCGTCGACAGGTGCACCAGCAGCGCCTCAACCTCGGCATGGAAGGCATCGTCATCGACCGCCTTCCAGATCAGCCCCCAGTCTGCCGCCTGGGTCGCGCTCAGCTTGTCGCCGAGCATCGCCAATCCCATCGCCCGCGCAGTGCCGAGCAGGCGTGGCAGCGCCCAGGTGCCGCCGGTGTCCGGGATCAGGCCGAGCTTGCAGAACGACTGGATGAAGCTCGCCGAGCGTGTCGCGACGACGATGTCGCCGGCCAGCGCGATGTTCGCGCCTGCGCCGGCAGCCACGCCGTTGACGGCGACCACCACCGGCTTCGGCAACCGCCGCAGGCTCAAGACCAGCGGCGCCCACAGCGTCTCGACCGTGTGGCCGAGATCGACCGGCGCGGCATCGGCGCTGACCGCGCGATCGGACAGGTCCTGGCCCGCGCAGAAGCCGCGGCCGGCGCCGGTCAGCAACAGCACCCGGGCCGCCGGATCGGCAGCGACGCGGCTGATCGCGTCGCGCAGCTCGCCGTGCATCGCGGCGGTGAAGCTGTTCAGCCGGTCCGGACGATTGAGCGTGATCCGGGCGATGCCAGCGTCGAGGCTGTACAGGATGTGGTCGTAGCTCATGCGCGTTCTCCTCCGCGTGTGGTCGTTGTCGTTGACGTGCGGGCAGTTCAGGCCGCCGCCGGCGCCTTTTCGACCATGGTCAGCACGTCATAGGTCGCGACGATCTTGCCGTCCTGATTGGTCACCACCGTATCCCAGCGCACTTCACCGTAGTTTTCCGTGATGCGTGGATTCTTGCCCTTGCAGGTCAGCGTGACGCTCAGGCTGTCACCCGGTTTGGCCGGGGTGACGAAGCGCAGATTGTCGAGACCATAGTTTGCGAGTACCGGGCCCGGGTCCGGCTGCACGAACAGGCCGGCGGCGACCGACAGGATGTAGTAACCGTGCGCCACGCGGCCGCCGAAGAACGGATTGGCCGCTGCCGCCGCTTCATCCATGTGCGCGTAGAAGGTATCGCCGGTGAAGTGCGCGAAGTGCTCGATGTCCGCAAGCGTGATCATCTTCGGCCCGGCGGTGACCGTGTCGCCGAGTTGCAGCTCGTCGAGGTTCTTGCGGAACGGGTGGATGCCTTCAGCACGCGGTGCGCCAGCCATCCACTGACCGGTGATCGCGCTGAGCGTGGCCGGCGAGCCTTGAAGTGCGGTTCGCTGCAGGTAGTGCATGACACCGCGGACGCCGCCCATTTCCTCGCCGCCGCCAGCGCGACCGGGGCCGCCGTGGACCAGCACCGGCATCGGCGAGCCATGGCCGGTTGATTCCTTCGCGCAGTCCCGGTTCACGATCAGGAGCCGCCCGTGGTAGCTGGCCGCACCAAGGACCAGTTCGCGGGCGAATGCATTGTTGTAAGTGAACAGCGAGCCGACCAGACTGCCCTCGCCTTTCGCGGCCAGCGCGATGACGTCCTCGACATCGTCGTAGGGCATCAGGGTCGACACCGGGCCGAAGGCTTCGACCTCGTGCACCACCGCCGAGCCATGCGGGTCATTGCAGCGGAGCAGGATCGGGCCGAGGAAGGCGCCCTTGGCGGCATCGCCGCCGGTGATCGGCACCGCGTCCGGATCGCCGCAGACCAGCTCGGCCGCGCTGCGCAGCTTGGCCACCGCCTTGCGGACTTCGTCGCGCTGGGCCAGCGAGGCCAGCGCGCCCATGGTCACGCCGTCGACCGAAGGGTCGCCGACCACGACCTTGGCCAGCCGCGCCTTCAGCGCCTCGGCCACGGCATCGAGCTGCGCGCGCGGCACGAAGGCGCGGCGGATCGCCGTGCACTTCTGGCCGCACTTGGTGGTCATCTCGCGCACCACTTCCTTCACGTACAGATCGAATTCCGGCGTGCCCGGCACGGCATCCGGGCCGAGGATCGAGCAGTTCAGCGAATCCGCTTCCATCGTGAAGCGCACGCTGTTGCGGATGATCACCGGATGCGATTTCAGCTTCTGGCCGGTCGAGGCCGAGCCGGTGAAGGTCACCAGATCCTGGCCGGTCAGATGCTCGAAGGCGTCACCGACCGAGCCGCAGATCAGCTGCAGCGAACCTTCCGGGAAGATGCCGGACGCGATCATGTCGCGGAACACGGCTTCGGTCAGATAGGCCGTCTGCGAGGCCGGCTTGACGATCGCCGGCACACCGGCCAGCAGGTTCACAGCCAGCTTTTCCAGCATGCCCCAGACCGGGAAGTTGAAGGCATTGATGTGCAGCACCACGCCTTTCAGCGGCGTCATCACGTGCTGGCCGACGAAGCTGCCGGTCTTGCTCATCACCTCGGGGTTGCCGTCGACGATGAAGCTGGCGTTCGGCAGCTCGCGACGGCCCTTGCTGGCGTAGCTGAACAGCGTGCCGAAGCCACCGTCGATGTCGATCATCGAGTCGGTCTTCGAGGCACCGGTCTTCGCCGAGATCGCGTAGTAGCGGTCCTTGTGCTCGCTCAAGTAGCTGGCCAGCGCCTTCAGCTTCATCGCCCGCTCGTGGAACGTGAGCTTGCGCAAGGCCGGGCCGCCGACCTTACGGCCATGGTCGAGCATCGCCCTGAAATCGAGCCCTTTGCTCGATACCCGGGCGACGGGCTCCCCGTTCAACGCGTTCAGCATCACGTCGCCACCGTCACCCGTCTGCCAGCGACCGCAGGCGTAGCTTTCCAGCTGGTTCATCGTGTTCTCCTCGTGTGTGGTGACGGCGATCGGATCGCCGGTCTATCGGTTCTGGAAGACAGGCTTGCGCTTGTCGAGAAAGGCATCAATGCCTTCGCGGCGATCATCGAGTGCAAACGTCGCCTCGAACAGCGCCGCTTCCTGGCGCAGGCCTTCGGTCAGCGTGGTCTCGTGCGCGGCGAGCACCGCCCGGCGGGCGAGCTGCACGACCGGTGCCGAGTAGTTAGCGATGCGCTCGGCAGTCTTCAGCGCTTCCGTCAGCAGGTCGGCCAGCGGCAGCACGCGGGCAACGAGGCCGGCGCGCTCGGCCTCAAAGGCATCGAGGCTGCGGCCGGTCAGCACCAGTTCCATCGCCTTGGCCTTGCCGATCGCGCGGACCAGCCGCTGGGTGCCGCCGGAGCCTGGAATCAGGCCGAGGCGGATTTCCGGCTGGCCGAACTGGGCGTTGTCGGCGGCCAGCACAAAGTCGCACATCATCGCCAGCTCGCAGCCAGCGCCAAGCGCCAGGCCGGCGACGGCGGCGATCACCGGCTTGTGCATCGCCGCGATCTGCTGCCACGCACCGCGCAGTTGCGGGTTGTCGCGGGCGTCTTCCGGCGACCACGGCCGCAGCGCACGGACATCGGCACCGGCGGCAAACACGGTGTCGCTGCCGGTGATGACCACCGCACCGACCCCGTCATCGGCATCGAGTCCGGCGAGTGCCACGCGCAGCGCTTCCCGCAGCGGCAGCGACAGCGCGTTCATCGCGTCCGGACGGTGCAGGCGCAGCAGGGCGACGCGGCCGTGGCGCTCGGTCAGCAGCAGATCGGCAGCGGCCACGGCTCAGGTCTCCTGATCGAAGTCGAGCGTCACCGCATCGCTCACCGGGAAGGCCTGACAAGTAAGCACGAAGCCGCGCGCCAGCTCGTAGTCCTCGAGCGCGAACTGGTTGTCCAACTCGACCTCGCCGTTAACCCGCTTGCAGCGGCAGGTTCCGCAGACACCGCCCTTGCAGGCGTACGGCAGTTCGATGCCGCTCGCCAGCGCGGCATCGAGCAGCGACGGACCGTTGCGTTTCATTGTGAACTGGCGGCTCAGACCATCGTGGATCACGGTGACTTCGCAGCCGGCATCACCCTGGATGGCGACGCTGCGCGGCTTGCGTGCCGCGCCGTTCATCGCGGTGCCGAACAGCTCGAGCTTGACCTGCGCCTTCGGCACGCCATTGGCGATCAGGCTGTCGCGCACCTGCTCCATCATCACCTGCGGCCCGCAGATGTAGGCGACGTCGATGTCCGCCGGCCGCACCCACTGGCGCAGCAGCGCCTCGCACTTGGCGGCGTCGATGCGGCCGTTGAACAGGTCGATGTCCTGATGCTCGCGGCTGAGAATGAAGACGACGTTGAAGCGGCTGAGATAGCGGTCCTTCAGGTCGGCGAGCTCGTCCTTGAAGATCACACTCGACGACGCGCGGTTGCCGTAGACCAGCGTGAAGCGGCTCAGCGGCTCGGCCTTCAGCGTGGTCTTGATCAGCGACAGGATCGGCGTGATGCCGCTGCCCGCCGCGAAGGCGACATGGTGGCGCTGCACCGCTGGCTCCAGCGGCACGTTGAAGTGACCGGCCGGCTCCATCACATCGAGCACGATGCCGGGCTTCAGTTGCTCGAACGCCCAGGACGAGAACAGGCCGTCATCGATGCGCTTGATCGCGACCCGCAGGGTTTCGTCCTGTGCCGCCGAGCAGATCGAGTAGGAACGCCGGACTTCCTCGCCGCCGATCTCGGCGCGCAGGGTCAGGTGCTGGCCGGCCTCGTAGCGGTAGGCCGCACGATGCTCCGGCGGCACCGCGAAGGTGACGACCATGGCATCGCGGGTTTCGGGCCGCACCGACGCGACGCTCAGAGGGTGGAACTTGCTCATGCCGCGCATCTCCTGCGGGGTCAGTGACACTTGAAATAGTCGAACGGCTCGCGACAGGCGGTGCAGCGGTACAGGCTCTTGCACGGCGTGGAGCCCGACGGGCTCAGCACCTCGGTGCGCGTCGAGCCGCAGCGTGGGCAGGCGACGACCGGCGCTGCAGCCATGCGTCGCAGCCGGCTCAGGTCGACCGCGTGCTCGTTGGCCGCAGCCCGACCGACCGGTGGCGCGATGCCGTAGTCGTGCAGCTTCCGCCGACCCTCATCGCTGAGCCAGTCGGTGGTCCAGGCCGGCGATAGCCGGGTTTCCATCCGGGCGTCTGCGATGCCGTGCGCGGCCAGCGCCGCGCGGATCTGCTCGGCGATCACTTCAGTCGCCGGGCAGCCGGAATAGGTCGGCGTCACCGTGACCACCAGTTGCGCGCCGTCGTAGCGGGCGTCGCGGACGATGCCGAGGTCGGTGATCGAGATCACCGGAATTTCCGGGTCCGGCACCTCGGCCAGCCAGGTCCAGACCTGATCCAGCGATGGCGGGGCGGCAGCAGCGGACATCGCTGGACCCGGCCTACCAGCGAGCGCCGGGATGGCTGCGCGGCAGCACCTGCATCTCCGCCAGCAACTTGCTGAGGTGCTCGCTATGCAGGCCCTGCTTGCCGCCTTTCGGCCGCCAGCCGCTGTCCTTCGGCAGGCTCAGCGTCGCCTCGGCCAGCACCTCGCGGACATAGGCCAGCCAGTCGTCGCGCAGGCTCGCAGGATCGAAGCCAATGCCGGCTGCGGTCATCTCGGTATCCACCGCATCGCCGGTGAACAGTTCGTGGTGGTAGGGCCAGACCTGATCGAGCGCGGCCTGCAGCAGCGCGTGGCTGCGCTCGGTGCCGTCGCCGAGGCGGACCATCAGATCGCTGCTGCGGCGCAGGTGATAGCCGACTTCCTTGACCGCCTTCTCGGCGATCGCCGCAATCGCGGCATCGCTCGACACCAGCAGGCGGCGCAGCGCCAGCGATGACCAGGCGTCGAACAGGAACTGGCGGGCCAGCGTACTGGCGTAGGAACCGTTCGGCTGCTCGACCAGCAACACGTTGCGAAACGCGCGGTCGTCGCGCAGGTAAGCCAGCGTGTCCTCGTCGGCGCCATCGCCGGCTTGCTCGGCTGCCAGCGACAGCCACAGCCGCGCCTGACCCAGCAGGTCGAGTGCGGTGTTGGTCAGCGCCATATCCTCTTCCAGCGCCGGCCCCTTGCCGCACCACTCGGCAAGCCGCTGGCTGAGGATCAGTGCGTTGTCACCGAAGCGCAGCAGGTAGTCGTGGCGTGCCGTGTTCACAGGCCCTTGACCTCGTCCGGCATCGGGAAGAACGTCGGATGGCGATAGACCTTGCTCTGCGCCGGGTCGAACAGCGCCTGCTTGTCGTCCGGATCACTGGCGGTGATGTCGACGGCCTTCACGACCCAGATGCTGGTGCCTTCATTGCGCCGCGTATAGACGTCGCGCGCATTGTTGATGGCCATCGCCGCGTCGGGCGCATGCAGGCTGCCGACATGACGATGCGCCAGCCCATGCTGACTGCGGATGAACACTTCCCACAACGGCCATTCGTTCTTCATCGTGCGTTCCTCAGGCCGCTCGGGCGTGTTCGCGCTGCGCCTGCTTGTCCGCATGGGCGACCAGCGCCTCGCGGAACCATGCGCCGTCGTCCCAGGCCTGACGGCGGGTATCCAGTCGCTCGCGATTGCAGGGACCATTGCCCTTGACTACGGCATAGAACTCGTCCCAGTCGATGGCGCCGTAGTCGTAGTGGCCGCGCTCGGCGTTCCACTTGAGATCGGCATCGGGGATGGTCAGGCCAAGGTATTCGGCCTGCGGGACGGTCTGGTCGACCATCTTCTGGCGCAGTTCGTCGTTGGTGAACAGCTTGATCTTCCAGGCCTGCGACTGCGCGCTGTGTACCGAATCGCCGTCCGGCGGGCCGAACATCATCAAGCTCGGCCACCACCAGCGGTTGAGCGCGTCCTGGGCCATCGCCTTCTGGGCCGGCGTGCCGCGGCACAGCGCCAGCATCAGGTCGTAGCCTTGGCGCATGTGGAAGGCTTCTTCCTTGCAGACCCGGATCATCGCCCGCGCGTACGGCCCGTAGCTGCATCGGCACAGCGGGATCTGATTCATGATCGCCGAGCCGTCGACCAGCCAGCCGATCGCGCCGACGTCGGCCCAGGTCAGCGTCGGATAGTTGAAGATCGACGAATACTTCGCCTTGCCCGTGTGCAGGTCGTCGACCATCTGGTCGCGGCTGATGCCGAGCGTCTCGGCAGCCGAATACAGGTACAGGCCGTGGCCGGCCTCGTCCTGCACCTTGGCCAGCAGGATCGCCTTGCGCTTGAGGCTTGGCGCCCGGGTGATCCAGTTGCCTTCCGGCAGCTGGCCGACGATTTCCGAATGCGCGTGCTGGCTGATCTGGCGGATCAGCGTCTTGCGATAACGCTCCGGCATCCAGTCCTGCGGCTCGATGCGGATGCCGTCGTCGATGCGCTGCTGGAAGCGCGCTTCGCGGGCATCGAGGGCTTGATTGTCTGGCGAACCGGTATCAACCATCTGAGCGTACATGGCAGGTTTCCCGCAAGAATGTGCAGCGATTATTTGATACAAAATTTTTTATGTCAACAATAATTTCGTATCGCTTTTGCGGTCCCGTACAGTGCCCGCGCACGCCGACCACCGGCGCACCGTTCCCGAATGCCGCATGACCATCAACGCCTGGTTCGAGCAGTACCTTCACGACGAAGCGCCGAAATCGAAATCGCTGATCGTTACCGTGCTCGGCGACTCCGTGCTGCCCGGCACTACTGGCGTCTGGCTCAGCGAGCTGATCGCACTGATGGCGCCATTCGGGCTCAGCGAGCGGCTGGTCCGCACCAGCTGCTTCCGGCTGACCGAGGAAGGCTGGCTGAGCACCCGCCGCGAAGGCCGCCGCAGCCACTATTCGCTGACGCCGCTCGGTCGCCGACGCATCGAGCTGGCCTACCCGCGCATCTACACGCCACCTGCAAGCGGCTGGGACGGCCAATGGACGCTGGTGGTCATCCCGCGCAGCGCCGACAGCGTGCCGAACCGCCTCGACCTGCGCCGCGAGCTGGAATGGGAAGGCTTCGCGCCGCTGACCGCCGGCGTGATGATTCATCCGGACCCGAAGACCGAAGTGCTGCAGCAGCTGCTCGGCGATCTCGGCCTCGCTGACCGGGTGCTGGTGTTGCGCGCCGCCGGGCCGCAGGCGCTGGCAGGCAGCGCCGATCCGGCGGCGATGATTCAGTTCTGGACGCTGGACGAGGTTCGCGACCGCTACCGCCGGTTCCTCGACCGCTTCCGCGCGCTGCACCAGCAGCTCGGCCGCACGGCGCTGCGCCCGCAGCAGGCCTACCAGATCCAGACGCTGCTGATTCACGCGTTCCGCCGCACCACGCTGCACGATCCGCGGCTGCCGGCCGCGCTGCTGCCCGGCGACTGGCCCGGACGGGCCGCGTTCGAGCTGTGCCAGCGCTTGTATGCGATCACCAGCCCGCTGGCGCTCGACTACCTGTCGGAGGTCTGCCGCTGGCGCGAGATCGATGTCGACGTGGCCGCCGCCGCCCAGCGCATCGGCGCACGTTTCCGCTGAACCGGCGGTCGCCGCCGGCCGCCGCTACTTGCGCGCCACCGGCACATGGCGGTGGAAGCACTCCACCGCCGCCTGCGCCGCCGGCCCGGCCAATTCCGGGCGTACGGTGACCAGGTACAGCTCCATGTTGCGTTCGCCGCCGACCGCCAGCGGCAAGGGCCGCACGCTGCCCTCGCGCAGCGCATCGGCCAGCAGGTGTTCGGGCAGCCAGGCATAGCCGAGGCCGGCCTTCACGGTCGCCAGCGAAGCCTCGATGCTGCTGACCGTGCAGCGCCGGTCGGCGCCCAGCCAGCCTTCATTGCGCGGCCGCTTCTGGCCGGAATCACGGACCACCACCTGGACGTGACGGGCCAGGTGGCTGGTGGTCAGCGGCACTTCGACCTCGAACAGCGGATGGCGCGGCGCCGCGATGGCGATGAAGCGGATGTCCATCAGGAAGCTGCCGAGAAAGCCGGGCGGGACCCGGCTGGTGACCACCACGTCGGCAGCGGCGTCCTCGATCGCCTGCTCGGCGCCGGACAGCACGGCATCCGACACCTGCATCTGCGTGCTCGGACACAGCTGCTGCAGCTCGGCGACGATGGCCAGCAGCAGGCTGCGCGGAAACGCCACGTCGACCACCAGCCGCAGCTCCGGCTCCCAGCCCTGCTTGAGCTTGCCGGCCAGCCGCTCCAGAGTTTCAAGATCGCGCAACAGCGGCCGGGCACGCTGCAGCAGCACCCGGCCGTGTTCGGTCAGCACCGCCTTGCGGCCTTCGACGACCAGCAGCGGCACGTCGAGCGCTTCCTGCAGCCGCGCCAGCGCGTAGCTGACCGCCGGCTGGCTCTTGTTGAGCAGCGCGGCCGCTTGCGCGTAGCCGCCATGGTCGACCACGGCGGCCAGCACGGCCCATTGGTCCAGCGAGGTTCGAAGGGTGGCCATGTCGCAAACTCATCAATAAAACGGATTGATTGAATCTGATATTCGAGCTTTTTTATCAGAATCACGACGCCTACAGTGCCCTCACACCCACTGGAGACGCGCCATGAACCAGATCCGCCTGAGCAGCGACCGCGGCCATGCCAACCACGGCTGGCTCGATTCCCATCACAGCTTTTCGTTCGGCAGCTACTTCGATCCGGAGCACATCGAATACGGCCCGCTGCGCGTCATCAACGAGGACCGCGTGCAGCCCGGCAACGGCTTCGGCACCCACGGCCACCGCGACATGGAAATCATCAGCTACGTGCTGGCCGGCGAACTGGCGCACCGCGATTCGCTCGGCAACGGCTCGGTGATCCGCCCCGGCGACGTGCAGCGGATGAGTGCCGGCACCGGCGTGCGCCACAGCGAGTTCAACCCCTCGCAGACCGCGCCCGTGCATTTCCTGCAGATCTGGATTCAGCCGAACGACATCGGCATCGCGCCGAGCTATGAGGAAAAGCGCTTCGACGAGGCCGACAAGCGTGGCCGCCTGCGCCTGATCGCCTCGCCCGACGCCGCCGACGGCTCGGTGCTGATCCACCAGGACGCCCGCCTGTACGCCGGTCTGCTGGACGGTGCCGAAAGCGCCCGGCTGGCGCTGGCCGCCGGCCGCCGCGCCTATGTGCATGTGGCGCGCGGTGCGCTGCAGGTCAATGGCGTGGCGCTCGGCGCCGGCGATGCACTGAAGCTCGCCGCGACCACCGAACTGCGCCTCGACCGCGGCCGCGATGCCGAAGTGCTGGTCTTCGACCTGCCCGGCGACACCCTGGCCCGCCCGAACTGACGTCTCACGCCGCACCGTTGCCCTACCCGCTGCACCGCCCTGTCGCCGTCATCACCCACTTCATCGGAGCCCTGCCATGTCCCGCACCAAGCCACTCGCCAAGCGTTCGGAAAAAGGTCTGCTGACCCCGGACAACTGCGTCCTCGCCATGATCGACCTGCAGCCGCAGATGCTGTTCGGCGTGTCCAGCCATGATCGCCAGACGATCATCAACAACAACGTGCTGCTGGCCAAGGCCGCGCAGGTGTTCGGCATTCCGGTGGTGCTGTCGACCGTCGAAAGCAAGGCCTTCAGCGGCAATACCTGGCCGCAGCTGCTGGCAGCACTCCCTGGCGTCGAGCCGATCGAACGGACGTCGATGAACTCCTGGGATGACGCCAGTTTCGTCGCCGCCATCGAGAAGACCGGCCGCAAGAAGATCGTGCTGACCGGCCTGTGGACCGAAACCTGCGTCGCGCTGCCGACCATCCAGGCGATCCACGACGGCTACGAGGTCTATGTCGCCGAAGACTGCTGCGGCGATGTCAGCCTGCTGGCGCACGACAACGCGATGAAGCGCGTCTATCAGGCGGGTGCCAAGCCGGTGACGGCGCTGTCGACCCTGCTCGAATGGCAGCGCGACTGGGCGCAGCGCGATACCTATGACGCCGTGATGGACATCGTGAAGACGCATAGCGGCGCCTACGGCGTCGGCGTCGAGTACGCCTACACGATGGTGCACGGTGCGCCGCCGACCGTGCTGGCGCCGTACCAGGTGCCGGCGCCGGCCGCGCACGACTGACACGGCCTGCCGCCGAACGGTTGCGCTGCCGCCTGCAGCGTGCCCGTTCGGCGATTCCGACGAGGTTCCGAACACCGCTGTCCGGAGATGCCGCCATGAAGATCTATCTGCTGTCGCTGGGCGCTGGCCTGCTGGTCGGCGCGATCTACGGCCTGATGAACGTCCGCTCGCCGGCGCCGCCGGTGATCGCCCTGATCGGCCTGATGGGCATCCTGCTCGGCGAGCAGGCCGTGCCGCTGGTCAAGCAGGTGCTGGCCCGCGAACCGGTGACGGTGAGCTGGGTCCGCAAGCAATGCCGGGATCATGTCTTCGGCGAACTGCCGGCGGCGTCGAAGGCCGATGCCGCCTCGCGGCGGCCGACATGAATTCCACCGATCACGATCGCCGGCGCACGCTGCAGGGCGTCGCCGGCTGGGCCGCCAGCACCTGGCTCGGCGCCGCCACCGCACAGTCGAAGCCCGGAGAATCCCGCATGAAAGACAGCCCCAGCCTGATCATCCGCAACGCCCGGATCACCACCCTGGACCGCCAGAACCCGCAGGCCGCGGCGCTGGCGGTGGCCGATGGCCGCTTCGTCGCCGTCGGCAGCAACGACGAGGTGATGAAGCTTGCCGGCGCCGGCACCCAGGTCATCGATGCCGGCAAGCGACGACTGATTCCCGGCCTGATCGACTCCCACATCCACGTCATCCGCGGCGGCCTGAACTACAACCTGGAACTGCGCTGGGACGGCGTGCCGTCGCTGGCCGATGCCATGCGGATGCTGCGCGAGCAGGTGGCACGCACACCGGCGCCGCAGTGGATCCGGGTGGTCGGCGGCTTCAGCGAATGGCAGTTCGCCGAGCGGCGCCTGCCGACGCTCGATGAGCTGAACGCCGCCGCGCCCGACACGCCGGTGTTCATCCTGCATCTCTACGACCGGGCGCTGCTCAACGCGGCCGCGCTGCGCGCCGCCGGCTACACCCGTGACACGCCGAACCCGCCGGGCGGCTGGATCGTCAAGGATCATCGCGGCGAGCCGACCGGCCTGCTGCTGGCCGAGCCGAACGCGCTGCTGCTGTATTCGGCCCTCGCCAAGGGTCCGAAACTGCCACCCGAATACCAGAAGAACTCCACGCGCCACTTCATGCGCGAGCTGAACCGTCTGGGCGTCACCAGCGTTGTCGACGCCGGCGGCGGCTTCCAGAACTACCCGGACGACTACCAGGTCATCGAGGACCTGCACGCGGCCGGCGAGCTGACGCTGCGCATCGCCTACAACCTGTTCACCCAGAAGCCGAAGGAAGAAGTCGCCGACTTCAAGAAATGGGCAACGCTGGTCAAGCCCGGCCAGGGCGACGCGATGTACCGCCACAACGGCGCCGGCGAGATGCTGGTGTTCTCGGCCGCCGACTTCGAAGATTTCCGCCAGCCGCGTCCGGAACTGCCGCCCGGCATGGAGAACGACCTCGAAGCCGTGGTCCGCGTGCTGGTCGGCAACCGCTGGCCGTTCCGCCTGCATGCCACCTACGACGAATCGATCGGCCGGGCGCTGGACGTGTTCGAGAAGGTCAACGCCGATATCCCGTTCGATGGCCTGCACTGGTTCTTCGACCACGCCGAGACGGTCAGCGACCGCAACCTTGAGCGCATCGCCCGGCTCGGCGGCGGCGTGGCGATCCAGCACCGGATGTCGTACCAGGGCGAATATTTCATCGAGCGCTACGGCGCCAAGGCCGTCGAACGCACGCCGCCGTTCAAGCGGATGCTGGAGATGGGGGTGCAGGTCGGCGCCGGCACCGATGCCACGCGGGTGGCCAGCTACGATCCCTGGAACGTGCTGTGCTGGCTGACCACCGGCAAGACGGTTGGCGGCACGCGGATGTATCCGCCGACGAACCTCGTCGACCGCGAGACGGCGCTACGGCTGTACACACAGGCCAACGCCTGGTTCTCCAGCGAAGACGGCACCAAGGGCCAGATCAAGGTCGGCCAGCTGGCGGATTTCGCGCTGCTGTCGGCCGACTACTTCAGCGTGCCGGAAGCCGAGATCCGCAACCTGGTCTCGGTGCTGACCGTGGTCGGCGGCAAGCCGGTCCATGCCGATGACGAGTTCCGGCCGCTGGCGCCGGAACTGCCGCCGGCCATGCCGGACTGGTCGCCGGTCAACTTCGGTAGCAAATACTACAAGCCGGATCGCGACGCCGTGCATGCCATGGCGCAGGCCGCTTGCGCCTGTGCCACGCGCTGCAATGTCCACGGCCATGCCCACGGCCGTGCCCACACCACCGCGACCGACGACCAGAACGGCTTCTGGGGCGCGCTCGGCTGCTCCTGCTGGGCGTTCTGACCATGACCACCGCTTCCTCCCCGATTGGCCGCGCCGGCGCCGTGGCCCCGTTGCTGAGCTTCGTTGCCGGCTATGTCGACACCGTCGGCTTCATCGCGCTGTTCGGCCTGTTCACCGCCCACGTCACCGGCAACTTCGTGCTGATCGGCGCGTCGTTCGTGCACGGTGCCGATGGCGGCGTGATCGCCAAGCTGCTGGCGCTGCCGGTGTTCATCGTCGCCGTGGCACTGACCACCGCCTTCGTCCGCCATCGCGAACACCGGCAGCGGCCCACGCTGTCGCCGGTGCTGTGGGCGCAGATCGCACTGCTCGGCGGCTTCGTCGGTGTGGCGCTGCTGGCCGCACCGCTCGATGCGGCCAATGCACCGGGTGCCGTGTTTGCCGGCCTGCTCGGTGTGGCAGCGATGGGCGTGCAGAACGCGGCCTCGCGGCTGGTGTTCACCAGCCTGTCGCCGACCACGGTGATGACCGGCAACGTCACCCAGGTGGTGATCGACAGCGTCGGCCTGCTGCGCGGTGCCAGCGCCGACAGCCGGGCGAGCAGCCGTGCCCGGATCGGCAAGATGTGGCCGCCGGTGCTGGCGTTCGCCATCGGCGCGGCCGCCGGTGCGGTGATCTACGGCCGGCTCGGCATCATCGGCCTGCTGCTGCCGATGCTGGCGCTGGCGCTGGTGTCGCGCCTGGCACAGCCGGCCGGAGGACGGGCATGAACCGCGCCGCCTACGCCGTCGCCCGCGCCGGACTGTGTCTGGCCTATGTCTACAGCGGTGTCGCCAAGCTGCTGGACTTCCCCGCCGCCATCGCCGAGCAGCAGCACTTCGGCCTGAATCCGCCGGCCCTGTTCGCCGCCGCGACCATCGCCGTGCAGCTCGGCGGCTCGGCGCTGGTGCTGTTCGGCCACGGCCGCTGGCGGGCGCTCGGCGCGCTGCTGCTGGCCGGCTTCACGGTGCTGGCGACGGTGATCGGCCACCCGTTCTGGACGATGACCGGCAGCGAGCGCTTCCACAACCTCAACGCCTTCCTCGAACACGCCGGGCTGGTGGGCGGCTTCGTGATCGTGGCGCTGCTGGCCGCACCGGCGCGCGCCGGCCACGGCCGGGCGTGAAGACGATGGGCCGACGCCTTTTCGCGCTGCTGGTGCTGGCCGTCGCCGCCAGCAACGCGGCAACGGCAGCGGCAGCGGCGATCGATCCGGCGACCTCGGTGCTGTCGGAATACACCAATGCCGCCGCGCCGGACCCGCATCCGCCGCCGTACACGCTGCTGCGCTTCAACGAGCGCTACGACCCGCTCGCCGATCCGGCGCTGCGTCGCGACTGGGCCGATCCGGCCAAGTACATCGCGCTGGATGGCGCCGATCCGGCGCGCTACTTGAGCTTCGGCGGCGAGCTGCGGCTGCGCTACGAGCGCTTCGACAACGCCGATTTCGGCACCGGCGACGGCCGGGCCGATCCGGCCTACCTGCTGCAGCGCATTGCCGTGCACGCCGACCTGCACCTCGACCGGCTGCGGCTGTTCGCCCAGGCGCTGTCGGCGCTGCAGTTCGGCGATCGCGACGAGGCCTCGCCGATCAACCAGAACCCGCTGGACCTGCAGCAGGCGTTCATCGACTACCGTGCCGGCGACACCGCGCCGGACGGCCGCTGGCTGATTGCCCGGGCCGGCCGCTTCGGCCTCAACCTCGGCGCCGGCCGGCTGGTGGCGACGCGCGCCGCGCCGAACGTGCCGTACAAGTTCGACGGCGTGCAGCTGATTGCCGCGGATGCCAGCGCCCGGCTGTACGGCTTCCTGCTGCGGCCGGCGCAGGAATCGCGGCGCGCGCTCGATGGCCAGAACGACGGCCGCACGCTCTGGGGCCTGTATGGCGCGTTCCCGACCGGCAGACGGCTGCCGGCGACGCTGGATCTCTACTACCTCGGCACCGACGACGAACGGCGCCGCTACACCCGTGGCAGCGCTGCCGAGCAGCGCCACAGCCTTGGCATCCGGCTGTCCGGCAGCCACGGCGGCTGGCAGTACGACTGGGAACCGATCGTGCAGTTCGGCCGCTTCGGCGATCAGGACATCCTGGCCTGGACCCTGGCCACCGATACCGGCTACCGCTTCGCCAGCCTGCCGTGGCAGCCCCGCATCGGCCTCAAGGCGGATTACGCCAGCGGTGACCAGCGCGGCCCGGGCGGGCGGCTCGGCAGCTTCAACCCGCTGTACTTCAAGGCCGGCTATTTCAACGATGCCGCGCTGATCCGCCCGACCAACATCGCCGACCTGCATCCGTCGCTGCAGCTGGCGCCGACGACGGCGCTGACCGCGACCCTGGCCGTCGACCTGCTGTGGCGCGCCACCCACCGGGACGGCGTCTATGGCCCGTCCGGCGATCTGCTGCTGCCGGCCGCCCGCAGCGGCTCGCGGCAGATCGGCACGAGCGCCGAGGCGGCGCTGAACTGGAAGGCCGGCCGCCACTGGGTGTGGACGCTGTCCTACGTGCACCTGTTCGCCAGCGATGCCGTGCAGGCCGCCGGCGGACGGGACGTCGATTTCCTTGGCAGCTGGGCCAGCTTCACCTGGTGAGCGCCCCGATGCCCGACCCATTCCGTCGTTGTTCCCGCAGTTCCGGCCGCAGCCTGCGGCCACTGGATCCCACCACACCACGACGCCCAGGAGATACGCCATGAGCTTCATCAAGACCCGAGACGGCACTCAACTCTTTTACAAGGACTGGGGCAGCGGCCAACCGATCGTGTTCAGCCACGGCTGGCCGCTGAGCGGCGATGCCTGGGACGCGCAGATGCTGTTCCTCGGCCAGCACGGCTACCGCGTGATCGCCCATGACCGGCGCAGCCATGGCCGCTCCGACCAGACCTGGCACGGCAACGACATGGACACTTACGCCGACGACCTGGCGACGCTGCTCGACACGCTGGATCTGCAGCAGGCGGTGCTGGTCGGCCATTCCACCGGCGGTGGCGAAGTGGCGCACACGATCGGCCGGCACGGCAGCCGCCGGATCGCCAAGGCGGTGCTGATCGGCGCGGTGCCGCCGCTGATGCTGAAGACCGCCGGCAATCCGGACGGCGTACCGATGCAGGTGTTCGACGACATCCGCAAGGGCGTGGTCGACAACCGCGCGCAGTTCTACAAGGACCTGACGATCCCGTTCTACGGCTACAACCGGCCGGGCGCCAAGGTGTCCGAGGCGGTGCGCGACGCGTTCTGGCGGCAGGGCATGCAGGGCGGCATCAAGGGCCAGTACGACTGCATCCGGGAGTTTTCGGAGGTGGACTACACCGAGGACCTGAAGAAGATCGACGTGCCGACGCTGATCATCCACGGCGATGACGACCAGATCGTGCCGATCGCCACCTCGGCGCAGATGGCCGCCAAGCTGGTGCCTAAGGCCACGCTGAAGGTCTACGAAGGCGCCTCGCACGGCCTGGCCACCACCGACGCCGACCGCCTGAACGCCGACCTGCTGGCATTCATCCGCAGCTGAGTCTACAAACGCGGCCGGGCGCTGACGTGACCGAGGTCACGCCAGTGCCCGCCCGGCGCGGCGCGCGCCACCAAGGCGGTGGCGCGGCGACTCGACCGCCGCAATGGGCCCGCTGATCACCGCATGGTCAGCAGGTCGTCGGGCGCGAAGGCCATCGTCAGCCGCAGCGGGTCGACCGGCCTGCCGTCGGCCAGCACTTCGAAGTGCAGGTGCGCGCCGCTGGTCTGATCGCCTCGGTAACCGCACCGGCGGGAAACCTGCGCGAAAGCGCCACGGCGACGACAGTGGTCGGCAACAGCCGCCGCCGCTGGAGCCAGGACTGCGCCGGCACCGGCACCGGCACCGGCACCACCGGCTGGGCGTGCTCGTCACCGGCCGCAACCTGCCGTTCTATGACCCTGCCAAGCTCGATTCGCTTGAAGGCCTGGACCCTGCAGGTCCGATGAACGGCAAGGCGATGAACGCGTGCGCAGTGGGCCGGCATCACGGTGGAGATCGTGACCCTGTCGTCCGAAACGATTCCGGCCGACGATGCCCGCCGACGCGCCGGAACGCCTGCCGCAGACTCGGTTAGTCACCGGTGACAACGACGCAACTCCATTGCCCCATCTCGCGGGCGCCGATTCGCAAAGCCGGTGGCGGACGGTAGGGCACTCGGCTCAAGGCCTTCCGGGGCTCCGGCGTGCTTCGCACACACGGGCGTCGACGCTCAAGAAGCCTTCGGATCGCCCATGCGGTCATTGCCGGTGGAGCTTTCGCGCAGCGAGCGATACTCGCCGGCCGCCGCCAGACTCATCTCGGGCATGTTCGCGTAGATCGCCTCGAACTGGCCCTTGCCGACCTTGTAGGCCTCGTGCCAGACGCCGACATTGCCGTTGTACGCGGTGCGCCGGAAGAACGCCTTCTGCGCCGGCTTGTGCTTCAGATCCTTGTTGTTCGCCCAGACCATCAGTTCCTCGAAGGAGCGCCAGTGCTGGACGAAGAAGAACACGCGCGGGTCGCTGACCGACCAGACCGTGTTCGAGTTCAGCAGCGGCGTGTCCGGCAGCTTGAGCGCCTCGTCGGTCATCGCGAACGCGGCCCGCATCACCGGCGCCCATTCGTTGACTCTCCAGAGCTTGTTGATCCGCAGCCCGATCAGCAGCACGACGAAGCCATCCGGGTAATTGGCGGTGTAACGGCCTGCTTTGACATCCATGGTGGTACGCCCTGACTACAAGGAAATGGGTTCAGTGATGTGTTGGCTCGGCTTCCGGCTTGATTCGGAACCAGATCGCATACAGCGGCGGCAGGAACAGCAGGGTCAGCACGGTGCCGCCGATGGTGCCGCCGATCAGGGTGAAGGCCAGCGAGCCCCAGAACGCCGAGAAGGTCAGCGGGATGAACGCGAACACGGCGGCCAGCGCGGTCAGCAGCACCGGCCGTGAACGCTGCACCGTGGCTTCGACGACCGCATGGAACGGCGTCATGCCGTCGCGCTGGTTGTCCTCGATCTGGCCGATCAGGATCAGCGTGTTGCGCATGATGATGCCGGCCAGCCCGATCAGGCCGATGATGGTGTTGAAGCCGAACGGCTGATGGAACAGCAGGATCGCCGGCACCACGCCGACGAGGCCGAGCGGCGCGGTCAGCAGCACCATGCCGAGCCCGGCCAGCGAGCGCACCTGGAAGATGATCACCACCATCAGCAGCACGAACATGATCGGGAAAACCTTGGCCAGTTCGACATTGGCCTTGGCGTCTTCCTCGAACGCGCCGGCGGTCTCGATGTGGTAGCCCTCAGGCAGCTTCGCGACGATCGGCGCGATCTTGTCGATCACCAGTTTCGACACTTCCAGCGGCTGGAACTCCTCGCCGATATCGCCGCGCACGGTGATCGTCGGATAACGGTCGCGGCGCCGCATGATCGGATTTTCGCTGCGCACTTCGGTGTGGCCGATCTGCGACAGCGGCACCCGCTGGCCGGTGGCCGTGACCAGGGTGAAGGCCTCGAGCTTGGCCGGATCGAGCCGATCCGGCCCGGCGCTGCGGGCGATCACGTCGACGGCACGGATGTCTTCGCGGACCTGGGTCACCGGCACGCCGCCGAGCAGGAACTGCAGCTGCAGGCTGACATCGCGGGTGTTCAACCCCATCGCCTGCAGGCGATCCTGATCGAGCACGAAATGCACGGTCGGCACCCGTTCGCTCCAGTCGGTATTGACCGTGCGCAGCGGGGGCATCGCTGCCATCGTCGCGCGCACTTCTTCGGCGATGCTGCGTACGATCGCCTCGTCCGGACCCTTGATGCGGAACGCGACCGGGAACGGCGACGGCGGCCCGAAGACGATCTGCGCCACGCGAATGCGCGCCTCCGGCACCAGCCCATCGGCTGCAGCCTGGCGCATGCGCAGCTTCAGCGCCTCGCGCGCCGCCGGATCGGCGGTCAGCACGACGACCTTGGCGAACGAGGGATCGGGCAGTTCCGGCGACAGCGCCAGATAGAAGCGCGGTGCGCCCTGACCGATGTAGGCGGTGACGATCTGCGCTTCCGGCTGCTCGGCCAGCCAGGCCTCGACCTTGGCCGCCGCCGCACTGGTGGCCTCGATGCTGCTGCCTTCCGGCATCTGCACTTCGATCAGCACTTCAGGACGATCGGAAATCGGGAAGAACTGCTGCTTGGCGACACCAATCCCCAGCACCGACAGCACCAGCATCGCCACCACCGCGACGGCGGTCTTGCCCTTGTGGGTGATCAGACGGATCAGCAGCGCGCGCAGCTGCCGGTAGTGCGGCGTACCGTAGATGGCGCCATGGCCGCCTTCGACGCGCCTGATCTCCGGAAGCAGCTTGACGCCGAGGTACGGCGTGAACACCACGGCCACCAGCCACGAGGCCAGCAGCGCGAAGCTGACCACCCAGAAGATGTTGCCGGCGTATTCGCCAGCGCCGGATTTCGCGAAGCCGACCGGCATCAGGCCGATCGCGGTCAGCAAGGTGCCGGACAGCATCGGCGCCGCCGTGTGGCCCCAGGCGTGGTTGGCGGCGGCGATGCGGTCGACGCCTTCCTCCATCTTCACGACCATCGCTTCGATGACGATGATCGCGTCGTCGACCAAGAGGCCCAGCGCCAGGATCAGCGCGCCGAGCGTGATCCGGTCAAAGTCGCGCCCGGTGGCCAGCATGATCAGGAACACCGCGGACAGGGTCAGCGGCACCGCGGCGGCGACCACCAGGCCGACGCGGTAGCCCATGCTGATCAAGCAGATGGCGATCACCACCATCAGCGCCACCGCGAACTTGACCATGAACTCGTCGTAGGCCTCGCGGATGTTCACCGACTGGTCGGTGACCTTGGTTAAGCTGAGGCCGAGCGGCATCTCGGCGGCAATCGCGGCGATTTCTTGCTCCAGCGACTTGCCAAGCAGCAGCCCGTCATAGCGATCCTTCATCACCACGCCGAGGATCAGCGCCGGCTCGCCACCGTTGCGGATCAGGAAACTCGCCGGATCCTCGTAGCCGTACCTGACCTCGGCCAGATCGGACAGCCGCAGGCTGCGGCCGTTGGCGACGATCGGCGTGCTGCGGATGGCGTCGAGATCGTCGAGCGCACCATCCAGCCGGACAAACACCTGCGGTCCCTGGGTATCGATCGACCCGGCCGGCGTCAGCAGGTTGCGGCTGTTCAGTGCTTCAAACACCGCCGTCGGCGGAATGCCCAAGGTCGCCAGCTTCGGGTACGACAGCTCGACATAGATGCGCTCCGGCCGCTCGCCGGCGATCTGCACCTTCTTCACCCCTTCGACATGCAGCAGCCGCTGGCGCAGCTTCTCCGCCTCGCGCACCAGCAGGCGATGCGGCTGACCCTTCGCCTTCAGCGCATACAGCGTGAAGGTGACATCGCCATATTCGTCGTTGATCAGCGGGCCGATCACGCCGCGCGGCAGCTTGAGCACTTCGTCGCCAAGCTTCTTGCGTGCCTGATAGAACTCGCCCGGCACCTCCGGCGGCGGCGTCGAATCCTTGAGCGTCACAACCATGAAGGCGAGGCCCGGCCGTGTGTAGCTTTCGACGCGGTCGTACCACTTCAGCTCCTGCATGCGCTTTTCGAGCGGATCGAGCACCTGGTCCTGCATTTCCTCGGCCGTGGCACCTGGCCAGGCCAGCGCCACGGTCATGATCTTGACCGTGTAGCCCGGATCTTCAGCGCGCCCGAGCTTGAAGAACGCGAAGCCACCGGCGATGACGATGGCGATGATCAGGAACAGCGTGACCGCCCGCTCGCGGACCGCCCAGGCGGAGAGGTTGAGACCGCTCATTTCGCGGTCACCGGCTGGGTCGCAGCGACGGCATCGTCGGCCAGCCGCACCCGGTCGCCGGCATGCAGCAGGTGGGCGCCCATGGCGACGAAGCGGTCGCCGCCGGCAAGGCCCGAGACAACCTCGGCTGTCTCGTCATCGAGGCCGGCGATGGTCACCGGCCGCCAGGCGACCACGCCCTCGCCGTCCGCTCCGACCTCAGCCGCAGGCTGGAGGATCCAGACGCCGGGGCCCTGGCCAAGATCGGTGATCGCGCTCAGCGGCACTCGTGCCGACGCGACCGCCTTCGGGTCCCGGATCTGCAGGGTGACGGTCGCGCCGAGCGGCGCCTGCGCCGCCGCGGCATCGAGCGCATAGCGCGCTTCGTAGGTGCGGGTGACCGGGTTGGCCGCTGCCGACAGCTGGCGCAACCGCGCATCGACCGGCTTGCCGTCATCGCCATAAAGGCGGGCGCGGGCCGCAGAACCGATCCCCGGACGCAGCGTTTCGGGCAGATCGACCAGCGCTTCGCGGGCGCCGTCGTGCGCGAGCCGGATCACCGGCTGGCCGGCCGCCACCACCTGCCCCGGCTCGGCCAGCGTGTCGACAACCACGCCGCTGGCATCGGCGCGCAGCTCGGCGTAGTCGGTCGCATGGGTGGCCACTTCGGCCTGCGCCTCGGCGGCCTTCAGTTCGGCAGCGGCCGCCAGCGCCGCGGTCTTCGACTGCGCGTGCGCGAGCACCGAGATCGCGCCGTGCTCGACGAGCCCGCGATAGCGCTGTTCGTCGGCAGCGGTCTGCTCGGCACGGGCACGGGCAGCTTCGACGGCCGCTCGGCGTGCCGCGGTGTCGAGCTGCAGGTCGGACACGTCGATCCGCATCAGCACCTGGCCGTGCTTGACGGTCTCGCCCTTGTCGACCACACGTTCGACGAGCTTGCCGGGCACCCGGAAGCCCAGATCGCTCTGCACCCGCGCCGTCACCACGCCGGTGAAGTGGCGTTCCGGCGCGGCCGGCGCCGTGACCGTGGCGACCCGAACCCGTGGCGGCAGCTGCCGGGGATCACTTCGCGATTCGTGGCAGCCGCTGAGCAGCAGGGTGAGGGCGAGCGGGACAACGGCAGCAGCAACGGCACGGCGAGGCTTCGGCACAGGCGACCCCAGGAACAGGCGAGGCCGCAGTGTGATCGACGAGTGACTAATGAGTCAATTGGTCACTCGTAATTATCGCGCGTCAGGGCGCCAGGCTGCGCAGGACCAGCGCGATGACCTTGTTCGAGCCTTCCGGCACCGAGTCGAGGTTGTGCTGCAGCAGCAGCGGCCGCAGGTAGCTGCTCATCGACGCCATGATGCCGTGCACGGTGTCGTCGAGCGGCGTCTTGCGCTCGAACTCGCCGGCCTGCCGGCCTTCGAGCAGGACCTGGCCGATCAGCCGGCCGAGCTGCTCGGTGTACGCGACCGACGGCGACCAGCCCTCGCCGCAGGAATGGGCGGCGATGTCGTACAGCTTGCGGTCGTTGAAAAACAGTCGAACGCTATTGAAAACAGCGGTTTCCAGCAGTTTCCGGAGCTTTTCGGTCGGCGTCCGGGCCTGTGCGATGGCTGCTTCGATGTCGCCGATGATCGACCCCAACGTGGTCATGCAGATCGCTTCGGCGATCGCCTGCTTGGAGTTGAAGAACTTGTAGATGTAGGCCTTGGAGAATCCGATCGCGTCGGCGAGATCGGACACCGTGGTCTTTTCGTAACCGTAGCGGCTGAAGTGCTGGCCGGCGGCGATCACGATCTGCTCGCGGATCGCGTGCTCGGCCGGGCCGCGCGGGCCGGAATCGGGGCTGGTGCTGGTCATGACAGCTCGAAGTGTACCCGACTGCGTCAGTTTGACAACGAGTGACCTGTTAGTAATATGGTCACACGTCATCGCTGAAGTCGCTGGAGTCACCATGCGCCGCCTCATTCCTGTTGCTGCATCCATCCTGCTCGGCGCGCTGGCGGCGGGCTGTGCGGTCGGCCCCGATTACCAGCGGCCGACGCTCGACGCCCCGGCGCAGTTCGAGCAGCAGGCGGCACTGGCGACGCGTGCTGCGCAGGCAGGCGTGTCCGCAGCGGGGGCGGCCAGCTGGTGGCTGCGCTTCGATGATCCGGTGCTGACCGCCATCGTCGCCAAGGCACTGGCCGACAACCTCGATCTGGCCCAGGTGGTAGCGAGAGTCAGCCAGTCGCGGGCGCTGGTGGGTCTGTCGACGGCCGCGCTGCTGCCGGCCGGCGAAATCAGCGGCCAGTCGGTCCGCTTCCATCAGTCGTTGCGTTCGCAGCTCGGCCAGATCCTCGATGCCAGCTCCCCGGATTTCGACCGCAATGGCAGCTACAACGAACTCAACCTCGGCGCGAGCTGGGAACTCGATCTGTTCGGTGGACGCCGTCGCGCCCGCGAGGCGGCGATGGCCGAGCTGCAGGCCGCCGAAGCTGGCGCCGATGCCGCACGCCTGAGCGTGGCCGCGCAGGTGGCCGATACCTATCTGCTGGTGCGCGGCCTGCAGCAGCGGCTGAAGGTGGCCCAGGCGCAGATCGACACGACGCGGAAGCTGGTGGCCCTCGTCCAGCGCCAGTTCGATGCCGGTGTCGCCACCGAACTGCAGCTGCGGCAGGCCGAGGGCGCGCTGTCGCAGGTGGCCGCCAGCGTGCCGGTGCTCGAAGCCGGGCTCGACGTGGCGATGAACGCGCTCGACGTCGCCGCCGGCAGCCAGCCCGGCAGTCATCGGGCCTTGCTGATGCCGGTCGCGCCGCTGCCGGTGGCGCCGGCCATCACCGATGTCGGCGGTCCTGTCGACCTGCTGCGCCGCCGTCCGGATCTGGTGCTCGCCGAGCGGCGACTGGCGGCAGCCAATGCCCGCATCGGCGTGGCGGTTGCCGAGTACTACCCGAAGTTTTCGCTCGGCGGGCTGATCGGCACTGCCACCACCGGCACCTCGGCCCTGTTCACCAGCGATGCCAACCAGGCCAGCGGCGTGCTCGGCCTGCGCTGGCGGCTGTTCGATTTCGGGCGCATCGACGCCGCGATCCAGGCCAGCCGGGGCCAGCAGGCCGAAGCGCTGGCGGCCTACCGGCTGGCGGCGCTGCATGCGTCCGAAGATGTCGAGAACGCCATCGCCACGCTGCTGCGCCGGGAAATCCAGCTGCGGACGCTGGCCGATGGCGAAGTCGCGCTGACCCGGGCGCGGGCGGCCGCGCAGGCCGCCTACGAAGGCGGCGTGGTCAGCCTGCTCGAAGTGCTCGACGCCGATGGCCGGCTGCTCGCGCAGCGGGATGCCATGGTCATGGCGCAACTGGAGGCCTCGCGCGCCGCCGTGGCTTCGTTCAAGGCGCTGGGCGGCGGCTGGGATGCGGAACACCCTGTTGCTGAAGCCAGCCTCGCTGCCCGATAGCCCGATCACCACCGGACTTGCCGCCGGCAAGCCCAGCATTGGAGAAGACGGCATGACTCAACCGACAGCCATCGTGTTCGGCGTTGGCACTGCCCGCGGCGTCGGCGGTGCGGTCTGCAAGCGCTTCGCCCGCGAGGGCTATCACGTGATCGTGGCCGGCCGCACGCCGGCCAAGATCAACGAAGTCGTCGCCGAGATCGCAGCCACGGGCATCGGCAGCGCCGAAGCGCTTCCGACCGATGTCACCGACGAAGCCCAGGTGATCTATGCCTTCGACCGCGCGATGGCGCCGGGTGAAGGTCGGGCACCGGCGGATGTGGTCGTCTCCAATGCCGGCAACAACGCGATCATCGATTTCACCCAACTGACCGCGGCGCAGTTCGAGGACTTCTGGCGGGTCGGCTGCTTCTCCGGCTTCCTGATCGGCCGGGAAGCCGCGCGCCGGCTGCTGCCGCTGGGTCGCGGCACGGTGATCTTCACCGGCGCTTCCGGCAGCCTGCGCGGCAAGCCGGGCTTCGCCCATTTCGCCGCCGCCAAGGCCGGGCTACGGATGATTTCGCAAAGCATGGCGCGCGAGTACGGCCCCAAGGGCCTGCATGTGGCGCATGTCGTGATCGACGGCGGCATCGATGGCGACCGGCTGCGCGGCGCGTTTCCGCAGATGGTCGACAAGCTCGGCGCCGACGGCCTGCTCGGCTTCGACGCGATTGCCGACCACTACTGGCTTCTGCACCAGCAGCCGAAGTCGGCCTGGACGCAGGAATGTTGCCGCCGACTGAAAGTTGACCATCTAGAAGGGGTTTCGCCGACCGAAAATTGACCAGGGTGTTCCGACCTAGCCTGCTGGCCTTGAAGG
>FRDC01001334.1_pt1 | contig 51345 bp, 64 predicted proteins | sample 1106171 | NCBI WGS metagenome assembly FRDC01 (sample SAMEA3930566, study PRJEB13176) | freshwater metagenome | biome: Drinking water system; feature: drinking water; material: water | place: Singapore | collected 2014-12-20 | reverse complement strand
TGATACCCTATTGTGATAGGGGGTATGTCATTTTGACACAGGGCCTCGGGAAAATTTTGCGTTTCTGCGTCAAATTGACATACCCCCGGACACCCCGGCCAAACCCGAAAAAAAAAATTTTGCAAAAATTTTGAAATTTCATTTGGCGCCAAAAAATTTTGGGGTTTTTATTACAGCTCTGTAAATTGCACAGTGCTCATCTTTTCACGGCAACATCTCGTTCTCCACAAGTATTGAATGGTCTTTGTGACTACAAAAGTCAAAATTGCAACAACGACGAGTGAGCTCATGACAAATGATAGCGTTGACATGATGGTAGCAGAATCCAGTTTCCAATCAATGCGATCAATGACGTTTGAAGCACTAAAGGGTCCATATTGCCATAAGTCATTATTGTTGCTGCCACCATAAAGGTACAAGTAGCCTTGTTGGGTGATGCAACCTGATGCAGCGTAGCGTGGCGTTGGAGCGTTGCCGCCGCTGAGTTGCTCCCAGTTCTTTCCATTATAACGCCAAGTGTCTCCATAGACTTGAGAGCCCGCAACTCCGCCAAAGAGCATCAAATTCTTTTGCCACCACATAATGTACGAGCTTCTTAGTGGTCCGGGAGGATTGCTTCCCGTTTCAACAGGGCTTTGTTGCCATGCAAAAGTTGACATGTCGAGCTGCCAAAGCTTATCTTGTGTGTAAACGTAGACTACTTTGCTGTCTCCAGATAGCACAGCTGAAACATTTCCAGTCGGCGCTGGAACGCCTTGAGCTCCAGCAAACGTTGTGACTAAAGTCCATGTTTTTGTCACAACATCAAAGCTCCAAAGCACTGCTGAGCTATTGACGCAAAAGCCACCCCAATAATACAATCGATTGCTGGGCGGATGCGTCCAAAAAGCGCCATAAGTGCACGAGAAAGGCGCCAAATCATATTGTTTTGGTTCTCTTGTCACTGGATTGTAACTCCACATGTATTTGGTGTCGTAGAGCCAAAAGACATCCTGAAGTGTCCAATACGCAGCGCCCGCTGGAGGCTGAAAGGGCACAGTAGGTTGCCAAAACCACCTTTCAACGGGTGTGAGCTCAAAACGCCACAAGTTTGTTGTCAGCGCGTAGAAATAGTTCTGATAACACCACACAGCTGCATTGTTGTATGTCTCTGGCTGCGCATTGCTGTTGACAGTCAAAAGGGGTGCGGCGTTTTGGTCCAGCTGAACCCATTGAGCGTTTGCGGCAGCAACAAACAGCAAAAATATTATCTTTAACATACGGAAAAAAACTGCGTAAATTACAATGTCAATTTGCAGTTATTGCGACAAAATTGTGACGCCGGGCCTTTTTAGCATACAAGTAGAATGTGGATGTCTGGTACACCCAAATTGTTTGGACAAGACTAATCCAAACTTTGAAACGTGCAAAAAGTATCCAAATTGCAAAGTTGTTACCATCCTTGAAGAACCGGAATCTATTGATGGTCATGACTACATTAACAATCCGCCCAACAATTTGGGCATTGTGGCGCGCATGAAGCGCGTAGTAACAAAAGAACCCTTCATTTCAATTGCCAAAAAGACATCTGTTCCCCTATTGAAGGAGAAGGGATATCATTTGCAGCGGTGCATCGCTGACGGTGTTTTAATCGATGATTTTTTGCAAGCTGGCTATACGTGGCAAGAGTTGAAGAACTTCAAAGCGCTCAGCGGTGCTCAAGGCAAAGAGCGCGCGCGTCAAGCGCTTGTTGCACTTCAATGCAACGCAGAACATTTTAGAGACTACAAACACCTCTTGGATACAACCATGCAAGATCTTGATATAAACGCAAGACACATGGTGGAGCTGTACGGCATTTTCTTTCCAGACACTGAAGCAAGGGTTATTGTATCTAATGGACAGAACAACCCCAAAAGGCCATGGAGAGCAGAGGACTTTATCTATTTTGGATTCAAGAAGCAGGATTTGTTTGGGGCAGGCATGAAGTTTATTGAACATTATGAGGCCCTGAAACCCACAGATGCCGACGATGAGCATTTTGGGTTGAATGATGACGATATGACAATGCTGCAGCCATTGAATCCGCCAAAACCAAAACCAACAATTGTAGCTCCGGTGCCTGTGGTTGCCACTCCAGCAGTAGCTGCTCCAGCTCCTGTTCCACTGCAGCTCAGATTTCCCGTCGTCACTGACATTGAAGTGGTGAAAAAACCTCATGGATTGCGAAAAAAATGATTTGGCTTTTGAGTGTTTTGCTAAACATCTTTTTTTGGGACAAAGATCCCGAAACAAACGCCAAATATCACAGCAATCAGCATATTCACAAGATGATTGTCGAATATGCACAAATTGCATCAACTGCATATCGTTTGCTTTTACCCAGTTACGATGGCGACGAAATCTACAAGAAGATGCAACAAACGTCCAACGTGGTTGTATGGACCGCAGCAAGTTCTGCGCATTACGACTACGTAGTTGCATTAGGTTTAGCGCTTTACGAAGAGCGAGAGCGTCGTCGTCAATTGTATCATGCAAAAACGTGGCAAAAAGGCCACAAAACGCTTCCGGTGCTTCAATGGCTGCAAAACAACAGACCCACAACGTTTCCAAGCCATGATTGGGTTGATCCGCCACTTCGAGTTCCAAAGTGTTGCACTGTTGATGAGTCTGGAGAACCTCAAGATGCTTTGCAGTCTTATCGGTTGTTGTCTGCATACAAGACGTTTACAATCAATAGCACCTTTGATGAGGAGCCGCCCTTTTTAAGCGAAAAGATTGCAGAGGTTAAGCGGCGCAAAGACGTTTTGGACTCTATAGATGAAGAACTCAAGAAGAAGCGGAAATTAAATTAACATTTCCTTGTGTTTTAATCTCAATTCGCCGGGTAGAATCAAAAGGTATTCAATTTCAAAAAGCACACAGATATTTGCATCCTTGTTATCACATGTGATAATAGTGTCTTCGAATCTTGTGGGCAAAATGTGTTCAAAAATCGTATTCCTAAAGAACTGCTGAGCCTTTTCGACGACAGTGTGATGAAGTTCATGAAATCCATTGTCCCGACGAGTAATTTCGCGCTCAGAAATTTCCAAAATTTCGAGATTCTCGAGGATAAAATGCAGCAGCGGGTGATTAGGTTCCAGCAAGCAAATGCCGCCTTCGTTGCGAACGGGTGCAATCATAACGTCTTCTAATCCACTGTAGAGATCAAGGTAGATATCACGCAACTTGGCCCGATACAATAGTTGGTTGTGATAGGCAACAGGATTGCGATAGTTTGCAGGACAAATGACCGTCACAACGCCCGAATGATCAACGTGAGGAACATCTTGGTTTTGAGCCTTTGGAGCAAAGAGATTATGAACTGTTATCACTGCTTCTACATCGCTTTCATTGTGCATGTAAGAGTGCGACAAGTTGCACACAACGACGCGAGCATGATCATCATGCGGATTAATTAAGCGCTGCTGAAACGGATTGACCTCAACGCTTTTCCCGTTGCAAACGCGCACAAGCAATTGGGCACAATGTCGCTCGACGCGCGGATTGCTAAACGTGTGTACGCGATAGTCTTTGCGAACGCTAAAATTTTGACCCATTGAGAGGACAAAAAATGAGTTCGCAGCAACCAGTAACGAGCACGTGTGTCTGCCCAATGCCTTGGCTTCCAATGGTCATCACAGCGCTCATGGTGGTATTATTGCTAATGACAATCAAATATGCAGTTGACTATGTGCGCGCAACAATGCTGCGCCCCAAAAAGCGCTACGACCACGACGACGATGAGGAAGAAGAAGACGAAGACGAAGAAGAAGAGGAAGATCGCGCACCCATTCGAAAGCGCAAAAACAAAAAGTATTGAATGGAGCAAAAATTATTAAAAGATATTTCAGAGCGAATTGCTTTAGTGCGAAATATTTCTTGTGTTGCCAATGTCGTTTCTTTCGTTCAGCTTGTTCTAGTTGTCGCCATTCCAGACATTCTGGATGCCTTTGTCAAAACATGGCTCGTTGTCATTGTCGCCTGCGTACTCGTTGGATTCATTATAGCGCTGGTTCTTTCGCGCAAAGACGCTTCTGTGACGCTTTTGCTCAGTATCCTGTCGATGCTCATCGCCGGCATTGTCACTGGAATCGCAGTAGTTGTAATTCTTGCAAGGGTTAAAAATGGAGGACATTGAGATTCAAATGGACGAAATTAAAGACTTTGTAAATGAAGCCTATTCCATTGTGTTGCAAAATTGTAGTCGAACTGCCGAGCAAGGTTGTTACGCGCAAGACTTTCACAGCCAAATGATTCCACAAAACAATGCCTTTTGGATGAGTATCGACCATCCAGTCGCTGTCATGTTAAGCGGCAACAACTTTCGACCTCTGTCGACTTTTACTGGCGAATTCGGTGATGTAGTCATCTATGCAAAGGACACTGTAGAATCTTGCGTCAAATCACTTGTCGAATATTGTGTTGACTATGGATTAAAAGTTCTGACAAAATAAAATGATAAAAAAAGACACATTGATGGCGTGCTTTTGTGACGCAATCTACGGCGAACACACCATTGAGCGCCGTACCCGCATGCGCTACATGCTGTTGGAGATGTTTCGCAATCAAGTGTTTGATCGCAATGAGCAGTTGAATCCTCATTGCTTTGAGTTTCCAGCAGTCAAAGCATTTGTGAACCGTTTGCACCTCATACATCCCGATGTGATACCAAAGTCAGCAGAAACATTTTACAATATTGACACGTGCAAATTTCGCTTGGAAGCCGTTGCATTTCTGCAGCGCAATCGCGATGTGGGCGTCATTACCGACAAGTTTGTGTTTGGCTACTTGATGTGTCAACTTTTTCGCGTTGCAATTGTGTATTACCAACCCGAAGAGGTTCATTTGGGTTCTGCATCAACATATATTCTACACATTAAGCATGAAAATCAGCGCTTTACGCTCATGGAACCCGTTGTAAAACAGAAGCGCAACTCCTTTGGAGGCGCAAAGGGTACATTGTATAATGAGTCCAAATTGCTGTTGCCCATTTACATGATGGATCACAAGATTCGTTTGGCACCTCCATGCATCAAGGGTCACCAAGTGCATTGTTGTGTCATTGATGTGGTTGATGATATGATTCACACACTGTACGGGAATAACCTCTATGTATTCATGAATAACATACACAATGTAATTGGTCATTGCAGAAGCGACAAGTGTCATTTTTTTATTGTGGAAGTTGGAATGTTGATGGTTGTGAGCGCATCGTCTCTTGATGATGCCAGAGAAATTGTAGCAAGAGAACTCATGCAGACTATTTAGACAATGTTTCGTTTTTTTTTTATGTCCGAGTGCTACTTTTTCGCCTATCGGGGCTTTAGTTTTACAGCCGCTGAAGCATTTGCGGGCGTTATAACGCTGTGTCTCGCGGTTGTTTCATCGCTGACCGGCGAAAGCATCTATTTCTTGTTTGGTATCTATCTATATGCCCCACAATTTGTTTGTTGGTGCGTTCAAAACTACTTTAGACTGCTGAGACCCAGCGTTTGTGCGGTTTATATGTCTTATGCGTTTCCAGAACTCAATAGCATGTATGTCGGAGCGATTTTGGGTGCCTTTGTGGGATATATTTTTTTCTGGAAGCGCGTTGTCTACTCTTGGATTTCATGGTTGATGTTATATCTAGGGGCCATTGTCCCAGCATTTCTCTTTATCTTTCTGAGCTGGGGTACGTGGTGGGAGGTTTTGATATCATTAATCATTGGGTTTATTGCTGGATTATTGTTTGCATTGGTGACGCGATTTTTTGTTCGTCCCAACATGAAATATTTGCGTTGGCACGTTCCATTCTCGCTGTTTGGTTACAAAGATACAATAATTAATAGGCAGAACAAAGAGGAAATACAAAAAAGTTTGCAGAGGGTGTGGGATGTCGCCCGAGCAATTTAGTTTCTTCCTCAATAGACCAGACATTCATGTGCGCTCAGAAGTGTTGCAGGCATTGTGTGAAAAATACAAAGAAGATGTTGCGCATTTGCGCAAATATGAATTGAGCGTCGAAAGACTCCACAAAAACGAAACACAATTGGTAGCAGACAAACAAGTAGCGCTGAAGGAATTGGAAATTGAAAGAGAAAATACCAAACGTTTGCGGGAAGAATTGAATACAGTAAAATCAGAAGTACAGCGCCTCAAAAACCAATTGGATAATGAATACGTGAAGCGCAAGAAGTTGCGCTCCAGCGTCAATGAATTGAATAGAGTATTACCCCAAGATGTTTTGGAGGACACAAAGACAAAACAAGTGGTTGATGAAATTATCAACAATTTGAAAGCTTGAAAAAAAAATGTCTAGAACTTTATTTTGTCGTAGCACGCGTGCGAGCACAAATGAATATTTGCGTACTTTACCATCATGGGTGTATCACACTGCTTAGTGCCACAAACGTGACAGCCTAAGAACTCTCTAAAGTGAAAGTTCTGCATGGCTCTATGAACCTCTTGAAGTGCCCTTGGGTTGCGTTTCAAGTATCTATTCAACCTTTGCGCAAAATCCGCTGTAGTATGAAGCATCTCATTCTCCAAAACACGGGCACTGCGGAAAGCCAACGATGACGTAAAGAATCTAAAGTTAACTTGCCACGAAACGTAAAGAATATTATCGTACTTGACAAATATATCGAGGCATACGTCATTTGGATCTCTGCGAATTTCAAATAGACACGGAGGAGGCAGTGTCTCCTTGAAAGGTGAAGTATCGGTAGGATCTGTGACAAAATGGCGCTTATCCGGACCTTTGAGAACATGTACGATGTAACATTGTGCATATAAAATGGTCGCGACATCATCTAGACGCCAAACGCCACCATTACGCCGTTCAGCATATCCAAATCGTACAGGAGTAGACAGTTCTTCATGTTGTGGACACAGTTGACGCATAAATTCTTCAGGTACTTGAAAATCAAAGTAGGGGGCAAACTGATCAAATGGTACGGCAGTGTCCACTCTATAGTCCGCCGAGTATTCGTCACTGCCACGCAGTGTTACATCATTGTATGGAACCCTAATTTTAACGAACCTTTGGTGGTTCTGATACCAAGTAACCTCTTCATCGAGATCCAAGCGAAATTCTTCACTCTCTACCTGATCTTCTATGTACTTTGTTACCGCTTTTTCAATGTCGGGAGAAAGTAGCTGTTTCCGAAATTTTTCATACGTAACGTTTTGATCGGGCCATAATTCCATGTATTGGCTCACGCACTCTTTTTCAAACTCGTGATAATCAAAATCAGAAAAGTAAAATCCGCTAAGTGTAAAATCGAACACGCTTCGCCCTGCTTGATCTACAGTGGCCGATTGAAAAACTTTATCACTTTCGGGTTGTGGACCATTATGTTTAACCCCGTATAGATCGTAAAAAAACGGCAAACACGCGATAAATCGATCTCCTTGTAAACTTCCGATACATACAAGCTCTGGGCCACATAGAATAGTGGGTTCATACTCCTCTTCTTCAGTATCAAGAATCTCACTAAAATCCGTAATAATTGTGTTCCATCTAATACAGACGACGGCATTAAAGGCCAAATCCCTCTTGATCAGATCGTCAGTTTGATACTGAGGTTCAAAAATCACAAACTGCAGATGCCCAAGCGTAAAAGGCATGTTTGTTTGAATATTGTGAGCTCTAACAAGACCTGCGCTAGTCCAAGCTTCACGCGGAGGGTTCGTATCTGAGATAATTTCTGTACCAAAAATTATTCTACGAGCAGTTTCAAACTGTAAACGATTCACTTCCGCGTGATTGGCTCTCCGGCGCGCCGGCCTCTCCATTTATTATTACGATTATAAAACGGACAAGCCTTTTATTTAATACAAAAAAAAAAAATGAAAAGGGGTCGCGAAGAATTGGATTTTGGTCCCAAAAACACTTGTGCATACAAGATTTATGCATTGTTGTATCAAGGAAGGTACAATGATGCAATGAAGTATGCAAAGCGCATCAAAGATCCCGGACACACCATGATAACTCTTTGTGATAAGAACTTTGAGTTTTCGAGGCCTTTCATGAAAGAGATTGGGCGCTATTGGTCTCATACATTTATTATTTCTGATAAATTGAATGACTTTCGTGTTGCAGACAACCTAATTAAATATTTTGGTGTTGATTTTATTTCTCGAGATGTTGCCATCAGAAGCCAGTTGATTGAGCGATTTATATATTTTGAATGCACGGTTGATCACTACAATGCGCTTCCGCCTCATTTGCGCGACAAGATTGTGGCATTTTTGTCGGCATTGAGACAGTTTAGATTGCCAAAAGACTTGCGAGCACGTTTGGTTAGACTGCAAGTGTTGCAATATTTTACACGTAATGCAGACGTCGGACATTTGATTGGCGATGTGGGATTGAAAACAGAATCTCAGACACTTGCACGACAGCTAAGGTTTGCCATTTTAACAAAAAACTACAAGTTCATTTGTGATTTTTTGCAAGTGCCACCTGAAGAGGATGATTTGTATTCCATTGTGAGAAAAGCATGCAATTTGCGCGCAGTAGAATTGTTTTTGCTTGTTGACGACAGAAAATTGTTGTCTACTAAGGCATTGGGCCTGAAAGAGCCAATGCCCGATGAACTTTTTGAGAGATTCATCGTCAAAACAGACGCAGTGTCTGCCAAATATGGTATTCCATGGACCGATGAACAATTACGTCGTCTTCTTTACAACGAACTTGTTTACGATACAACGTATTGCAAAATGCCAATAATACGAGAGCTGCACAACAAATTGCGCCTTGGAAGAGAATTGGGTATTACCATTATGTTAGACAAAACGTATGATGTTTTCAAATCATTTGGTGACGTTGGAAAACGCATTTACAGATGGTTATGTTTACGATATTGGGTGGAATATACACGGCCATGGTCATGGTATGATGGGCATTCTAAAGAATCGCAAATACAATTAGCAAAAGTGCCAATATCGCTTCCGCGTCCCAACGGCGAGACATACTTGGAGTTAGCAGAGCTCATTGAAAGTACGTATTACTTTAAACAAATGTGGCTCTTTACTGAATAAATGTTGGTTCAACAACTAATGCTCCACCCAAAGTACCGTTGAAAACATTTGTAGATATCACAGTCCATGTCGTTCCGTCCAGCGAAGAGGCAACTTGTGCGTTATTTCCGTTTCCAACAGCCATCCACGTGCCATCACTGTACGCAACATCGTTTCCTTCAGCTGTGAAGATGGTGTTGCCTAATCCGGTCCACGATGATCCATCGGCACTGTAGGCTAACGTGTCGCTGGGACCAATTCCAGCGCAAACAATGCGCAATCTCCGGGCATCATAGGCGCAACCATTAATGGTCGTAAGAGGCGTTTGTAGTGTTGAGGTCACAGCAACTGTGCGGGGATCAGAGGTGATGGTGCTGTCACCAAAGATCCAAATGCTGGCAAAAGGGATAAAGCTCACGGAAGCAATTGTCCTATTATTTCCTGTTGGTCCAAAACCAGTCCACGGTCCTGCCAAATTGCTTGTGTAAGCCATGTTGTATGTTGATCCTTGACCGACAACAACCCAGAGGTTTTGAGACACGGAATATGCAGCGTCGGTGGCCGCCAAATCCAAAACAGTTTCACACGGAGACAAAACCAAAATGTCGCCGGCTGTTCCAATCCAAATGTTGGGATATGCAGTGTACCAACAAGTGCTTGTGTTGCCCAAAAGTCCCGTGAAAAAATAGATTTGTCGAGTAATATCCCATGACATACTTGTAACATTGGCATAATTTGTTGGATTGCTAGTCACAACTCTTGGCGCTCTGAACCAAGGATTTCCTCCAAATGGAAAGGGATCGCTCGTACCATAAATGTTATTCAAAATTAAGCTTGGGCTGTACTCAAAGTACGCCAACAATGTTGTGGTGTCAGGTGTATACAATAATGAACGAATTACGCCCTGCGTTGCACTGAAGAATGTTGGGGCCTGAATTGCGTACACATTTTTGTTGTCTGTTGTGTAGCCTATTGATCTGAAGCTTCCTCCACCTCCTGACACACGGTTTCCATAGCCTCCAAAGAGAAACTTGAAAAGCGGAGCATTCAACGGCAAAGGATCAACACCTGATAGAGCAACAACACCATCAACAGATGTAGGAGAAATTTGTGGGGTGTAGTGAACTCCAATGGCATTGATAGTTGCTCCAGATGCTGTTGCTTCCCATTGCGTACCACTGTATGAGTTTCCAAAGCCAAATTCGCCTCCAGTGACCCAAATGCCCAACGAAGGACTGTATGCAACAGCATTTACGGTTCCTGAAGCGCTGGAACCGATGTTATTGAATGTAACACCATCTGTCGTGTACGCCAAATTGGAAGTTGTCGCAATTGTCGCAAATTGATTGTAAGTGCCTGCCAATGTGGTTGCAGCAACATTTGTAGGCCAAGATAACGGCATTGTAGATCCCGAAAAGGCAACACCCAAACTGGATACACCAACAACAGATGAATTTGCTGCAATGGTATCGCCAAAAGTGGTAAAGTAGTGCACAAGCCAAACAGTTGGCGCAGTGATAGGAACATTTGGAACTGTTGGACTGAATGTAACTAAGCGACTTCCGAGCCCCACCAGCGATTGAGATCCTGTAGTTGCAATGAGCGTGCCGGGATATCCAAGTCCAGTGTCGGAATACACTGACAATGTGAGACTTCCCGTTGGATTTGGTGCGACCACAAAAGCGCTAAGAGATACCAAGGTCCCTGAAGTGGCAACACTCACGCGCGTTGCAACCAAATTGCCATTTGTGACTGCAACTTGCGCATAAGGAATTGAAGTGTATCCAATACTAACATTGGAACCCACAGAACGACCACCAATCACAAACATATTTCCTGCACCGTAAGAACAAGACATGTCACCGGGCGCAGTTGGAAAGATGGGTTTGCCAAGACCAACAAAGGCGTTATAACCAATTTGCGACATGGCAACGCTATTGTCCGTTCCAGATCCAAAAGCCACTGTAAGCAAAGAGTCCCAAGAGGTACAAATAGAATTTGCGCGTGTTGAAAAGACGCGATCATTGATAGTTGTCCAATTGTTGCCGTCTATGCTGTAAGTAATATTGGTTCCTGCCGCCAGCCACACCAATTGGCGCGGTGCGTAAATGATATCTGTGACTTGAGGTTGTCCATTGAGCGTTTGAGTCCAAGAGATACCATCAACAGAGTAAAACATGCCGACATCAGTTCCAATGACCCAACGACGTTGTTGAGAGCTCCAGCCAATGGCAGTAACATTGTTGACTGGAATGGGCAGCGTAACGAGCGTGTAGTGTACGCCATCTGTGGAGCGCGACAGTCCATTGACTCCACCAATCAACCACTGCTGCAGTTCTGGCGCAAAACCAACAGCGAGACCAACAGAAACAATTGGATCTCCAATTTGTGTCCAAATGATGCCATCAAAACTGTAATATGAAGTGCCGTTGCCAGTTGCGACAAATTTGACCACAAGCGTTCCTGCAAGTGACGGAATATTTGATATTTGAACCCACGTTGTGTTTGTGGAACACTCAAATAGGATCATTGTTTCTTGACAAATCCATTGTGCTCCCGGAGAGCACGCAGATTGAGGCGGAACGCCCGATTGGCAAGGTCCAAAGTTGGGAACTGATAACCCAGAAAAGGTCCTGACACGCGGTGTGGCCCAAGAACTCAACACCAAAGCGGTAATTCCAATGCCCAAGCACAAGAGCACTAAAAACCACAGCGCCACATGTGATTCTCGAAAACGAAGTTTGCCTCCCCCTCCCATCTTTTTTGAAATTTAATTTTTTTTTTAAATATGATGCACTGCTTGGCAATTTTTGCCACAATATGCCACTTTGCAACATGAACACTCGACTCGCGTAGGAATCTCACACACGCTGCACTTTTGAGACACGAGAGGGTCGACAATTACATCAAACTCAGTCTTCCAAAGAACAATTTGGTTTCTGCCCAGTTTCTGGAAATGAGCCAACAAACCGTCATCGACAAATGTGACTCCGTTACGCAGCGCATCGTAATCAACCTCGACTGCGTTACCCAATGGTACTACAACACTATTGATATTTCTTGCCACATTATCAATGCTGTATAGCACGCTGTTTGCTGTAAGAAAGAACCTCACTTGTGTTCCCGTAAAACCACCACGGGTTGCAACAACCTCAAACATGCTATTGGGTTTTGCAACTTCAACGGCGCGCGTTAGAAACTCGTAATAGCGCTTCCAGTACGTATGCGGACGATGAGGTCTCATAGATAATGCATCCAAGCGCTGTTGTGTGACTGCCCTAACTGTTCCATTGTCGTTAACAATTCTGAAGCGCTGGGGATAGTCGCGTTCAACGAGATATTTCCACGTATTCCATTGAATGACCAATTGTCTCGTTAGTCGCGACACCTTTTCAAAACTCTTGAGCTTTTGATAGTCCAATTTTTGCAGAAACTTATCTAGCAATGCATTGTAGGGATGTGTGGTCAAGTCTTCAAACGTTGCAACTCTATATGACCCATCTTCTACGTCTTTGATTACAAATTGCCATGCTTCTTCGTCAATGAGTTCCAAAGATGCTTTGCGCTTCATAAATTGATTTTAATTTCCTTCAGCTTCTCAAACTTGTTTTCCAGTTGCTTTGTTGCGGCAATGAGCTCATTAAATACCTGAAAATCAATTTTGGTAATTTGGTCCAAAAGGCTGTTGATCTTTGTCGCGGAAACGTTGCCCATTTGATCCATAAAGCGCATCACTTTGCCTTCGTCGCGCAACACATCGGCCACCTTTTCGCTGACAGTTTTCAAATCTCCAACGAGCGCCAACACCTGATTGGGTTCCATGCGATCCATAATGTATTTGATTCTTGCGCTCACTTGATGCGTATTTTCAATGGTACCAATGAGCTGCTTGCTTGTCAACTCCATCTGATTCGCCGGAAGATCTGCAGCGCTGGGAATCTTCTTGTTCAACAACATCAATTCGGTTCTGACGGAATTAACGTCAATTGCGCGTCCAGCAATCATTGCAATGAGAATGCCCATGACGACATAGAGAGGTATAACAACACCTACAACGAGTACAAAGGTAAAGCACCCAGAGCCTCCTTTGGCATTAGGAGCTTCTGGAGTCTTTCGATCAAATCGCCAACTCATAATTTTTTTCAATGTCTGGTAGATCTGGAAGTTCTTTATAGACAATTTGCGGTGAAGGCTGCTGCTGCACCAGCATATTATCCTCAATTTCTTGCATCAAGTCCTCAATGCGTTCTGGATTTGCAGTGGCCAAGAGCTTTTTGAAGACCTCATTGCTAATTTCCATATTGTTCGCATAATCTGCAACAACTGTCATGCTATCAAGCTGTATCTCCAGCTTTGAGACATTTTCGTAAACGCGCAAATATTTGTTGCGCACCAGCAGCTTTTCCATCGCTAAGCGCTTGTGCATCTTTGATTCCTCGTCCGCTTCAGCCAATTGTCTGGCGCGCTCCATATGTTCAGATATTTGATAGTTTAAGCTTTTGCAGCGCATGTCTAGCGCGAGTTTCACGCGGCGCAATAAATCCAACGTTAGTTGAGGGTCTTGTTGTTCTTCGCGGTTACAATAATAAGATGGACAGATGTTACGCATGCGGAAAAGACGTTGAACCCGGATGTGGTTTAACAATTCCAATGGACGAAGGCTGGAAACGCGTTGTTGGATATTACTGTAGCAATACGTGTCGATCGTATCACAATCGCAATGTTGTTGTGGGACTCAAAATGACAGACGGCTGGGAAGAGCGAGAGCAGTGGATGAGCGCTGAAAAAAACACAAAAGATCAAACGCCGCTAAAGATAAAAAAATGAAATGGGTTTCCATCGAAGGTGTCATGAGCTCGGGCAAATCCACTTTAGCGGCGTTGCTTCAAGAGGAACTCGGTGCCCTTGTAGTTCCGGAACCCGTTGAGGAGTGGGAAAAGTCTGGCATTCTTGCGGCATCTTACCTTGAACCCCAAAAGTATTCTTTTCCCGCTCAATTGGTTTTTTCACCTCGCGAATTGCAGCTTTTAAGCGCATTGTTTCTGCCGCTGCAACCTCTCTCGTCATTTCGGATGGTTCTTGTTTTTCAGACAAGGGCTACTGGAACACAAAACTCGCACGAGGAGATGTGGAGCCCATGCTTCACACAGCATACATTGACATGTGGAAGGAATGGCAGAACTTGCTTCCCATTCGTAAACCACATCTCTTTGTCTATTTGGACATTGATATTGACGAGTGTATGCGTCGTCTGCGCCAAAGAAATCGCGAAGCAGAGCTTAGTGTAGACGATTCATATTTGCGTACACTCAAAGCCGAACAAGATAAGATATTTTTGGACCATTTGGGGGTTTTGATGCCCGATGGAAGTCGCGTTCCGTGTTTGGTTATTGATGCAATGCCCAATTTTGAGCGCGATGCTTCAGAACTATCAAAAATTGTCGTGTCTTTAAGGTCCAAGTTAAAATAAAATTAATGGAGATTGAACCTTCACCACTTGCATTGGCTTGGAGAGAAAATCAAATCTCCAAAGCCAAAGCGACAGATGAGTACATTTTTTACTCTGAGACGTTGAAGCGCAAAGACCGAACGCCCGCTGATCCCAGAACACCACGCGTGGATTTGAAACGCGGAAAAAAGGTTTGGGTTGCAAAATACAATGATTGGCGAAGACGATTGCATAGGTATCGCGAACAACATCAAAAGGAATTCGACGAGTTTATGGGCGATGTGTTTATTCCCATTCAATGTAGCGTATGCAAAATTGAAACAAAACTAGAGTGTCTCTGCTGCTCGTTGCCCTTCTGCAGCTCAGAGTGTCAACAACAAATAAAACACAAATGTTGATACACATAAAAAAACGCGTGGCAGTCGGTTTTGCCTTTGTGAGCGTCTTGCTTTCAACTTTCTTTGCAATTTGGAGTTTCATCAATGACTTTTGGGGTCCATCAACTGGAAGCATTGTATTCAACACTATCAATCTGGGAGCCGTTGCCTATCTTGGCTATCATGCCTTTGTTGCCAAAAAAATTGAGCCTGAAGCTGAAAACTTGGAATTTGATGAGGTGTGACGTTGAAAAAGTAAAAAAGCTGTTGAAACGCTTGCCTTATGATCAAATTGATGGCATTGTGGATGAAGCAAAACATGAGATGCACATAGATATTGTGAATCCAATTTTGAGTTTTTGCGGAACATTTTCTTTTTGGAATCAAAAGAATCTCTCATGTGTTATAGACAATAAGGACGTTGTTATCTTGACCCACGTTCATCCTGATAATTCAACGAGTAGATATTGGATTGATGACTTGAAAATTGTGTTTACAAAAAGTTACATCGACATTGGGTCTACGTTAAGAGTTTGGCCAGATGATGGAATGTGTTATGGTCACGGACGTTCTTCTCAATACGATATTGTGAAGGAACTTTTGGTTTCAGACGTTGATGGACAAAGGATAATAAGTCATTCTTGTCCTCTGATGCTCATTGCTTTTGAGATTCGTCGTCTCTTTGCTAAAAGTCGCTACTACACTCGATTGACACTACTTTGTGTCCAACGTCACCGCAAGGCGTTTTTATCTCGAGACGTATTAATTTATTTGCTCAAAATTTTTATCGTCTAATGGAGCGCGATGTCAAAAAAGTAAAAAGGCTGTTAAAGCGCATGGGTTATGACCAAGCGAATCGTGTTGTCAGTGAAACAAAAATTGAAATGGCAAATACGATAGAAGAACAGATTTTGAAGTTTTGCTCGACATTTTCATTTTGGAATGTTGAGCGTTTGTGGTGCAAATTTGATGTATGTGATGGTAATGTTTGTATTTCATACAAACACAACTCATTTTGGATTGATGCATTAAGGATTGAGTTTGGTGATTCATGTATTCGAGTCGGAAATACTTTTACAATTTGGCGTTGTGACAATATGTGTATAAGACGTCAAGATGCTCAGGAGCATCACAATTCTTGGGAAATTATTGGCAAACTTTTAGAAATTGATGTCACACAACATCGACAATATATAAGTTCTTCTTGTCCTCTGATGCTCATTGCTTCCGAGATTCGTCGTCTCTTTGATCAATGTCACTATTACACTCGATTGACGCTGCTTTGCATTCACCGTTGGCGCAAAGAATCTCTTGTGGCTCAGCTACCTCGAGACGTATTAATTTATTTGCTCAAAAATTTTTTCGTCTAATGGAGCGCGACGTTGCCGAAATAAAAAAGCTGCTGAAACGCTTGCCTTGTGAAACATATGATCTTGTTTTGAAAGAATCTAGACAAACTTGTCGTGAAATTATTTCAAAGCGCATAAAGTTACTGAAACTATTGGATTTGCAATTTGTCGCGGCTATTTGGAAGCGCGGGTCGATGGTGTCAGTGTGTGTAGCAGCACATAATTCATCTATAGCTCATGAAATCAAATTCAGTCTACGCCCAGAAATTTTAATCAAACTTTGCGGATTAAAAATTTACAAAAACAAGTGCACCAAAGGTCCTGAAGATGAAATTACGTATGATGGCTTTGAAAATGAAATCCGTCAAATGCTCGGTGTGGACACATTTGATGGTGTCGATATTGATCCCGCATGTCCGTTGCTGCAATATGCCAAAGAGATTTACGATATTTTGCGAGTTTCGCCCTTTTACACTGCATTAACTCTGCTCTGCATTCATCGCTGGCGCAAAGAATCTCTTGTGGCTCGACTACCTCGAGATTTATTGATTGATATGTTAAAAAAATATATTTTATGAAGGGTTCCGGCAATTTTAGTGTCATTCCAAAGTCTTTGGCAAAATGGATGCGTGATTTCATCTTTGATGAGACCACATGGGTCATGCTGTGCGTTGCAATGCAAAAGGTTCCGAGATTCAAGAATGACAAGTGGTTTCTTGTTGCGATAAACAAGGGATACAAGCGGATTGTCGAATGGTCCAAGATTCCAGTGACCGCTGAAGTGCTGAAAAGAGCAGCGAAAATGGGATCAATTTGTCATTTTTTGAAAAAGGAATATGTGAATAATGATTTGGCAATTGCGGTGGGCGCCGGCGGATGTTTAGAGAACATGGAAATGATTCTGAAGCTTGGAGACATTAGCCCTTCATTTCGACAATTGTCATTCCTTGAAGGCGCTCTATGCGAGAACAAAAATACCGAAATTGCCAAATTTGTCATTCAATATGTTGAAAGGAATGTGCACATTCCTCTCATGTGGGTATTGATTCACGGCAGCAAAACATTATTTCAGAGTCTCATTGATTCTGAAGATCTCATCGTGCGAAAATACGCATTGGTTTGTTATGCTTACGTTCAAAATCCGCGTATCAGCGTTGAAATGTTAGAATGCTTATTGGCAAATGGAGCTGCTTGGGGTCGTTTTGAATTTTATGATTTTGTTTACATGACAGCAGAAAAGTTTGAATGGATGTTACAAAAAGGCAAAGTACATGTACCCATTTATGCATTTCTGAATTACAGATCGCTGCATTTGTTTGAAATTTATCGAAAGTATGCCGAGTTTGATCCAGAGGCTGTGTGGGTCTATGATCTCGATGTCAAAGGCCTGAAACATCTTGTTGGGCATTTGAATTATTGGTCATATGCATGTGCATGCATGTGTTTGCGATACCTTCTTTACGATGAATTGAAACCCGTTGACGGTTATGATCCTGAATCGTTTATGCATTGTCTTGACCCAACCATTACACAAGCGGAATGCTGCAAACATTTGAAAAGGTTATTGCCTTATGTGAGCAAATATAAAATTATGGAGGCGTTAAGGGGTCGAAAAAGATTAAAAAGATGAAAGGGGCTGGTCATTTTAGTGTCATTCCAAAATCTTTGGCCCAATGGATGCATCGCCACATCTTTGATGAAGCCACATGGATGATGTTGCTCTTTGCGACACAAAAGCAGCCGAGATTCAAGAACCGCAATTGGTTCTTCTCTGCCATCAATAACAACTACAATGAGATTATTCGTTGGGCGCAAATGTATAACATTGCATTTATTGACAAAGAGTCTTTAAAACAAGCATGTCTCACCGGTACGATTCATCGATATTTGACGCGTTTAGATTTAATTGATGTTGAGCTGATTGAGATGATTGGAGCTGGTGCAATTGTGGAAAACATGAATTTCATTGTACGATGGATGGATGCAATTCGACGTGCAAGTCACATACATAACATGAAACAACTATATCAGTTATTTGTTCGTGGAGTGTTGAAATATAACCATAATAATATCGAAAAGGTGATGCGGGTTTTGAATTACACGAAAGTCTCATATATCGGTGTATCTACTGTAATATATATTGACAATACTGATCTAATTGACCTATTACTGGATAAAAAATTGATACATGTTTTCGACATTCACGAATGGGTAATAAGAGACGAAAGAGTAACACTTCGCACTTTACAATACCTATTGAGCAAGGGCGCCAGATGGGGTGAGTTTCCTGATGATGAATATTTTATGAAAGTGAGCGCAGAAAAATTTGAATGGCTATTGCAGCACGGAAAAATCAAGAAGCCAATTGAGTTTTACTTTGGCACGCCACATTTCAAAGTGTATCTCAAGTACGCAACTCTTGATCCCGCAAAGGTCAATGTATTTGATCTGAATCGGCACATGCTTGAACATTTGGTGAAAGATTACAATTTCTGGTCTCTTGATTGTGCAAGACGATACTTGAATGACGGAGACGTTGATATGTTGAAACCCGTCGAGGGTTCGAAGCTCGAAGACTTTGCGCTGCATTTGAATCCAAATCATTCTCAAGAACTACAATGCCGACAGTTGCGAAAACTCTTTCCCAACGTTAGAAAGACTGTCATTGAACAATTTTTGCGTCAGAAAAAGAGAATAAAGAAAAATATTGTTTAATGGAGCGCGTAAAAAAGTTTTTGAAGCGATTTCCCATAGATGTTTTTGATGATGTTGTGCGTGATGCTCGCGCGGAAAGATTTGATCACGTAAAACATAAAATATTGCAGTTTTGTGTTGATTTGGGTATTGGCGACAACTTAAAATGGAAATGGAATGATAACAACGATTCGACATTGTATTTAATTCAAAATTTTCACAACTGTTGTGCTATCCGTTTTACTAACAATGTGAATGTGATTAAAATTGATCCTTACTTTAAAGTTATTCGTAGCAATCGAAAGTGTTATAATTACAATTTGACATCAAATAAGTCTTTTCACGTTGAATTGTCGAAGCTTCTGGGCTTTGACGTTTCGAAACCGTTTAATGAAGAAGAACTGAAGCCAAACTGTCCGTTATTACGCATAGCAAATGAACTTCATTTGCTTTTGTACTTTAGCGCATATTACACACGTTTGACCATGCTGTGTATTCACCGCTGGCGCAAAGAGTCTCTTGTTGCTCAACTAACTAAAGATGTATTATTGTATTTGCTAAAAAATTTCATAAAAGAGTAAAAAATGATGATTCTATTGCTCCTCATCGCAGTAGTCAATGCATTCTATGTTGTTGAATACTGCAAGGATGAAGCCATGCTAGGGTGGGTTACTCTTGCGCATTGCACGGGTTTTGGATGCGACAATACTGCTTACCAACGAACATGTGGTCACCTTGCAAAATTTGAAAATACAAATGACGCTTTAGAATTTATTAACAGCAAGGGCAAGAGACGCGAAGACACTGTTCCAAGAGGCTTTGTATTTGAAAACTTATATCACACAGAAAAGATTCAAGTGTCACAACAAACAACAAAGGAAAAACGTTTTGTTACTTTTAATGAGGAAAGAGAATTCGAAGCGCAAAAATATGTTATTTCGTAGATGGTTTCTATGTCAAATTGATTTTCATCTAAGACCTTTTGAGCGCTATGAGCGCGAGAGATACTTTGAGCAAAAGCACAGAGATTTTAAAATTCAAATATACATGTTGATTCAATTGTTCTTGCGCCTCTGTGTTTTAATTTTCCATTTTCTCATGGAATTCTACATTGTTTTGACTCGTTGCGTTGCTTCTATTGGTACTGTTTTTGTTACTGTTTATTTTGCGTATTTTTATTATGCATTAATTAGAGGTGTTGATAAAATGTGCGCATTTGGTGCCACATGCAACGATACGACATTGTACTGTGATTTAAGCAAAGCAATATTGATGCATTACAAGACCAATTGTTCTCGACAAATCTTCATGGAGCACAAAGTCTTTCTCTATGAATTAATTTCTAAACTGTAATGAGTGAAAAAATTACGCAAGTTTTCATTTTGAATGAAGCTACTATTGAGTCAGAGCATTCATTACTAATCAAAGCCGAAGCACTTTATGAGCAGCGAGAGATTCGAGAACTGGATGAGATTCAGTAAACCTTTTTCTTCTTTGTCTTTTTGGTCTTTTCGCCCGACGGAGGTCTTATGACGCAAGCGGGATTGAGAATTAGCGTCGTAGGATCTTTGAGCTCAATGTGGTCATAGGGATGTAGCTCCTCCAAGTCTGTAAGCGGCAAAACGGTCAAATAGTAGCCCAACAGTGTGTTGCGCGGTTTGGACTTTTCGGCGCACAAAAAGTTGAATTCCTCTTCTGTTCCAATGATAATGCAGCGCTGTTTTGCTCTCGATACAGCAACGTAGGCATATTCTCGTGTGAAAAATCGAATGGGTTTCTCATAAATGTAAAAGATGATTGTTTGCCATTCGGAACCTTGCGCCTTATTGCATGTAGTGGCGTATCCCGCTTGAATATTGAAAGGACTAACGGCATTTTCGTGTATCAAAACTTGTTTGCCATTTGTGAGTGTAATAACATTGTTTTTTATGCGCAAAATCTGTCCCAGCTCTCCATTTCTGACACCATCATATTTGCCTTGCGGCTTTGTGTTTTTTGTAAATTGTATCTTTTTGCCGGGATAGTACCACTGATCGCCAAACTTAACCTTTGATGTCGCCGAAAGAATGCGATTTTCCAGCAGCCATTCTTCTATCCACTTGTTGCACATATTTCTATCGACATTGCGAAGCACAACAATCTGAAAGTTCATCGTGTCTTCGCGCTTCTTGCAGTATTGCGCTACAATGCCACAAAGCTGCTCCTTACCTTGGCGCTCATGCAACTGCAGCGCTTCTCCACCCTGAGAGAAATCAACCACTTCGCCATTTCGAATCTTTTGTGCCGCGCTGACCAAAATGCGTGCATTTGGATCGACGCGCTTATTCTCTGTCAACATGAACGTGTGACGGGCGAATGCATGCGTCAAATCAAAGAAGGGCGCGCCGGGTTTGATTGGAAAGATTTGACCCAAATCGCCTACAATGACCAAGCGCTTAAAAGGCGCGTGCATTGAACGAATTAACCAGCTCAAGAGCTTTCTATCGACGTTGGAGCCTTCATCAATGATTAGAACATCCATTTGTGCAAACCACGCCGACGTTACATCTGCTTGACCAAAGTCGCGCAAACAACACACATAGTGAATGGTGTATGCGCTTCCCAAGCGCTTTTCAAGCACATCAACCATCATGCCCACATAGGTCACATTGAGTGTTGCGGCCAATTCGGCCACAATGGCAATGAGCACTTCTGTCTTTCCTGTACCTGGAGCGCCTTCCAGAAAGCTAAGCCTATTGCACATGACATGTTTCACAAAGGTCTTTTGCTCAAACGTCAACGTGGGCGAAGGAATGCAAGGCGTCTCATTGCCTTTGCGCATCTTGGGCGCCTCATCGATGATATTGTGTTTCAACGCATTGAAAAGGTTCAAATTATCAACCTTGTCGCGCGGAAAACACACATAGCGCTTGTCATCATCAATGGCATAACAAAGGCCATGATACATTAACAACTGCATCGCTGGAGAGCTCATTTGCAGCACTTCAGCTCCAAAACCCCAATGTGGATCGGCATGAAATTGGCGCAAAACTGCATCAATTTCAAAAATCTCATTGCCTTCTTCGCGCTGAAGCTTCAAAAACGTATAGAGTCTTGCGGCGCAAATGAAGGTTGGAATCATTGGACGCTTGTAGCGCTGATAGAATGCAATAAATCCTTCGTAGAGCATTTCCTTCAAGTGGTATTCAGAGACATATTTGTGAAACAACAACTTCCAAGGTTCTCGCATGAACATATCATACAAATCGCGCAAATCATTTCCCGGAATCATGCGAATTTGTCGCTTTTGTTTTGGTAGCGCAACTTTTAACGGCGTTTCGTAGTCAAAGCGGAAATAGTCGCAGTTTTGTTCAACGCCCAAAGAAGTAAAGAGCTCCAATGACTTGAATGCCGCAACGGAACACGGATATTCAATGGCGCTGAGCAATTTTGAAGCATCCTTTTCCCCTCGAAGCTCAGCGACAAAAAAGCTCACATCGGTAATGGTAATCGTATCGGTGCTGCGCTTTGTGTAAGTCATTTCTGCCTTGTTGTCTCCATGAATCACATTGCCTTCAATTTTTTTCACCGGTCCAGAGATGATAAAGCTCGGCGAGCATGTATCTAATTTGCCCTTGAAGGTCATTTCGCGTTTGTAGTCTAGAAGGTAAACAACAAAATGCCCATAATCACCTTCATCTCGAAACTCTTGAGGTGTTCCGGGACGCTTCATGGAAACAATGTAAAAGGAGACCATTTCTTTACAAAAATTTTTTTTCCAACCACTCTAAACATTCGTCACTCTTTAATCTGCGTTTGAGATATGATATATTGGGATTCCACCCATTTGCAAATGCAAACTCAAGGATCTCGACAGTTGTGCGCTTTAAGCGACAAAAGAATACATCGTTTTCCCACGACGCACCAATTGACAATAGATATTTCATGCAATCAAGATTATCGAAACAGTAAATGCGTTGATTTCCAGTCGTCCAATCGGGACTGTCCTGTAAAATATCCAAACGACCATGATATTGTGCCCATTTTTCTACATCACAATTCATTACATCGTAAATTTTGTGGATTTCTTTGCAAGAACGATCTTTTCTAAATAAACCTTTGGTGTAATATTTGGTGTCTTGATACACTAGAACAGAACAAATTTCCCATTTGCCAAGATAGCCGGCGGCTTCTTCATAATGTCTATGTTGAAACATGTCGTAAATTTTCACCAAATCGACATGTTCTCCAAAAAGCAACCCAGCAAATGCATCTGGATTACGATATCCCTGATTAAATATAAACTCAATAACCTTTTTGTACCCCAAAAAGCAAGCATTCCATGTAGCTTTGAAACTTTGGCGCTTCCAAGACTTTTCGCCACAATGCGCCAAGAACAACATGAATCGCGAAGCTTCATCGAGATATGAGTTGTAAAGCAAATTGAAACAGTCTTTACTTAAAATGCCCTTTAACATGTTTTAATTTTTTCCCACCAAATGTGCATCACATCGTCGCCCGGCGTCCATGACGCAACGTGTAGATGATTCTTCTCGTAGCCCTCCAATTTGACGGCTGAATCGTCGACAATAATCGTATTTGACGCGTTGTATTGAGGATAGCGCTCCCAAACGCGATCGAGCGGTTTCGTAAAATTGGGAACACCAATCTTGGTCGGATGTTGGCCGTCAACAACACAATTCTCCTGTGTCCATACAAATACAAAGCGCTTGGGGTCCCAATTGAGCAGCGGCAATATCTCCTCAACATTTTCAGAGCGCACAGAGGTCCAAATGGCAATGTCAAATCCTTGCGCGGCCAAGGAATCCAAGATGGTTGTGACTTCTGGATGCACCCAAACGTTGAAGCGCGACAAGGCAATGCCGCTGTTGGAATTGTTGCCGTTTCTGCGCTCTCTGTAAATCAAAACGCCATTGAGATCCAAGATGATTAAGCGGCGCTGAGGCGATAGGCATTTGGCGATGATAATCCAAAAGAGAAACACAACGACGAGAATTAACCCCTCAATCATCTTCTTTTATTTCCATTTTCGGCAAAATCCATTTTTGGTAGTGACGCAAGTATTGCCGGGCCACCTTGACGGAATGCGTGGGTTTCGTCTTTTGAGCGCAAAGAGCGACGATGGCTTCCACAACTGCTCCTTTGGTGAAAAGCCAATGACAGTGTTTGATTGTTTTGGATGCTTGCTCGGCGTTCTTTTCGTTAATTAGCGGAATGATGCCACAAAACTCCTCAACGAAAAAGTCCAAAAAGTTGACAAGGGTCACGTACTTCTTGTCGCTAATCTTTGTTGCATCGACATTGCCTTCAATTGCTGCATCGATCGCATCTTCAATATCGACAATTGCAGCGTACAGCGCGTTTGTAATTTCTTGCATTTTATGATTACTTGGCTCGAAGGTCTCTTGTATTCTGCGCCTTTTCCAAACGGGGAAGCGCTACGTCAAATCGCAGCGGATTTTGAACCCTCTCTCGTGATTGATTTTCGAGAACCCGACAAATCTCAATGGTTTGCGCGCTACTTGCCCGAAGATGCCGAGATTGTGTCGCATCCAGTCAAATCAGGCGAAGTGTATTTGGACGTCAAACGCGTCTCAAAGGACAAAAATGCAACAGCTAAGAAGCTTTGTCGCCGCATTGTTGAACACATGCACAAGAAACGCGGCGCTGTTGTCATCTTTTGCCCTGAAGGCAACGAATATTTGGCCATGGTGTGCAAATATTGGTATCGAGTCTCTAGAGGTGATGCAAAGTGGGAGGATGATTACATGCAAGGTCAGCGATACAAACACAAACCCCAAGTGGCACAGATGAAGGACATTATTGAATATGCAAAGGGAATTGTAAAATGGAATACCTATTTATGATTATGACCAACATGCTTTTCACAAAACCATCCGCCACATCTAACGCAGTTGGCAAAATGAGCGTGTTTTGTTTTTGCAACTTCTGTGCCGTCCATTGTTTCAAGGGAAATTTCATTGCATCCTTTTTCGGCGCAATCGAATTTTACCAAACCAGCATTATCAACAATTTCTTCAATCAAATCTTGGTAAATTTCAATCGTTTCCTTCTGTCTCTGCATGGGCTCTATAAAGCAAGTGAGTGCTAAGCGAGCAATGCCTCTAAAGGTATTTGAGCCTCCAAAGGCTTTGATATCATCCTGATATTCATCCAAAGCCCTCTTTGACATTTTTAAAATTTTATTCGCAATATCGACAAATACATGTTTTCTCGTTCATATGTCTCGTACAATATACATCATCGCATTCTTCACATTGATACAATTTTGTTTCGTGATCGTTTGTTGTGATAAAATTTGAGCGTTGTGTAAAAAATTCAACTTTGGTGCAACCTGGCTCGCTACAGCTTAACTTGGTGACGTCAAAATGATCACATAAATCTTGAATTATATCCTTTTGTTCTTCCATTGGTTTCACAAAGCAAGTAAGCGCTAAGCGCGCAATGCCTCTAAAGGTATTTGAGCCTCCAAAGGCTTTGATATCCTCCTGATATTCATCCAAAGCCCTCTTTGACATTTTTAAATTTTTATGGAATCTCAGAGGGTTATCGATGTTGTTTCCGAACAAGGTACATTGCTTTGTACGCTCGACGTTCCTGAGGGAGAAAGAGGTTTATCGACAGAGGAAGTAATTGTTTCTGCGTGCTCAATGCTTCCAGGAGATATTGTTGCTTCGACCATGGCGTTACTTAATCATGATAGAGACTTTGTATTCTCTGGCATGCGAGTAGTGCTTGGATCAGTAAAGGGTCACAAACGCACTATTAGAGAAAGCACCTTTGTTGAAGTGACAACAAGAGATGGTGAATTCGTTCAGGTTGCGAAAGATCATTTGAATGTTGAAACGGTATGCGCAATGTTGCATAGACGACCAGAAGACTGGGAGTTAGATGGACAGAACATGTTAACACTAACAGGAGAAGCGCGATTGAGGGCAGTAACTGCTCCAAAAGGCGACCTTACCGTGCACATGGAAACATGGAATGCATCTCATGTTTTGAAACACATTAGCTCAACTGGCGTGAGCGCACATGAAGTCAAGTGTCTGGCAGTCAACTACTTTAAAGTTCCAGAAGAGCGTTTTGTGCTTGACAAAAAGTGGTATTATCCAGGAGATGTTGCATATTTAAGGGAATTAAAAAAATGATTAAAAAATGCAGTGCAGCGGCTGTGGAGTGGTGGAGGCAACTGCCTACTGTGGTCATTGCTACAGTGTAGGTTATTGCTCCCGAGAATGCCAAGCATTTGATTGGGAAACGATACATTCGCAACTTTGCATGATTGAGGCAAAGGACAAGAATAAGCCCAAGAGGAAGAAGAGTAAGTCCAAGAGTCGTAGCAAGAGCAAGGGTAGAAACAAGTCAAAAAGCCGTAGCAAGAGCAAGGGTAGAGACAAGTCCAAGAGCCGCAGCAAAAGTAAGGGCAAAGACAAGTCCAAAGGTCGAAGCAAGAGCAAAGGTAGAAGCAAATCAAAGGGCCGTAGCAAGAGCAAAGATAGAAGTAAATCAAAGAGCAAGAGCAAAGATAAGCAACGTGGCCGTAGTAAGAGCAAGAGCAAAGACAAGCAACGAGGTCGCAACAAGAGCAAAGACAAGGATAAGTCGAAAAGCCGTAGCAAGAGCAAGGACAAGGATAAGTCAAAGACGCGTAGCAAGAGTAAGGACAAGGACAAGCAAGGCGGCAAGAAAAGCAGGTGGTGGAATAGATCAAAATCAAAGGAGAAACAACAGAAACAACAACAACAGAGCAAGAGTTCTGGTAGCGGAGGAGGAGGAGGAGGAGGGGGTTTATTTGGTGGTGGCGGCGGCGGTGGTGGAAGCAGTAACGGTGGTGGTGGTGGATTCTTTAGAAGAAGATCCAATAGCGATAGTAGCAATGATGATGATGACAGTTACAGTGACAACAGCAGTGATGATGACGGACGCAGAGGTCGCCGTCGCTTTAGACTCTTCACTCGACGAAAGCAAAACGATCAACAGCTCAGAGCTTCAGAGCTTCAGCAGCAACAATACGATCAACAGCGCAGAGCTTTGGAGCTTCAGCAGCAAAAAGACGATGAGAACTTTAACCTGCGATTGCAACTTGCCAAGTCAGAGCGCGAAAGGATCATGATGCAGAAGCAAAGAGAGCAGGAAAAGGCAGTGCTTCAGCAAAAGTTTGACGCTTTGGAACAAGAGAGACAAGAGCTCGAGGATGCAAGTTCTTCTTCTTCTGAAGTTTATTAAAAAAATTGTGGATACAATGCTTTAACTCTAATTTGATCGCGCAAACTAATTCGTTGGTACAAAAATTTAAAAATGTATGGCGCATTGTTATTACGACACAACTCAAAGTGCTCCAAATGAATACCAGCACCCAAAGACAATGCAAAACGAACAAGACGCATGCGTTTGTTTACGATTGAATGTCTTAAAACAGTGTCTGCTGAAACATAATTCTTCAAAAGTATCAACATATCCAAATCTCCGCATAATGATGCGTTTTGCCATGTCAAGCAAATATCCAATTGTCCAATAGATAGCAAATACTTTGCAAATTCAACATCTGCAACCATCATTTGTCTCGGGAGTAATTTGGGCGCAAATATCTTATGTGCTTCCATCGATATGCATGCATTGATGTATTTTTGGTAATTGCTGGGCCCAATCAATTGCAATACGTAATTTGCATCTTCTGCAGTTTTTGCACACCAGATAAATTCGTTGATGGGGACAGAAACGTAATGTTGAATGTGTCTCAATACATCAAACCGTTCGATCAATGCAATATTCACAATATCAATGTGAAGAATTAGTCTGTCAATTGTTTCAAAATCTCCAGCAATAAGAGCACCTTGTAGATAACGGTGTGGTGGCAACTTATCACATTGTGACTCATAAGCTTCTGCAATTTTCCAAGCTCCGCGATCAACTGCGTTTCTGTAAATTACAATGTCACAATGAGTCCAGAGTTTCCGAGCCAAATTTACGTCGTCTGTGCTCAAGACAGCATCAAGTAAATAAAGTTTGTAATTATTTATCGACCTCAATATGTGTAACAAATCAAATCTTGCATTTTTGCATGCATATCTTGCCAAATCTGAGTTGTCTTGTAGATTGTAATACAATATTTGTGCCTGAGTTATCTCTGCACATCTAAAAAGTCTGTCGCCAATAATGAGTTCATGCAAAATCATGTCGCTCAAGTTTGGAAAGAGTGTGTCTAACATGATGGCTTGAGACCATGGAGATAAACGAGACCAAATGGCTCTTTTAACGTCGGAACGCCAAAAGGCGCGACCCATTGTAATTTTCATTTTTTTATTATTTTTTGCAATAATTGCTGTTCTTCATCATGCCATTTGTATCGATGCAATGCAGCCAACGTCATGTAAATGCACTCTTTGGATCTAATTTTGCTCAACAGCCATCGACACATGTACCGATTGTTTGACAATATACACGTCTCAATAATCTCCCAGTTGGGAATAGCGCCAACAAATCGAGCAAATCTCATCAGTGACATTCGTCGCCTGTTTACTGCAACTCGCATAAGATACATCCATCTCTCATTGTCAAAAACAATGTGATCTTTGAGGAAATATAACATTTCTAAATTTTCAGCTTCGACTGCCGTCAAAAACGTGTTTGTGATATGCAAGCAACCAATTTGCAAAAGAAATGTAGCCATATCAACATTCGTTGTTGCACAATCGGTCAGTGTGATGTGATTATATAGTCGCTTTGCCACTGTCAAACTTATTGGATCATAAAATAAGCAAATGTTTGATGAGAAGTAACTTCGATCAAGCAGTTCCAAAATGTGATTCGCATCTTCTTCTGTTTTAGCGGCTTTTACAAACACTGAGAGAGAAATGCGCATTTTGTTCTCAATGTACCTCAATACTTCAAAATCCGCTACAATTTGATCCTTAAAAGACAACTCCGGTATCGAAAGTTGATATTTGTCAATCATTGCAAAATTTTTAGATATCATTGCCCCACGTAGATATGAAATATCCGGTGTTGTCGTGTCATTTGAGTATGCTGCAGCAGTTATCAAAGCTCCCATCTCAACCGCAACGCGATGAATTCTTGAAAAAGAAAAAAAATTAAACTGTAATCGACGAATGCGCTCCGGATCGTCATGCTTCAAAACTGCACGTATAACGTCATCAATACAGTCAACTGGTTCTTCAATGTATTGATACAAATTGCGACTTTGTAACAATTCCAATGTATAGATTGACGCAGATGCAGAAACGAGATCAAAGAGATCGGGTCGATCTGATCTTGCGGCAAAATCTTTGAAAATGACAAGCTTCTGCAAATTGTAATATAGAACCTGAGCAACTGAAAGTTCAGAACAAGCAAAGACTTTTTCGCCAATGATCCATTCTTCAAAAATGGTTTCTTTTAGCGCTGGAAATACTGCTTCCAACACAGAAGCACGAGAAAGCGGCGACAGATGACTGTAAATGAGCGGCTTAAAGTAATTGCGCCAAATGCGGCGATTAAGCAAAAAGACATCATCTGCAATTCTAGCCCTTTTCATTTTTAATCAATTCCGTAAAAAACACAAAAATAGCACTCTGATTCCATCACTTGATGAGCTGCAATATCTTCAAAAGTTCCATAGTCCTTTGGAGTGTCTAAGCTATGTTCATAATAATCTGTTTCTGCGTCATAAAAGTAAATTTGCTTCAAAACTCTACTCTCTTCCGATTCCGAATCGCTTGCAACAGTCTTGATGCGCTTTTGAGGTCCAGATTCGAAAAACTTTTGCAGTATCTGAACCTCTTCTTGCGACAGAAATCCTTGTCGAAATGTTTGATGGCAACTATCTTCACCAATCAATTGAACAACCACTCTGCTACGCTTCATTTTTTGAGACCCTTTAGAAATTTGTGCATGTAACATCTTCGGTTCCTCAAACAAAGTTCAAATACTGTTTGATCAGGTTTTGCCCCCAGCGATAAGCCAAATCGCAACAAACGCATACTATTCGTCTGAATTGCTTCCGAAAGTATTAACAAAACATCAACCTTACAATCTTTGAGAAGACGAAGCATCTCAAAGTTTCTAATCCGCGCTGCATAAGCCCAAGTATTTTTTATACACAACTGTCCTGTGGACAAAAAATATTTTGCAAGCGGAATGTCATCATAAACAGTAATTAAACCGCGATTAAATGTCACAATATGTTGTAATGTGTTATATACATCGAGCGTATTGCAAAACTCAGCATCAACGCTTTTTTGAGTAAAATAACCTGAATTGTAAAGTTTCAGAACATATTTGGCATCATCGGCAGTACGTGCTCTTGAAACAAAGAATCCTAGAGTCTCTTTGATAACGTGCGCAATATGTTTTAGCACATTAAAGTTGTTTATCGATGCATAATCACAAAATTTTATGTAATCAATGTGTTTTTTGATCATTTCGACATCGCCGACACACAACGCTCCCTCTACATATGTAATCTCTGAGCGACGTGGAAATACGAGCTCATACCTTTTTGCAATTTTCCATGATCCAAGTTTCACTGCCCTCGCGTAAATAAAACAATCACCTACGAAGTCTCGCATTTGTTCAATCTTCGCAGGGTCATCATGTATCAACAACACCTCTGCTATTGCATAGATATCATTGTTCAACTTGTAGTGCATAATCTGATTTGCTGTAATTTCTGGGCATTTGAAAAGTTGTTCACCAATGATTAGTTCTTCGATTATGAATTCACTGAGGTTCGGAAACAATGTGTCCATCATCACCGCTTGAGAAAAAGGAGTCAATCGTTGCCAAATGGCTTTTTTAACGTCGGAACGCCAAAATTGGCGACCCATTGTGATTTTCATTTTTTTTTAAATCATGTTAAATTCAATAGTGGTTGCGCTTTTGGTGATCAACATTGCTGTAGACGTCATGTTGTATCAGCGTGTTTCCTATTTGGCCGACAACGTTGCAACTATTAATGGAGCCGCATCCACAGTGAAGACTGTTGTGGCGGGTGGAATCATCGACAAAGCGATACTTGTAAAGGACGCAGCGATGAAGGCAAAAGATGCCGTTAGGAGTTTATTCAGTCGAAAGAAAGTCGATACAAAATGAATGGCTCTAAACTATGAATGAAAACATGTCTGGGATTCAATTGGTCCATGACTCTTCTTAACTCCTCTTTGTCTACGGCGCTCCACCATCCATAACCCTCATTTGTCCCATTAACCGTGTGGCGCGGCGCTACAGAGACCAATGCTTACACAAAAGGCACATCGTTCACATTTTGAATTCTTGCAAAACTAAAGTATTCCTTTAGCTCATTCATGATAATGTCATCGTATTTTTGATATTCTGCAGCTGTTGGATGAAAATACCCAACATGACCAGAACGTCTCGCAAAATTATCATAGAAATCTTCCGAAATAATGCCGTAATTAGCACCACCAAAAATAAGCACTAGAAAGATCCAAAACAGCATAGCTTTTATGAAGTTAATCACCATTGCGACGATTTGCCAGATGATGGATAGCAACAATAGCAACATTGGGTTATTAAGCTCTGCGCCCCTGAGGCACAAAAAAAAAATATGAGCTGCATTAATTGTGGAAAATCTGCGGGTTGCATTGACTGCGGCTATTGTGCCAAGAAGGCACTCTTTTGCAGCGAAAAGTGCCAGATGCTCGGTTGGTCGGTGCACCAAGATGACTGCAATGTTGTAACGGTCGATTCTTCCGCAATGAGCGCTTTTCTTCCAATTGGCGCTGGACTTCATGTGCTCAAGAGCTACAATGTGAAAGGCATTGTGGAGCAGCGCGTTATTGGCAATGAGATTGAACCGACCGTGGCGGACAATTTGGCATCTGAGTACGATATGGACATTCAACTTAGCAATGGAAAGGGTGTTACACTTGAGCAACTCGAGCATGTAATTCACGCAGATGCTTCTGGTATTGCTGGACGCCTGAGTCTTGCGCGTAATCACGCTGGAACATCGTACTGGAGCGGTCCTTTGAACCTTGAAGCTCCCGTGGCAGGCACAGTGACCGTTCAGGTGCGAAACAGCGCAACTGGCGAAACATTGAGCTCTATCGAAGGCGTATACGATCTCATGGACGCGCAGGAGGCGCAAGGTCGCAACTTGACGCCCGAACAAAAGGAGTTTCGTATCAAGAACCCCAACAACTTTTCGACCATTGTCAAGAGCTTCCGCGGTATCGATGCATCAGGCAACAATGCAGTTCAGTTGACGTTTGACAGCAAGACAAATAAGCTCATTGACGTTGAAGTTCAGGCAATTGAACCAGTTGAGGAGCTTGTGAGCGAAAGCTACCCCTTTCGTTGTGATCCCAAGGATATTGATCATGTTTCGGGTCTTTTGATGGCCATGGCAAACTCTGGCATCAACTTTGGCGACAGATTTGATATTATCAATGATCACTACAAGGATCTCGAGGCTGGAAGGGGCACAGACCCGTCGCCTAAAGTCAATTCTGCGGTTCATGCGGCCACCAAGATGCTTTGGGAGGAAATTGGCGGTCAGGCTCAGCAGCGCAAGTACGTTGATAAGCTGACGCGCGGAGGCGGCGTTATGGCACTGCAATTGGCTTATGAGCTCTACAATAAGATGCAAGGTGCACGAGACAAGAAGACTGGAATCAAGAAGGCGCTTGGATGGGCACAAAAGAAGATGTATCGCCGGCAGCTCGAAGATCTCAGAGCCGCAATCCTTCAAACCATTGGAAATCCCGATATTGATGACATCAAGACGACAGACTATTTTGTGGCAAACAAAATCATTCAGGCTGCTTTGAATCCGACAAATCCTCAGTTGGACGACGCAACAAAACAAGTATTAATGGACAAGGGCATTATTCAGTAAAAATGTTAATTTTCTTCTTGCTCTTTTGCGCTTCTGTGGCTCTGGAGCTCAGCTATGTATCGCCCCAGCGGGTAGATATCATTACATCTCTATATCCTTTTGTTCTTTCGGCATGCGATGATAACGGTTGCACAGCGTTAAAACGCGAAACGCGCATATTGGAAAATGTTTTTGCGCCCAATTGGAGCTATGTGAATGTGACGGTTGAGTTGAAAAACGAATTGGGCTGGGTTGTCAACACATCGACGGCGCGAATTGTGCGACCCGTTGATAAAATTGACTATTATTATCATTTGCTGCCATTTATGATTGTTCCGACCATAATCATTGCAATATTCATTGCGCTTCGTCGGCATCGTGCCGTTAAAATTGGCTATGAGACGCAAAAACAAAGAGATGCTCAAAAGGCGCAAAAATTTTATGCAAATTAATCAATCTTGTTGAACCATTCTTTATACACCTCTGGGTGATTTTTCGCAAATTCGTAAAGTGCTTCTTCTGCTTGATGAACTGTTCGTAACACATTTTCACGAGCTCTTTCAAGTTCCAGAAAGAGTTTTGCATCTCCAGATCCAATTTTTTCCATCATTAACTTTAACTCTTTTTGAACCTTTTCACCGTCTGTAACGGTTTTAACAAGTTGCTTAAACTCTTTTTGTTTTGCTACGTCATAATATACTGGATCATCTTTGGCACCCCTCTTCATTTCAAAAAAAAAATTGAATGAATGCAAGGGTTTGTTATCTTGCCTCATCAGAGTGCGACATGACTTTTGTTACAAAATGTTCACGATGTCAAAAAGACATTTGTAAAAGAGATACTTATTATCGATATAATCATGACTTGACAGAACGCCATTTTGGATATAGATTCATAACACAAGTTACTGTGCCTTTGTGTTACATATGCCTTTGTAATATTTGCCAAATTTGCGCAAATCACCGATTAGATGCAATGGAATGTTTGAATTGTAGTGCTAAATATTGTCGATTTTGTTGGCAAGAATTTATTCTTATTGGTCCAGCTTGGACTTGTTGTGATTAATCATCCTCGCATGTAATTGTACCGCGTAAATGTCTCAATTCCGAAAATGAAAAGACTATGCGCGCAATGCGCTCAACGAGAAATTTATCAAAATTGTCAAATAAAATTTTGCGGCGCTTCAACGCAAGAAGCACAATTGCACATTTACGCGCGAGTCTTTGAAAGTTGAATTCTGCCTGACCAAACTCATTTGTATGAATTCCCAAATTCGCAATCATTTTAGCATACAAATCAGTCAGATTCACTTTGCTTAGTTTTCCAACGGATTGAACTTTACATCGACCGTAATGTGTTTTAATGTAAACGACAAACTGACGCTTACATTGTTTCTGTTTTCTTACAATTACATTATAAATATCATCGTCTGTGAAGACTTTGACTGTAAATTTCCGACAATCGTCACTACAAATTTTCCACGTTAAACATAACCGTCTTCGTCTCCTTAACAGTTCTGCATCAACAAGTCTCTGAATATCATATAATTCATCAGTCGATAGATTTTTGAAATTCATAAAAATTTTTTATTTAGAGGGTCGCTGCCCCTTATGAAATTATATGATCACCAAAAGGCAGGAGTTCAAGCGGTACTTGAGGGTTTGCAAAGGCACAAGGCCTTTCTGTTGTGTGATGATGCGGGGCTGGGAAAAACTATTCAGGCTCTATCAGTGGTACAAGCTCTGAATCTCAAAGAGCCCACATTGGTCGTTGCGCCTCCACAGTGCATTCACATTTGGTCTCAAGGCGATGCAGTCAAGTATTTTGGAAGCTACTTTCGCATTGCGGCCTACATTGGCGCAGAAGGCGCATCAGCGGTGAACCTCACCAAAGGCAACAATCTCATTGTTACTTCATATGAGACGCTGTTGTCATTGTATCGCGGTTACATTTGTGACAAAATGGACGTTGGTTTGCTCACCAACAATGAAATGCTGCGGCTCTGTCACATTCACAATGTTGATGTCAAAAGATGGGAACACCTATCGGGAGATAACTTGCGCAGAGAGCTCATTACTGCTACAAGAACGCTGCCGTACAAGAAGACTGGAAACATGAATCGCTCTGCGGCAAATAAGCTCTTGGGAGTGCAATGGGGATTGATCATTTGCGACGAAGTGCACAAAATCAAAAATGGAGGCGGAGCGCTCTGTGAGGCCGTTGCGTTTTTGCAGTCCAACTATCGATTGGGACTCACAGGAACTCCAATGATGAATAGCGCCGACGACTTGTTGAGTATCATGCGCTATGGACTTTGTATGTTTCATGTGACGCGTGAAACCATTTACAATTATCGCCATTTGATGTTGCGCCGCACAAAGGAAGACGTTTCAGAGCAGCTTGCGCTTCCAAAGCGCCAAAAGCACGATGAACTTCAATTGCTTGATTGGATTGATGACATTCAAAAGGCCGAATACATTCGAGTGAAACAAGCGTCGTTGGTGGCTTTTGATGCCATTGAAGGCGCTACAAACACCACAGAACGCAAGCAGCTCACCATGTCTTTCATGGCAATGGTACAAAAGCTGCGACAAATTTGCATTGCTGTTAACATTGCGCCTCAATACAGATATGATTGGCATCCCGTGACGCATAATAGCTTTCATCCGTGGATTCGCATCAGAGTCTTGATGATTTTGCAGTACAAGGCGTTTCCACAAGACTTGCGCCACTTGGTCGCTCGATACTTTGTGCGCGCAGCATCTCAGATGATTCAACCGTCTCCAAAGATGCTGCAAATTTACAACTTGCTCAAGAAGCACGAGAAAATTGTCGTTTTTAGCAGTTTTAGAGCCGTTATCGAGGATGTGATTCAGCCGTGGCTTGAAGACATTGACGTTCCATCTGTGTTATTTGCTGGAGGTTCTCGCAAGGAGCAAGAAGCTGCTGCAGCAGAGTTTGAGCGCAATCGGCGCTGTCGCGTTTTGCTGGTCATCAAATCAGCGGGCGGCGTGGGGCAAAACTTTCAATATGCCTCAAACGTTTGCGTCATTTTGGACCCTCACTTTAATGAGGCTTTGGATGAACAGGTGGCAAGCCGCGTGCATCGCGTAGGTCAAGCGAAAGAAGAGGTGATTATTCGCAAATATCTCATGAAGGGCAGCATTGACGAGGCTATGCGCAACATGCAAGTCGCAAAGAGCGAAGACATTGCGGCTTGGATGTCTGGAAAGAAGACGGCTGGATACAAGATGCAGGGATTATTTCTCAACAAATATGACACAGTAAAGTAATTGAGTTCTTTTATTAAATTCATTTTTGGTATTCTCAACGTCTTTGACCACATCAACATTGTAGCGCAGCTCGTGCACCAACTCTTCAACACCAGTTGAACCATCATCATTGATAAAGCGCTCACAGCGCCTTTTTGCTTCTGCGGTTGGTGCGACCAAATAGGTTAACTTATCTTTTGTAAGAATCAGGTAAATGGGGTTTAGATGCGTAAAGTCAGAACCACTGTAACCACAAAGGTTGAATATTTGTTGAAGATTTGATCTGTTGGTATTTTTGAAGAATTGCCAATTGCACTTTTGAATCAAACGAATCTCTTTGATTGACAAATACGCATGTAATTCATCGCTTTCAACCCGGGCTGGACACGCAGGACCATCTTTACCCAATGAACCCAACACCTCTATAGACATTTTAAATTTTTTATTTTCTTCGCGTGTTGTCGAGCTTTTGAGCCTCTGTACGGATGCAGTTCTTGAAGCACATGCCGCGCGACGGGCCGTTGCAGCGATCGTAGCAAATTTTGTAAATTTCGCGAAACTGCTCAGAGGTTAATGTGGCCTCAACAGTAACAGTGCTGAAAAGCAACAAAGCAAACACCAACAAAAGCATTTTTTTTTTCTCAATTTAAGGGCTTGTTGTTTAATTACTCATCAAAGCACAACTTGAGCTCCAATTGGCATCCAGCATCAATGGGAGTGTTGAGATGCGCATCCTCCTCAAATCCCGTAGCATGTGCTCCGAAAACGGCACCTTCTCCAACCAAACCAGTGCTGTCATTCCACGGCTTTCCGTCGGCAGGAACAATCTTGACGCGAAAGGTATCAAAGTTGGTGTAGGCAGCCTCAATACGCTGCAAAGGCTCTGCAATTGCGTCGCGCAAGCGCTCTGCAACCACATAGGGCACAGTAGCGTATTGAACGTGCTGCGAATCGGGATTGTTGAAAATGTGCGCATTCTTTGCGAAAATTTCCTCGGCATAAGCCTCAAAGGGGCCCTGAGGAACATTGAGATTCTCGCACAGACTCTTCCAAGGCAAACTTCTGGTTGCAATCAATGCATCCTGCTTGTGAGGATCAACGTCCAAGCGAATGTTGTTGTTCAAGATGCGCATGTTGCACTTTTGGTTCGTTTCGTACATCCAACGCGTGAATACATTGTCGGCTTCAGAAATGTCCTGCTTGACAACAGTGTTGTTGCAGCGCGCGGGAATCACAAAGTTGAAGCGGCCCGTGTTGGTGAAATAGGTCGGAACAAGTCCCGGAATCTCGAGACCCAAGCGCTTCGGAGAGTTGTTGTGATACGAAATCACCTGCGCCTTTAAGATCAATCCCTTGTTCAGAGATCCAAAGCGGTCCTTGTCGGACGCCGTAGCTCTGTTTTGCATCTTGTTCACGTGACGCAAGGCATTCTTAAGCTCTGTAGGCATTTCCCAAAAGATTCCCTCCTTATTGTCCTTAGCCAGCGTCTCCAAAGTCGCTCCAGGAGGCGTATGAATATCAAACACACGCGTCATGACGCCATGCAGGTCCTGCGCCTGCAAATGTCCATCGGCATCAATACCTCCTGCAATGGTAGCATTAGAAGCCGCAAATTCAATGGGCTCCTGAGACGATGTAGGATAGCCGTCCTGAACGTCCTCGTAGTACACAGATTCAGCCATGACTGTTACTTTTTTTTGTGCCAGTAGTAAACTACGATGCATTAAATACCACGTTTTATTTCAACACACCGCGTTCATCCAGCGCATCGGCCAGTGCCGCATACTTTACATAGCTGCGCCTCAAAAATCTATTGTCTTCATCGGCTTGTAATGCATTTTCTGCAACATCTGCTAACACTTTACACACTGCCTTTTTTGTGTTTGGTGCATTCTCGAGTCTCTGTAGCGCTGCAGGAATTGCACCCAGTTGATCTCCCAGCAATTTGATAATCACATCACGTGCTTGTGCCTTAAATTGATCAACATCCTTTTCTTGTACGTAGTGTACGTTTTTGAAGAACTCTTTGGTTCCCAACAACACTTTGACGTTGCTCATCTTTGATGTATATGCACCAGATGCAATTCTAAACGTCATACCACCTCCTTGCGCCATGGAAGCGAATCCATTCTGTCGGGGCGCAACATATTTGCGCGAAATGTACTCTGCAAACTTGCAGCGCACAAAGGGGCTGAGAATCAGATCCTTATAGGGAAATTGCAGCTCATCGGCCGCCATCATAATGGCCCCAAAGTGCTTCTCAAGCAAATACTGGAATGTTGCATCAGGCAGCAGCGCCCAAATGAACTGAGGAGCATTTTCAATCTCATATTCAGTAGCATTTCTATCTATATGCTTTCTGTAGAGATAGCGCTGAAAGGGATACGTTGCTCCAATTGAACTGTCATCATCCTTCTTTGGCTTCTTCTTCTTTGACGGTTTTGCTTTATCCTTATCATCAGATAACAATAACATATTGATGAGTGTTGTACCTAAAAACCAATTCTTTTGACGAAACTCGTCATTTGTTTCACATCCAGTAACCAAAGGAATCTTTGCGCTTTCGCGCTTCTTGTCTTCCACGTAGTGATACCAAATTTTGACGCCGGAAGATGCCTCTACCATGTTGACAAACTCATACAGCGGCTGCATTGCTTGTGTAAGCACAGATTTGATTTCTTGTTCGATGCGAACCAGCCTGTTTTCCTTTACAGGGTTTTTTTCTTCCGGTTGTTTCTCAATCAGCTTCAACACCTTAAAGTTGGGGTTCTCTGAAAAGTCATAATCTTGGTCTTCCATTTTGCAAAATATTTTTTTACTCCTTTTTAATGACTTTAAAAGTCTGAGATGGACGGCAAATTATCAACCCAAGGAGACTCATTGAGTTGAGCATCCGTAGGAATGGTAACTTCCTTCTTTGTCTTGTTCCAGTCTTTGCCAATGTTGCGCTTTGCTGGCATTTTCTTTTGAATTAGGTCAGGCATCTCAGAACCTAAATGACATGCGTGCGCAGAAGCAATGGGAACCAAAGGCGGCAGAGCAGCAGAGGCAATAGGAACAAGCGGCGGCAGCGATGATTTGACATCTTCCATCGAGTGCTTCTTGCTCTTGCTCTTGTGATGCATATGGGACTCGATAGGTACCAAAGGCGGCAGAGCAGCAGAAGCAATAGGAACCAAGGGCGGCAGCGATGATTTTACATCTTCCATCGAATGCTTCTTGCTCTTGTGACGCATGTGAGATGCAATGGGTACCAAGGGCGGCAGAGACATCTTAACCTCTTCCATCTGCTGCTGCTGCTGCTTCTTCTTCTTGCTGCCGCTGCATCCACAATCAATCGTCTTGCCACTAAACAAGTTAAACATGTCAAATGCGCGCTTGGGATCTCCCGGATAGTTGTTAGTGCTCTTGTTTCCAATGTAGTCATCCATAATGTGCGAAGGCATCTTTCCATGAATGGGATAGTAGTATTCCCTGTAAAACATTTGAATGGGATTAACTGAAGACGTAATTTTGCGCGCAATTGGTTGCTGCTGCTCCCTTTCGCTCTTCCCATACAAAATGCCATTCACAACATTGCTGGAAACATCAGGCTTGTAGACAACATCTTCCATAATGTCTCTGTAAAGCGTAAAGTCGTCCTTGTACTTGCTTGCAGTGGTATTGTGGCTCTTGGACCACAAAGCGCTTGCGCCAACAGCATTTGCGGCATGAAAGTCGCGAATAACGCGCTCATTTGCACGCAAACCGAGCTTAACGGACTCCAGCAGCTTTTTGGCCATGTCGGACGCTTCCATCTTGCCGCTTCCGTAGGTGCTGGTAAACTCTTGCCACGTTGCATCGTCGAGCGTGTTGCGCTCCAAAAACTGCTCAATTGCTTGCTGCACGGGGCCGTTGGCGCGCGTTGCCGCAGCAATCTCGTCCATGGTCATGGACTTGAGCTGGTTAGCAATCTCCTTGGCCAGATTCTCGCGATTATTGGTCCACCAGCTCTTGAGCTCTGCATGCTTGTTGCTAGACATGTATTTTGGAGGCTCAACGAGCGAAGCAATGCGCACGGGACTCTTTGTCTGTTTGTCCACCACCTCGCATAGACTGCACTGCAGCAGCTGCTTTGGCGTCATGTCCTTAATGTTGGTGCCAAGATAGTTGACAATCTCAATGTTGCGCTTTCCAGTCATGTCCTGCACAACATTAACGAGCTTATTGTACCAATTGGCATCATCGGGCGACACGGCCAGCTTGACTGCTTCGCCGCTGTGGCTCAGAGATACAGCAATGGGAATATCCCGATAGAGCGTGTTCATGTTCTTAAACTGCGGCAAGTTCTTTCCCACCACTTCCACCCAAGTGTTGAGCGGCAACTTGCTGCCGGACTTGTTGTAGCAGAACAAAATCTCAGGGCGAAACATTTTTCAACCGGTTCCCCGTTGAAAACTCTTAAATATGACAGAGCCAATATTTCTCGATCCGCGCGCCGAACGCGTCTTGGAGAAGATGGTCTTCTTGCCGCTCAAAACCATTGAGCTTTGGGACCCCTTGCTGCTTCCAACTGAAAAGTTCTTTCTCTTTTGCGGTCAAAAGGGATGCGGCATGTTCAAAGCCATTTTGAAAACAATTGGAGAAGTGTTTGATTTTCATTTGATTGATATTGAGAGCGATACATGTGAACAAGAGTTTGAAGCCATTGCAGAGTTCAAGCCCTTTTTGTTCATCAAGCACATTCACATGATTGCGCGTCGCCCCAAGCTGCTAAAGCGCTTCAAGTACACTGCGAGCGAAAAGTGCCATTTTATCATTGCCTTTTCTAATGCATCGATGCCAGAGCTTGGAGAGCATTGGTATTGGGATCAATTCAAGACCAAAGTAGGTTATGGCATTCCGGATGCCGAGATGCGCTGCAAGTTGATGCGTTTTTGGTTTGAATCATGGAAGCTGCATGCGGAAAAGAACAAAATTGGAAGCGTTGAGCTCACAGAAGATGATTATCGGTGGTTGGGTGAAGAGTGTGCGGCCTATTGCACTCCAAGAGACATTAAGACATTTGCGCGTCGCATATTCACATATTGCATTGATCAATATCCCGAAAAGAGCATTGTGATTACAAGACAGTTGTTGATTGATAACCGTTTTGTCTATGAGCCCTTTGGAATTCCAGAGGCCTATTGCATCACTGAGCGCAACGCCCAACAAGAGCAAAGCAAGTTTACGCCCGACATGGTGAATGCGCTGACGCTCAAGCAAGTTGAAGCGCTTCAAAATGCCACAAAGCGCAGAAGAACTGAAACGTCAATGGAAATTCAATAAAATGATTGAGGGTCGCGAAAAGTGGATAATCTTTGCAATTATTACAGTCGCATGTGATGCGGGATTTTTGCATTTTGTCATCTGTCGAAACATATTCGTTAGGTTTTGTTTTGTAGCATTTTTAGTGGAAATGGCCATATTGATTCCAATCTGGGCTCCGGCTGTCTTTCTCTATGTTAGGTTTCAAAATGTACCAATTTGGGAGCATGCGTGGATAGTATGGGCTACAAGTTCCTCGATGATTTATATTCATCAATATACATCATTTTTGTCTTCAGAGGAATATGGGAATAAAATCCGTTAGTAGCAAAGATGGCTAATCACAAAAGGCAAATTGTCAGAGGTCATCCAATTTTGAAACGAAGAAATGATGAGGAAAAATGGGAATAACAAGTTTTCAACTTTATGATTATTGTCTTTTTCAAATGTCTATACTCGCTCTTTTTTGTCTTCATTTGCTCGGCATTGTTGATAATGATATATAGAGTATTAAATTTCATGCATTCAAAAAGCATATCAATTAGAGGACGATAAATACAAGCGCGACTTTGCCAGTGAATGATGCAAGTTTCATATGTGTTTGACAACAACGATGCGATATATGATGCAATGCATTTTATGTCTTCCATGTCTATGATGCATTCTAAATGTACCACTTGACTCAAAATTGTTGAAACTTTAAAGTTGCATAATGCATACTCAGAGTGTATGTATGCACATCGACCGCTAGCTGTTGTGCTGACAAAAGATCCGTTATCTTTAAATCGAAGATGAAACTCTTGAAATGGATGTTTCCAAGATTGACAGATTTTTTTAGCCATGTCGCGATTGATGCCCAAGCGACGTCTTAGCACAATAAACAATGTGGTTCTGCATTTTCTGTGTGTTTCACAAGTACGGTTAACACAGTGCTGACACTTGAACACAATTGTGTCATCTTCAACAATTGTATTTGTTGTTTCTGAACACCTACACTTCATTTTAGCAAATTCAAAAATAGCTCCAACTGTTCTTCGGCATCATCAATTCCACAATGCGTGTGCGGAAACATGTCCGGAGGCGGCAGCAGCAAACGAACGAATGTCGATGATTGTGAACCCAGGACCCTTTCCGCCGCTGGGATGACCAAGGTATCGAAACCAATAAATGGTCGGATAGGCGACGAGCAAAAGTCTTCCAAACTTCCGCATCTCATCAAACCATGCTTTGACGCGCTGCATGGCCTCTTCGGGCTTCAAAGGATCTTTGGTGCAGCGCGCTCAGGCAATTGAAAGTTAACGTCCAAGCGTCCCAATCTCTTTCCATCGCGCTTTGTCGCAACGGCTCCGAGATTGATTGCGCCAAAGGTAGGATTCAAGGCTTCAAAGTCAATTCCTCACCCATAATGATGTTAATTTTTTGGATCTTTTTGTGCTTGGGCATTTTCATTTCCGCATCCATTACATCTTGTTGCTGCAGAACAATTTTGGGCTTTCGCTTTTTTGCTTTTTGCATCTATTATAGTGGTCTCATTGTCGCAATTGGTATTCTTGCGATAAAACTCTCCTTCTTCTATAGATGATTTTTACGCCGCAGTTTCGCATTCAGTTTGATAGCTCGCTATCAACGTTTAGGGAGGATCTGCCATGGATGATGGTTGGTGCATCCATCATGTTTGGGGTCATGGTGGCGCTGTATCTCATTGTGCAATCGGGTCGTTGTTGCCTCGGAAGCGCAAAGCCTCGACCGTCTCGTACGCGCAACAGCAACAAACGGTCCAGCCGCTCATTTATTCGTGTATTGCTGGTATTGTTATGCACCATTGTGGCCTTCTTTGGCTTTTGGATTGCTTTTAGTGTCATGGGCGTCAACTTTTGGAACATTTTGTTTGGTTATGGCATTCTCGTCTATGTTTTGGGTCAAATGTTTGGCATTAGCTTACAACAAGTGGGCGCCTACATTACTGTATCGTATACCGATAAGATTCAAGAAGACTATTCGCTTGAGATTCTAGGCATGCCGGGGCTCAAAGGCACAGTGGCCGAAATTAATTTAGTGTGGGTGCAGCTCGACGTTTTTGATGCCAAAGGAGCCTATGTGGGGTTTTTGCACGTTCCAACTGTCATGTTTGTCAACAATCCCGTTTTCTTTCCGAATGCAAGCAATCCAATTTAAATAATACATTCAATGATTCCATTTTCAAGCACTTTACGACTTTTAAAACAATCAAAATATTTGAAATACAACTCCGCGGCAGCTCTAGAATTGACAACATCATAATGATACACAAAAGTCACGCGATCTCTGTAGTAATCAATCTTATCATCATATAAACCTTGAAAAATTCTGCGATTCATGAGCCCAATAATAGTTTCGGGATGAATGATGAATTTGCCATCCTTGTACCGAACATCAATTGGCCAATATGGATTATAGTCGTTATTCAAAACAAATTTAGCATTCCAAGCTGATCGGCTGTGCCATATTACATGATGTCCTTCAGTAAATTTACAACAGACCGAATAATTTGCGCAAAACATCTGAACCTTATCGAATCCATCACCCACATAGGGCGCAAAAGCTGCAACGACGGCATGACCGTAGATGGTAAACTGTTTCGGCACTTCAAAGTCAATACGTCTAAACAAGTTTTCTCGCCATCTGCGATAAACGAAGCTTCGCGCTCTCAGCAGCTTCTTGCACGTGTAACTCAGCGCAAGCAAATCAATTGGATCTAAAAGAGGCACAAATAATTCAACAGGAACCCTCAAAATCATTTTTGTTTAAATGCCATGTACCAAATTCTCCCATTGGGGTACAAGACCACCAAATCCGATCCATCATCTGACATGTGAATACCATTATGATACCAAGGCATCAATGTATCAATGTTGCAGTTGATGCCCTTTGGAGGTACATAACTCAAATAGGTGTTGGACAGCAGCAGCGAATGGACCTTTACGACGCCGTACTTTGTTAACATGGCAATCCGAGTACCCTTGACGCCACAGCAGAGAATGCGGCTCTGCACAAATGAGCGCTGATTCTTTTGCATCACCAAATTGACTGAATTCACATTTTGCACAATAATGTTGGGTGCAGAAATGGAAATGCTATTGATGCGACTCAAGTCGTGCGTCATGCCAAAGTTCTTAATTTGCTGTTGATCCACTCGATACACCAAACCCGTTGAGGTTCCAAAGACCAATTGATTCTCTTTCAATTGCAGCGATGTGATGATGCACTCTGAACTATCGAGTGCATGTGTTGTAATGGTGTCGTCGGGATGAAACCACAGAATGCATGAGCCGTCGGAGACTGCAAAGGACTTGTCGCTTTCCATGGTCATGTTCCAATTGTAGTTGCAGAGGTTCACAACACCAATGAAGCGCTTTGTGTCATGCGTTAGATCAAACATCTCCAATATCACTTGCTCTTGTTGTTCCGACATGACCAGCAGCTTGTCTTTCCACAATACGCCTGCTGGTGGACAGTCGCTGTAGAATTCAAGCTCCTTGTGCTGCTTCCAGCTATTGTCGCGCTTGTAGTGACACGTAGCCACAATAACTTTGTGCCTTTGCGTCTTTTGCGTCTTGGGACGGTTTTTGCTCACCTGAGTTCCTAGATTCACAATGTGATCCGGTTGAGCACGCTGCAGAAACGTCTTGTTCAGTCCAACTTCTTTGTCATCTTCGGGTTTCGTCTCAGGCAACGTGTCTCTAAATGCCAACAGCTCTTGATTGCGAAAGATCCAATCGGCTGCTTGCTTCAGTGTCGGATCTCGGTTGATTTCGTCGCGAAACTCGTTGAACTTTTGCTTGTATTGATACTTGTAGCGACATCTGAACAATGTGGACGTCCAAACGGTTGCAAACTCTACCAGTTCTGTTTGTGCTGCAATTGCACGCAGTGTACGGGCATGATCAGTCAGAAATGCAGCGGCCATTGAGCCATTGATGCCCAGTGGAATCCACTTGGAAGCCTTCATAATGGGTTCCGTGAACTTGCTCACATCTCGTTCATCGCCCTTGTACCAACGGCGCTCATTTTCTGCACACACATGAGGATCAGGAACGTCGAGATAAATGTCCTTTTCGAGCTTGATGCGCTCTTCTCGTGTAAGACCCTCCTCCATTTTTTTATTTTTTCTTTTCAATGGACAATGAAAAATGCACAATGGCGCGCAAAAACTCGCGAAACTCGGCCATCTCTGAGACCAATTGAGGCACCTTCTTCTTTTCGTTGCGGAACTTTTTGATGGGAACGTTGCAAAACTCCTCTCCGACCAAATACTGCCACTGGCCTGCCCAGTCTTCGCGTTTGAAGCGCCGCAACATCTCATCTTGCTCTTTGCTGATGCATCCAAAGAGCATGGTGTGCAAATAATCAAAAAAGTGATAGAGAACATGCATCATGCGAAATGTGCTGTCCCACTCTTTGGTGACCACAAAGAAAAAGGGATCTGGTACGTGATGACGGTTTTGAAGCTTTTCGACTTCAATGGCCAACTCGTGCTCCTTTCCACCTTCCTTTGCATCAATGGCATCCTCATTGTAATCGCTGTCGAGAGGCACAAAAATGAGCGTCATCCACGTTTTGTGATCATCATTGTCGGGGTCATATGTTTCATTGGTGATCAAATTCACTGTAGGTGTCACATTATCATTCTTTGTTCTACTTTGTGCTGGATCAATTTTAATTCTGCGACTATGTAGCTCCTTGTGCTTTTTGAGCAACTTGATAAAGTTGGTGATACGAGGTGCATGTGAAGGCACAATTGTCATGAGATATTGTTCAATGTTGGACTGTATTACCGACATGATGACAAAGAATCTTTCGTAGCAATCTTTGACAAACATGCAATAGGCTTTGAAGCGCACCATTGCATCCGTGTCAGTGATCTCAGGAAGCATATTGAATTCTGTGCCGTCGGGTATCTGATAGTTAATTATCAACAAGTGTACGGTAAAGAAAAAGAGCCAGCAGATTTTGTCTTCGTCATCTTTGGGTTCATCGTCTTGTAGCGGCTGCAGCACCTCATTGCCGATACGCGTCAAACTCTCGATATCCTGCAAAACTTGTTTTGCTGGTACTTCTTCTTCTTCGCTACTGCTGCTGCTAAAGAGATCATCGAGAATACTGTCATCTTCGTCATGTTCAAGTGCGAGTGCGTTTGGGACAGCGGCGTCGATACGCTGCAGAGACATTTGGCGGCGGCAAAGACCCTTATGGAAGAACAAAAGTTTCAAAAGTCAATTCGGCAAATGGAAAAGGCCGTCGAGGAATTGAAAAAACAAGTGGTGAAACACAATCAGTTCAAAAGCGATTACGCCAAACAGGTCATTGAGCTGGTGAAGCACCGCGAAATTAATGTCGGCTTACAGACGCTACCCTATACCACGGGAAAAAAACGAGAAGCTGAGCGCATTGCGCAGGAAACGAAACAAAAGCGAGGCCGCAAAAAGCGCAAGACTACAAAATAAAGACTATTAAATTAGTAGAGGAAAAATTCGCAAATACCATGGACACCAATTTGCCTTATTCGCAGGTTGGCGAGGCTTTAGCCCTCGAGCCCATTGCAAATCAGCACTGGCTGGGAACTCAGGAGGGAATCGGCTCTCTGTTTGTGCCGTGGGTCGGACCCATGCCGCAGCTGCAGCGCTCGGACCCCTATGAGCACAGAAACGTCACCACCTACACGCTTCCTGAGAACTACAAGGGCCAAAACTTGTATTTGCGTGATACCATTGAGTACAACATTATCACATCGAGACACAGCTACATTTACAAGGAGTTGTTGCCCATTTACTTGACGGATCAAGTGAATTTGCAGTGGGAGCACTTTGAGGCCAATGCGCATCTCTTGGACTTGAACCCCTACATGACCCTTGCGCCTTTGGTGTCGCAGAAGCGTCAGCTCATGAGAGCTCAGCTGCGCCGCTTTGGTATTCAGGCTGAGTTTGAGCGCGACTTTTTGGGAACGCCCATGGGACGCCAGAGCTTCTTGGCTGCTGTGAACCAAATTGTCAATTCGACCAAGGAATCGCTCAATTTGGAAGGAACGCGCGCGCTTTGCACTGGACATCGCCAGCAAATGAAGTATTTGCGCGATTCGGGCATGAATCCGGAACAGGTTCAGCGCTACTTTTTGGAGGAAGACCGCAAGCGCTTTGCCATTGTCCAGAAGACCAAGAACGGCTTGGAGAAGCTGCATGTGATGATCAAGAAGGAGATGGATCGCACTGGCGGAATTGCCAACGCCTACGTTATCCCCGAGGAAGTTGCGCACTTTGCGCAATTGGTGCCCGAGGAGAAGACTGACTATTATCTCGCTGGACCGGAAGGACCGAATAGGGTCAATGGAGTTCAGGGACTCAAAGCTACTGGAGACACCAACGGCGACAACACTCGCATTGAACCACTGTACCTTATTCGCGAGACGCCCACCTTTGTTGTCAACAATTTGCAAGTTGAGGGTGCTTCGGAAGCAGAGACGCAGCAGTTTTCGCGCTACCGTCAGATTGGAGAGTATGTGACGGCTTGCGACACGACTACTGACTACACTGGCTACAGCAGCGACTGGAGATCCATTGAAATGTATAGTCAGGAAGTGGATGACATGGTTCGTCTTGACTTGGAGCCCCTTATCTTGAATAGTGGCATTTTCAATACTGATCCTACAGATAAGGTTGGAAAAGTTTTGCCTCCCGGCGATTACAAGTCTCCTGGAGCTCGTCCGCAGGATTTGGATGAGGACTTTTTGGTCTTTTTCGTCAATGGAAAGCGCTACCCCGTGCAGTACATTTTCGATATGGCTCCTGAGCATTTGAGCCAGAAGAAGATTATGGGAGGTGCATACACATTGCAGCAAGCAATGATTCGCACCGGAGGCCCTGCTGTTGAAGCAGCCATTGCAACTTTGATTAGAGCGAGAACCAGCGGTAATAACAATCAGCCTGCTGCTAAAAACACATTGACAAATGAGCTTGCTGTAGTTGCAAGTGCTTATTTTGGCATTGTTAAGAAAGAGAATACTGCTCTTGACACAATTAATCTTCAGAATACGACTGATAACGATCTCATTTACAATTGGATTGTTTTGCAGGGAAAGGTTCCTGTTGCTGGAACTACTACTGGGGAAATTTCCGCAGCAAAAGATGCGCCTACTGAAATTGTCAAGTCCAAGATCAACAATGCATTCATTCAGGCGCATTTGGCAGCTACACCAGCAACAAAGCGCTCGGAAGTTGAGAGCATTTTGCGCAATGAGGATGTTTCGCTCATGGAGCGCAGTGAGCAAGTGAAGCAAAAGCTTACAGAGTACATTGCAAGTGGTGTGACTGGTTTGAGCTTTAAGACTGCTGAGAATGTTGAGCAGTGGCATGCAAAGCGCGTCTCTGATTATCATGATGCCATTGCTCGGAATGCACCTCAACAGCAACAGGATGTGCAATACGCAGAGCCCGGAAGACCTGACAAGTACAATTACGTCTACAGCAACTCTGCGGTTGCATCCTCAACGGCTATTGAGCGCATGACACCTTTGAGACAGTTGATTGATAAGGAACGCAGCCAAGTCTCGGCGCCCATGTCGCGTGGCATGCAAACTGGCGAGGGCTTTGGATTGTCAAACGTTGGAATGATGATGGAGCCGAGATCAAATCTTGCAACAACAAGTGGTGCATTCACAGTTGCCGAGCGCTTTGCCACACTCAATGCACACTTGGAGAAGCTCGGAGGCTCTGAGATTCAAAAGGCCTTTGCCATTCTGTACCTCTGCATTGCATTCAATCGCGCGACCATGTTGGCGTTGAATGAGAACAATGTTGTGGTGCCCATTAACTTTTTGGTTCTGCGCCCGCACATGCAGTACAGAACGCGCGCCATTGTCAAGTGCCAGCGTGGAGGAGGCACTGGATTCATCTTCATGGGTAACAGCAACCTCATGATGGGATGGGAATCTGATCGCATGATGGCTCGCATGCACTTTGTGACGCATTATCGTGCTGTGATTGTGTACCCCAAGAACCTCTACTATCAGCCGGACGTCTTCTGTCAGGAGATTGACGGCGATGTGGGTGGAGGAGGTCATAGATTCTACACTCCTGATTCGTATCGCAACAGAAACCCCGATAACTTGGTGGATTCGCTCATTTGCTGCGCTTTGCCCATCACAGAGACGTTGTTCCCTGAATTTTTGAGCATTACGGGACGTTTGCCGTTCCAAGAGAACTCTAAGCTTCACTATTCGACGGCTGAGCGCTACCGCTTGCTCTACGGCTTTGGAAACATTGCGGGCCGCGTCGCTGGCGATATTCCATCGTATGGAGCGATGAAGACGCACGATAACTTGATTTGCTGCCAAGGACATCAGCAGAACTACGTTCCTGGAGACAAGAAGCACTCTAAGATTATCGTTTGCAAGGGTCATTGGGGCAAGAATGTCTACGCGGGATGCAAGCAGGTGCGCAATGGAGGTTTGGAGCCGCTGGAGAAGCAGCACTACAAGACGCATGCGCACTAACTTCGACTCGCTAAAAAATAAAATTGCAAAAGTTTTGAAGGGTTAAAAAATGGTTAGGCACGTTCGCGTCAATATGAAGAAGGTTCGCGGCAAGGCTCGCACATTGAAGCCCAATATCATTGCAAAGAAGCGCGGAGAGGCCTATCGCAACGCCACTGGCATCATTGTGCGTCTTCCTCGCGTTGTGCGCTTGGTTCGAGAGGTTCGCAAGGCCGAAGCAGCGCGACTTGCTGAGATTACGGGGGTTCCTTTGCCGGAAAAGGAAGAAAAGGTCATTTATAAGTCGTTTGGCGAAGTGGTTGCAAAGGCTGTGGATGCCTCAGCCAAGTTGCAAATTGAACTGGCCGCTGACATTGCAAAGCAGCGCAGTCTCTCCAAGAAGCCCGGCGCTGGCATCAAGATGAAGAAGAGCGATTTGCAGTTGGCGCAAAAGTGGATGCTCAAGATTGCAAAGTCCAGAAAATAAAAATGATTCTTGGGGGCTTTTTGGTTTTTGTGGTCGCAACAGCTCTTGTACTCTTATTATCACCACGGTGTATCATTTGTGATATTCCTGAACTTTTAACTGAAACAAACTATCACCCGCTTGCGTTTATTGGTGTTGTATTTAGTTATCCAAGTATGATAGTGGCTGATTTACTGTTGTGGGCTATCAATCCAGAGATTCCTGCGGCGCAATGCATTCTACTACCAAGATATCTTTGTCCAACAAGATAAATAAAAACAAAAAATGAGGGGTTATTTTATTGATAATTATATTCTCAATCCGAAGTGGCACACAAAAAAGGTCGATACATCTGGGCTGTATAATGATCTCAAAGAGATCATAGCAACTCAGCTGCACTTCTTTGAAGAACTTCAAAATCCATCATCGCTTGCTCAGGCCAAAGAAAATCTTTCGTTTGCAAAGAGTATCATTGCTAGAGCTAGTCTCTACATTGAAACAGTTCATGCATTTATGAATCTTCATATTGATGTACTGTTTCACATTTTTCGATTTTTGTCCAATAAGGATCTCAACAACTGTTACATTACATGTACCAAGTTTCGAGATACAATCATCAAGTATCGTACATTATTGTATCGATACTCGAAAGCATTCAGTGACATTTTGGATTACAAGAGTTTAGCATTTAGGCGACTATTCGATTGCGCAAATGTTGCATTTTTGGAGCAGATGCGCTTCATTTTGGCACCAGATCATAAGATTTTGCGCCGCTGGATTTCAGAGGTGAAATTGATCAATCTTGAATTTGAATTTGCGGAATTTCGCAGATACAGAATTGGTGCGGAATCAATCATGGAGCTTCTTAATATTCACGTGTCGAAGCGCATCGAGTTTAAAGATTTTGCAGTCATTTTGGTTGGCAAAATTGATCATGCAGAAACTTTGGGGATTCGAACCATTTCGAATCCAAAGCTGAAAGATTTGTCAGATCCCTTTCTCATTTGTGCTGAATTTTATCCCAAACGATTCACATATTGTGTGCATGTGGACTTGCGTGT
>FRDC01002852.1_pt2 | contig 51382 bp, 46 predicted proteins | sample 1106171 | NCBI WGS metagenome assembly FRDC01 (sample SAMEA3930566, study PRJEB13176) | freshwater metagenome | biome: Drinking water system; feature: drinking water; material: water | place: Singapore | collected 2014-12-20 | reverse complement strand
AAACATTCGTCTCGATTATTTAAAGCGCTTGAACGACTACTATAATAAATGGATCGATGCCTACAAAGAAGGTCCTTTATTAGTCATTGATGTTGACAAAAACAATTTCCCTGAAAATGAAGAGCACTTAGGAGATATCATCAATAAAATTGATTCTCAACTCTACGGACTCTTTTAAATATGGCTGGAACAATTACCCATAGAGTGCAGCAGTTCTTCTCGCAACCCTGGCATTTTATCGGTTTAATTGTTTTCTATATCATTCACAACTGGCTACTAAACTTCGATTTAGTAGCCAGTTCGTCTTTAATAGCCATCTTCGTTTTGCTTCTCATTTTTGGATTGATTTTTTATTCGCTGTTTAAAAAATTGCTGAGAGACAAAGGGAAAGCTGCCTTAATGACTACCCTTACAGAATTTACATTACTTTATTTCGGAACCCTCCAAGATTCATTTACCAATACGGCATCCATTGCGTTCATGGGTGAAATGCAGTTCCTGTTGCCTGTTCTGACAGTGATACTAATTGTGTTGTATTTTCTACTAAAGAAACGTGTTGGAAATATCAAAGAATCCGTGCATCAATATTTGAATGCAGCATTGTGCTTGTTTTTAGTATTTGAGTTGATGGCTTTTGGGCTAGGTTTCGACAAAGCGCGTTTGATTGATATTACACCCGATGATTTAACATTTTCAGTTCACGGATGTGATACTTGTAAAAAGCCACCCATTTTTATCATTGTAATGGATGAATACACAGGCGCCGACGGGCAACAAAACTATTTTAATACCAGTAACCAAGAATTCGAAAATGAATTAAAGCGTCGGAATTTTCGCGTGGAGACTCATTCTAGAAGCAATTACATTTTTACCGTGTTCTCCATGGCTAGTTACTTTAACATGCAATACCTGTCCGATTTTGGCGAGCACAACGCGGAAAATACTTTTAGCTACCAACGAAGTCTTAGATCTATTAGAAAAAATTTATTTGTTGAATACTTACTAACGCAGGGGTATACCATCAATAACTTTTCGGCATTCGATCTTCCATCAAAAGCAGCCAGTTACCGCAACTCATTTTTACCCAATGATTGGGTGATTTTGTTGAATGAAACCTTGTACTACCGGTTCATGATGGTACTGCCCTACTTCGTGGCGCGTAAAGTGGGCAATGCAACGGTACAAGGTTGGCTCAACAAAAGAGCAAGCAGCGATAATGAAAATTTATTGAGAATCCCCCTTCCTGCTAGTATTTCAGATACTTCTAAACAGTTTTACTATTTGCATTTGATGATGCCGCATGCTCCTTATTTGTTAAATGAAAATGGGTAGTACAATGCATTCGAAATTACTGATGAACGATCTCCTCAAAAAGACAGTATGTATATTCACTATTTGAAATACACAAATAAACGAATACTGGATTTGGTCGATCGGATACAACGAATAACAAATGGGAAAGGAGTAATAGTGCTGATGAGCGATCATGGGTTTAGAGAGATGCACCAGCCAAGAAAGTACACTGAATTAAGTTATGCTAATTTTTTCAGTGTCTATTCGCCCAACAATGATTATCGAGGTTTTACAGATTCTCTGACGGTAGTAAATGAATTGAGTGTAATGCTAAATAATCAATTTCACGAACAAATTCCGCTATTAAAAGATAGTATGGTGCATTAATTACCGGATACGATTTCTTGATAATTGGCATAGGCCAAACTTCCTGTAAGCATGTCTGCAATTTTTAACAACCAAATTTCTTGTTGGTCTTTATTGCGAGAGTGATCAGTTTGCCTATCGTAGAGTTGTTGCATGGCATGATGCTCTTTCATGATGGTTTCGTAAATTTTATTGACATCTGCCTTTACAGTTTTTGGATTGTAATTGTAGGCGCTCAATGCTTTTTTCAATTTACGAGCGTGAATTTCTGCAATATCGAAATGCGCTTGTTCGTGCGCAAGTACATAGTCGTTCTTGATTTTTACCCAGCTTTGCTTTTTATCGAATCTGCAAGTAATGGAATAAGAAAAACCATTGGAACCATAGCCGTATTCAAAGCTAATATGAGTGCTGGTTAAAGCTGCGTTACCTGAGTTGGCAACCGGTTTGCCCATGAAGTCTTTCCACGACAATTTTTGGTTTGGCCTCCAATCAATAAACTGATTCGAAACAAACGAACTCAAACCCAAAATCAAACAAACCCCTAAAAAAAACCTCATAGTAAGCCGATGTTTTTACAAAAATGAGCATTTAAAATGAAAATATTTGCAAAAAAAGTCCCGAAGCCTTTTTTAGCCTCGGGACACATGACAAGCAACCTAATGTATACACTAAAAACAAGCTTCCTATTTAAAGGAAGAAGCAAGAAACATTACAATTTTGGGCCGGCGTTTAGGATGGCTTCAGAAACACCGGAAGCAAACTTTTCAAAATTCACAACAAATCGCTTTGCGAGTGCTTTTGCAGCTTCGTCATAAGCGTCGCCATTGTTCCAGGTAGCTCTAGGATTTAGCAATGACGATGGTACATCGGGGCATGACTGAGGAATGGCAAAACCAAATACAGCGTCTGTTTCATACGGAACGCCTTCTAATTTTCCCTCTAGTGCGGCGGTGATCATCGCTCTGGTGTAACTCAGTTTCATTCGATTTCCGGTACCAAAGGCACCTCCGGTCCAGCCGGTATTGATCAACCAAACCTTTGCTTTGTGTTGGTTCAATTTTTCTCCCAATAAGGCTGCGTACTTTCCCGGATGCAGGGGTAGGAAAGGAGCCCCAAAACAAGCACTAAAGGTGGCTGTAGGTTCCGTAACGCCTGCTTCCGTTCCGGCTACTTTTGCCGTGTAACCGGAAATGAATTGGTACATGGCCTGTTCCGGGTTGAGGCGCGAAATGGGAGGCAACACTCCGTACGCGTCGCAGGTTAGAAAGAAAATATGTTCAGGGTGTCCTCCTTCAGAAGGATGCACCGCATTGCTGATAAACTCAAGTGGATAGGAAACGCGGGTATTTTCTGTGATCGATTTATTGCTGAAATCGATGGCATGAGACCCTTTGTAGCACACTACGTTTTCTACTAAAGCCCCTTCTCTGATAGCTTGAAAAATTTCCGGCTCTTTTTCCTCGTTTAGGTCAATGCATTTTGCATAGCAACCACCTTCGAAATTGAAGACACCGTCTTTTGACCAGCCATGTTCATCGTCGCCAATCAAGAAGCGATTAGGATCTGCACTTAGGGTCGTTTTACCTGTTCCGCTTAAACCAAAGAACAAAGCCGTATCGCCCTTCTTACCAATATTGGCAGAGCAGTGCATACTCAAAACTTGATGTTCTAAGGGTAAAATAAAATTCAATATTGTAAAGATTCCCTTCTTCGTTTCACCGGTATAACCTGTTCCTGCAATCAACACAGTTTTGTGTTCAAAACTGATGATGGCTGCATTCGATTGACGGGTTCCATGAACCTTAGGATCTAATTTCAGGTCGGGTGCTGATAGAATGGTCCAATCGGGATAGAAAAGCTCCAGTTGGTCCTCGTTTGGACGAATAAACATGTTGTGTGCAAAGTGAGCGATCCAAGGTTTTTCCGTAATTACACGGATGTTCATACGGAAATGCTCGTCTGCACAAGCCATCCCATCTTGCACCCATACTTCTTCTTGCTGGTTCAGATGGTTTAAGATGGTTTCTTTTACTTTTAAGAAGAACTGGGGTTCAATGGCAATATTAAAATCGTTCCAATTCACATGACAAGAGGTGAACCGGTCTTTTACAATGAATTTGTCTTTTGGGGAACGGCCTGTGAATGTTCCTGTTTTAATCATCAATGCCCCGGTATCGTTTAATGAACCTTCTCCAATACGCAAGGTATCTTGAACCAGTTCTGCGATCGATAATTGATAGCGTACATTGGGATGGAGCAAACCTGTTTGTTCCAGTTGTTGTTTTGGTAGGGTTAATAGTGCGACAGACATAACAAGCTAATTAGTGAGGCGACAAAGGTAGTTTTAAAGAATTTCTAATGCAAATGCCTAAATAGCCCCAAAAACGTCGTTTAATCCATTGTATTATACGAAATATTGAAAAATATCTAAACTAACAACCGTTAGGGGTGTTCTTGTTCAATGATCTACTGAAATTTTCAAAGGAAAAAAATATTTTAGAAAGCCGGGAACGGGTATAAGTAATTGAATCTTATTACTTTTACCCTTTACAACCCCAGTTTATGAAGTATTTACCGCTTGATCCGACTATTTTCACTTCTAATAGAAAACGCTTTGTTGCCGCCATGGAGAAAAACTCCATTGCCATTTTTAACAGTAACGACGAATTGCCTACCAATGGAGATGCGCTATACAAGTTCAAACAAAACAGCGACTTATTTTGGCTAACGGGAATAAATCAGGAAGACACCATGTTGGTGTTGTTTCCCGGTAACCCCGACCCCAAATTCAGAGAAGTGTTGGTTTTGGTACGTCCCAATGAGCTCAAAGAAAAATGGGATGGCAAAAGACTGAGAGTAGAAGAGGCCAGAGCTATTTCAGGCATTCAAACCATCGTATGGTTGGACAGCATAGATGCACCCCTTCAAACCTGGATTCACTTAGCAGAAACTATTTATCTGAACTCCAACGAAAACGACCGAAAAGCAAACTATGTAGCGGTTCGCGACAATCGTTACATCGCTTTCATGAAAGAGCGTTTTCCGCTTCACAATTATAAGCGCAGTGCGCGCATTATGAAGGAACTGCGTGCCATTAAATCGCCTCAGGAAATAGCAGTGGTTCAAAAAGCGATCGACATTACGCAAGTAACGTTTGAACGTTTGATGAAATTCATCAAACCGGGAGTTTTTGAATATGAGATTGAGGCAGAAATTTATCATTCTTTCTTAATGCAGAGAGCTACCGGTCCGGCATACGGAAGTATCATTGCCAGTGGTGATCGAGCTCGCATTCTTCACTATGTTTCCAATAATCAAGAGTGCAAGGATGGTGAATTGATTCTAATGGATTTTGGGGCAGAGTATGGCGGGTACTGTGCCGATTTAACCAGAACGATTCCGGTAAATGGCAAGTTTACCAAACGTCAGAAAGAAGTATACGACGTCTGTTTGCATTTACACGATTATGCAAAAAGTATTCTAAAGCCCGGCATTTCAATTGTAGCGTATACTGATAAAGTGGGAGAAGAAGCTACCAAGCAGTTCTTGAAAATTGGACTGATCTCAAAAGGCGATGTGAAGAATGAAGACAAAGAAAACAGAGCCTACCGTAAATACTTATACCATGGTATTTCACATCATTTAGGAGTGGACGTTCATGATCTGGGAACCAGAACCGAACCGATCAAACCCGGCATGCTATTTACCATTGAACCGGGAATTTATATTGAAGAAGAGCAAATGGGCGTGCGGATAGAAAACAATGTTTGGATCACCAAAACGGGCAACAAAGACCTGTTCGCTAAAATCCCCATTACAACTGCTCAGATTGAAGCTTACATGAAAAAATAACCTAGACCTATAAACGCCAAATGAAACAAATACCTAATCTGTTTACGCTCTTGAATCTTGTTTTCGGTTGCTGTGCAATTGTTTATACGTTGCAACAAGGAATTACCATTGCTAACGATGAATCGGGGGCACAATGGGTAATTATGCCCGAAGCTATTTGGATAAGCTCTCTTTTTATTGGGCTTGCTGCAGTAGTTGATTTTCTCGACGGATTTGTAGCGCGTGCCTTAAAGGCAACCAGTGAAATGGGAAAGCAACTCGATTCTTTGGCTGATGTGGTAAGTTTTGGAGTAGCACCTGCTACCATCATCTATCAATTCTTGCGATTAAGCTATGCTCAACAAGAAGACGGTTTGGATATTGGGTTGATTTTTTTGGCGCCGGCCTTTGTTTTGGCCGCTGCCGGAGCTTATCGCTTGGCGCGATTCAATATTTCAACAGATCAATCGCATGGTTTTAAAGGAGTACCCATTCCTGCCATTGGAATATTGGTAGCATCATTCCCACTTATTTTTTGGAATACGAATATCGAAGCTATCAACCCACTGTTCCAAAACAAATGGTTTTGGTATGCGGTGATCCTTGTACTCAGTTATTTAATGGTTAGTACGCTGCCACTCTTAGCTTTGAAATTTTCTTCTTTTAGTGTGAAGGCCCTGATGCCTTTCATAATCATTGCTTTAGTAGCTGTTGTGAGTGCGTTGTTAGTAAATTGGTTAGCAGTTCCACTCGCATTCTTGGCATATATTATCGTATCTTTGGCCTTCAAAAATAAGCAAGCATGACATATACGGTTCAAGTGAAAGTAATGCCCTTAAAAGAATTGTTAGACCCTCAAGGGAAGGCAGTGATGGGTGGTTTATCAAATTTAGGTTTGGAAACCATCAAAGACGTGCGTATCGGCAAACACATTACTTTACAAGTTGATGCAGCCGACGAAGCTTCTGCAAAAGAACAAGCTGCTACCGCTGCAAAGAAATTACTCGCCAATCCGGTAATGGAGTATTTCGAAATCAGTGTTTCTGAATAACGTTTCATAAACGCACCTTTTTTGAGTACAGAATCCCCTCATACAGGCGGAACACTCTATATAGTACCAACGCCCATCGGTAATTTACAAGACATTACCCTGCGGGCGTTGGAAATACTGCGCACGGTTGATTTGATTTTAGCTGAAGATACCCGCAATTCTGTTCGACTGCTCAACCACTTTCAAATCAACAAACCTATTACTCCCTATCACCAGCACAACGAGCATTCTGTTGTTAACCACCTTGTGAACCAATTGCAAGGAGGAAAGTCAATGGCCATGGTTTCAGATGCCGGTACACCCGGAATTTCTGATCCCGCTTTTTTACTGGTTCGAGCTTGTATAAAAGAGGGCGTAAAAGTAGAATGCTTGCCGGGAGCTACTGCCTTTGTGCCGGCTTTGGTCAACAGCGGTCTTCCTACCAATCGTTTCTGTTTTGAAGGATTTTTGCCGGTGAAAAAAGGCCGTCAAACCATGCTCAAAAAGCTAGCCGTGGAAGAGCGTACCATTGTATTGTACGAATCACCCCACCGCCTTGTAAAAGCTTTGGAAGAATTGGTGCAGTTTTTTGGTGCAAACCGGAAAGCAGCCGTTTGTCGCGAATTATCCAAACTTCACGAAGAAAATGCTCGTGGAACTCTTCAAGAACTGCTCACACATTTTAGCTCCAAAGAAGTGAAAGGAGAGATCGTACTGGTGATTGCCGGTACAGAAGAGTAGTCCCCGCTTAACACATCTTCTTACTACAAAAGCGAGAATTGCAGTAAATTGCTGTTATTAAATGACAGTGAATTTATGAATAGGAAATTAGTACTTGCTTCGTTCTTGCTTTTGTCGAGTATCATCAGTATTGCTCAGCCCAATCGTTGGCAGCAGCGCGTGAAATACACGATGAATATTGACATGGATGTAAAAACCAACCGCTTCACAGGTAAACAATCCCTGCAATACACCAATAATTCTCCCGACACACTCAACAAAGTGTTTTATCACTTATACTTTAATGCGTTTCAGCCCAATAGTATGATGGATGCACGCAGCAGAGAATTGGGTAAGATCCGCGTTGGTAGAGGACAAGATTGGGACGGACGTGTAAGAGACCGTATCCTGAATCTCACACCCGAAGAAATTGGCTACCAAAAAATTCAGAGCTTGAAATTGAATGGAGTGGCTCAGAACTTCCAAACCAAAGAAACCATTTTGGAAGTGAAATTAACGAAGCCTATTCTTCCCGGTCAAACTGTAACGTTTGACATGGAATTTGAAGCTCAAGTGCCATTGCAAATTAGAAGAAGCGGTCGCGATAACCCAAGTACCGGCGTTCGCTATTCAATGGCACAATGGTATCCTAAAATGTGTGAGTACGATTATGAAGGTTGGCATCCTACTCCCTATGTGGCCAGAGAATTTTACGGGGTATGGGGTGATTTTGATGTAACCATCAAGATTGATAAAAATTATGTGCTTGGTGGAACCGGCTATCTTCAAAATCCTAATACGATTGGCTATGGTTACGAAGATCCGGGTGCAAAAGTAACTCGACCAGCAGGCGATAAGTTGAGTTGGAGATTTATTGCTCCTAATGTACATGACTTTATGTGGGCCGCCGACCCTGAATACAAACATTTGGTTCGCCGAATGCCCAATGGTACTACCATTCACGTATTGTACAATTACAAAGAGAACGATCCGAGAAATGATACAGCTTGGAATGAAGTAGCAGACGCTGCGGTAACTGTTTTACCTTTTATCGAAAAAACCTTCGGTCCTTATCCATATAAGCAGTATTCGTTTATTCATGGTGGTGATGGAGGTATGGAATATCCGATGGGTACTTTATTGGTGGGCCCCGGGCTGGGAACTGTTTTTCATGAATGGATGCATACCTGGTATCAAATGCTAATGGGCACCAATGAAAGCTTGTATGCTTGGATGGATGAAGGATTTACTGATTGGGCTACCCACTTAGTAAGTGCTTACTACCGCGACAATGTAACGCGTAAAAGATTGGCATCGAATCCGGCCGGATTAAAACGCCTTGACTCTTTGGCTAATATCTTACCAAAAGAACAATACGGTTCTTATCAATCGTATTTTGCACTTGTGAAAAGTGGACTGGAAGAGCCCTTGACCACTCATGCAGATCATTTTAATACCAATGCCGCTTACGGTTCTGCAGCTTATTCAAAAGGAACTGTTTTCTTGGAGCAGTTGGGTTATGTTGTAGGAGCACAGGTGCGCGACAAAATACTGTTAGAGTACTACAAACAATGGCGGTTCAAACATCCCAATGTGAATGATTTTATGCGCATAGCCGAAAAGGTAAGTGACATGAAATTGGATTGGTATAAAGAATATTTTGTGAATACCACAAAAACTATTGACTACGGAATCGATAGTTTATGGGAAGAAAACGGCGCTACTAAAATTCGATTGAGAAGAATTGGTAAGATGCCCATGCCCATCGATTTAATGGTTGAATACCGCGATGGCACAAAAGAACTTTTTTATATCCCTCAATTCGATATGTTTGGAGAGAAGCCGGTGGAAGACAGTACTGTTCCAAGATTTACTCAAGAGCCTTGGAAATGGACACATCCGGAGTATGTTTTTGAAGTGAAGAAAAAGATCAGTCAGATAAAAGTAGTTGAAATTGACCCCAGCTACCGAATGGCCGACTTAGAAAGACGAAACAATCGACTGGAAATTCCAGGAGCGAACTAAAACTGAAAAAACCCCGATACAATCGGGGTTTTTTAATTAGATAAGGTCTCGGTTAATGGGAACTCGAGGAGTTCTATGTAAAATCAGATGCTTTAAATGGGAAAAGGTTTAACCCCAATCGTATAATAATTTTACTAATGTAAAGGTATAAGTGAAAACAGGGCAGACCAATACCACTAAGTGGTAGTTTTCAATAGTGCAACATTGAATTATCGGCCGAAATACTTGTTTACGGCTTCAACGCGGTTGTTTACATGGAGCTTTTCGTATATATGATATACGTGTTTGCGAACTGTTTCCTGACTGATGAAAAGGGCTGCAGAAATTTCTTTATAGATCAATCCTTTCGCTAACAATTCCAGGATTTCTTTTTCTCTGTTGGAAAGTGTATTTAGGTAGGAACTGTTTCCTGTATTGAAGCTGGGCGTTTCAATGGGCCTTTGTTGGAAGGCTGTTACTACTTTTCTGGCAATTTGGCTACTCATGGGAGCACCGCCGTCTCTCAACTCATTCAGCGCATCTATCAATTTGGCGGGAGAGGTTTTCTTTAATATATATCCACTGGCACCCGCGCTCAATGCTTCAAAAATCTTCTCATCATCCTCATACACCGTACACATCATGAAAAGGATTTCCGGAAATTCTGCTTTTAAATTTCTAACGCAATCAATTCCGGACTCACCTTCACCTAAATTAATATCCATCAAAACCAGCTGAGGTTTTACCAAGGGAATGCTTTGCATTGCCGATGACGCATCTGTATAACTGCCTAATAATTCATGTTCATCAGACATTAGAATGATTTGTTCCAACGCCTGTCTGATATCCTTATTATCTTCTACAATACAGATGGTAGTCATGGTACAAAGATGAAGAAATTTGGATCGACAACAATACCACAAAGTGGTAGTTTTGACACAATGGGAAACCTTAGACTAATGAGGAACCTGAATGATGAACTTTTCTTGAAAGAAGGGTTCCTTGAATAAGTGCGTAATTTCCATCACTTTAGGCTTGCAGCCGCTTTCAAATATTTCCTGCGCTAAGTCCCCGCCTTTCAAACAGATCAATCCGGAGGCCTTGGGTAAATCGCCCTCTGAAGGGGTTGATTTACGTAAAAGCGGTTTGCTCCAAGTCCAAAGATCTTTTAAAGGCGCGACAGCTCTTGAAATTACTACATCGAATTTTTGTCCGGCCAAGGCTTCAACACGACTGTGTTTGGTAGTAATGTTTTTCAAGCCAACGGCTTCGGCAACGCCTTCTACAACTTTTAGTTTCTTGCCAATGCTGTCAACCAAGTGAAAACGGGTTTGAGGAAAGAAGATCGCTAATGGAATACCGGGAAAACCGCCACCGGTGCCTAGATCCAGAACTTTCATATTTGGTTCAAAATCGAACACTGCTGCAATGCTCAAAGAATGCAACACGTGTTTCTCGTATAAACTTTCAATGTCTTTTCTGGAGATCACATTGATCTTTTCATTCCATTCTTTGTACAGAGGAGCTAGTTGGCGCAATTGCTCCAACTGTACTTCAGAAAAATCTGAAAAATACTGCGTAATTATGTCCAGTGATTGTTCGGGCGTTTCCATAATGCTGGTGCAAAGATGCAATAATAAATAAACATCCAAAGGTCGAAGAACCACCACAGAGAAAATAAATCTTGTTCTTGGAGTTTCTTCATTGTTTTATTGAAGATAATGGCTTGTGAAATGAAGCGAAGGGCGAAAACACCAAGAGCCAATCTCCAATCAAATAAAAGAATAGTTGCTACAAACAATGGGTAGAATAAAAAGAAACTAACATTGTACATACCCAAAAGGAATTTGTGCAAGCCTTTATAATACCTCGCGGTGGAGTAATGACGTGTTTTTTGACGGAACCAGTTTCCGAAATTTTTCGCAGGCTCCGATAAGGTGAAAGCTTCCGGATCTATTACAATTCTGGTATTATTTTTTGTAGCTACTTTGTTAATGAAAAGATCGTCGTCTCCGCCAGGTAAATGATTGATGGATGAAAATCCTTTGTTATTAAAGAATAGGGTCTTTTTGTAGCTAAGATTTCTTCCAACGCCCATATACGGCATCCCGGCCGCAGCATAAGAAAGGTACTGCAAGCCTGAATGAAAGGTTTCGAATCGAATTAACTTATTGAGCAAGCCCGGCTTTTTATTGTAGGAGCCGTAGCCCAACACCACTTCAATTCCTTCATCATACCCTTCTTGCATTAATTGCAGCCAATTTTCGGACGCAGGAACACAATCTGCATCAGTCAACAGCAATATTTCGTATTTGGCTTCTTTGATTCCAATTGACAAGGGGTATTTTTTCCCCGGAATGCCGATAGCTTCTTGCTCAAGATTTACAGCATGCAATCCTTTGAAAGTTTTTTTGAACTCATCCAACAGATAACGAGTATCATCCTGGCTGTTGTGGTTTACAACAATTATTTCGTGCGTAGATGGGTATTGTTGTACCAGCAAACCGGGGAGGTTTTTAGCTAAATTGCCGGCCTCGTCTCTTGCGCAAACAATCACAGAAACGGGATGTTGCTGCGATTTTTCCTTTTCATACTTTTTGAAGAAAGCGAGTTTGCTAAACAAGCCCCAATAGTAATAAAGTTGAATTAAAGTGATAAGAGAGAACGCTATAAAAATAAAAGAGGTCCAATCAGTAAAAAGAAGGGTTAAGTCCATATATCCACAGCTAGTTTAGGGGTCTGTACTTGCGTACCGAATCGCAAAAATACTAAGAATCAGGTGCTTGAACAGGACTAATCAACTCACATGCTGTGAATAAATGATGAAAACCCCTGATTCTTCCACCGAGGGGCCATTTTTGGTATCTTTGCTGCCTTTTATGGCAGCGTTACAATTTCAAAAACAGTTCAACGATCAACATTCTAAAGCCCGAGCAGGGATCATAACAACCGATCATGGTCAGATAGAGACCCCTATTTTTATGCCTGTAGGTACGGTTGGAAGTGTAAAGGGCGTTAGCCAGCAGCAGTTGGAGCTGGATGTAAAAGCTCAGATCATTCTGGGGAATACCTATCATTTGTATTTAAGACCCGGATTGCAAGTATTGGAGGCCGCCGGCGGTCTTCACAAGTTCAATGGATGGAATCGACCAATATTAACGGACAGTGGGGGCTATCAAGTTTTTTCACTAGCTGGCACGCGAAAGATAAAAGAGGAGGGGGTGACCTTTCAAAGTCATATTGATGGATCAAAGCACCTGTTCACCCCGGAAGCAGTTATGGATATTCAGCGGGTAATTGGAGGTGATATTATCATGGCGTTCGATGAATGCCCGCCCGGAGGATCTGAATATGGGTATGCTCGAAAATCAATGGAGCTTACCCATCGTTGGTTGGATCGATGCTTCGAACGGTTCAATGCAACTGAACCCAAGTACAATTATACCCAGAATCTATTTCCAATAGTACAAGGTGGAACGTTTAAAGACTTACGTAAAATTTCCTGCGAAACCATCGCGTCGAAAGAGGCGACGGGTAATGCCATTGGTGGATTGAGTGTTGGTGAACCGGAGCCGGTGATGTACGAAATCTGTGATTGGTGTTGTGATCATTTGCCCCAAGAAAAACCTCGATACCTAATGGGAGTGGGAACACCCTGGAATATTTTAGAATGTATTTCTATGGGTATTGATATGTTCGATTGCGTAATGCCTACTCGAAATGGAAGAAACGCAATGCTGTTTACCAGCAAAGGAGTCATCAATATCGACAATAAAAAATGGGAGTTCGACTTCAGCCCGATTGACGACGAAATTGGTTGCGATATGAGTGCTTACTATACCAAATCGTACTTGAGGCATCTCTTGAAGTCAAAAGAATTATTAGGGCTTACCATTGCAAGTACACATAACTTGGCTTTCTATTTGTGGTTGGTGAAGGAAGCCAGAAAGCACATTATAGCAGGTGATTTTAAAGCTTGGAAGGATGCCATGATTCCTCAGCTGAAGAATCGACTCTAGGAAATTTGACTTCAGCAATTTCACAAACTGTTCACGCATCTAAACTGGGGAAACCATCAATTTTCGGTACTTTCGCGAGGCTTTATGATTAAAAAGATCGACTGGTATATCATCAAGAAATTCATCACTACCACTTTGTTTATGGTGTTGGTGATTTCTGTTATTGCAGTGGTGATTGATACCAGTGAGAAAACAGATGATTTCGTAAAGTCGGGGCTATCCGGTTTTCAAATTATAACGCAGTATTTTATCGGATTTGTGCCCTTTATAATTTCGATGATTTTTCCACTGATGAGTTTCATTGCGGTCATTTTCTTCACTTCCAAGATGTCGGGCCGTTCAGAAATTGTTGCCATTTTAGCTTCGGGGGTACCTTTTAATCGTTTTTTAAGACCCTTTTTTGTGGCTGCTTTTATTATGGGGGCCGTTTTTTGGGTTGCCACTCAATTTTGGATTCCAATTGCCAATGGAATTCGGGGTGACTTTCAGGCCAAGTACATTGATAGCAAGAGCTCATATGAAATGAGCCAAAATGCTAAACTCTCGAGTAATTACTATCTAAGGATCGACAATAATACCTATGCAGGTTTAAGAAGTTATGATACTACTTCTAAGGCAGCTAATCAAGGTTTTTTCATGCAGCGGATTGAGGGTAATAAAGTGGTGTACAGTGTTAGAGCCGATTATTTGCGATGGGATACTGCCACCAAGGGTTGGCGATTGGAAAATGCAGTGATTCGTACAATCAACGGATCCAAAGAAACCATTCGCCAAGAGTCGATCATGCAAGTTTCATTGAACGGGATAAAGCCTTCAGAAATTAGACCTGATAAGTATTTAAAAGATCGAATGACAACGCCCCAACTTAGGCATTTTATCCAATCGGAGGAGCGCAGGGGCTCCGAAGGCTTGAATACCTATAAAGTTGAAATGTATAAAAGGGATGCAACCCCCTTTTCGCTGTTTATTTTAACCATTATAGGTGCGGTATTAGCATCGCGCAAAACAAGAGGTGGCAGTGGGCTACATCTAGCCATTGGGATCATTATTGCTGCCCTCTATGTTGTAATGGATAAGTTTTCCGTTACGTTCTCAACCAAAGGAAATTTCCCGCCATTATTAGCTGCTTGGACACCCAACATCGTATTCAGCTTCGTAGCCTTGTACGTTTACCAGAAATCACCTAAATAGGAATAAATGGCTTGATTTTGAACCGATCGCGTGTTATTTTGTTTTATAAACGGGTGATTTTGTTTAACTTTAGCACCTCCAAAAGACGAGAATTCAATTTTCCTTCATATAAACACTTGTCATTTTTATGGGCATTATTAAAGAGCGCTTCAAAGCTAAGTCGGATCTGGCAAATGCAGAGATTAAGCAGTTGTTGAAAGATCATGGAAACAAAGTAATTGGTGAAGTTACCCTTTCTCAGATTTATCAAGGAATGAGAGGCATTACCGGATTGGTGACGGAGACTTCTTTGCTCGACGCTCAGGAAGGTATTCGTTTCAGAGGTTATTCAATTCCCGAACTTCAAGCGAAACTCCCCAAAGCAGAGGGTGGCCAAGAACCACTCCCTGAAGGATTGTTTTACCTCATGTTGATTGGTGAATTGCCAACTTCTGAAGATGTAAATCATGTTACCAGTGTGTTGCAACGCAGAAGCCACGTTCCAAGCCATGTTTTCGCAGCTATTGACGCGTTACCTGCCTATGCACACCCCATGACTATGTTTGTTACAGGGGTTATGGCACTTCAAACAGAAGGTTCTTTCTCGAAAGAGTACGCCAAAGGAATGAACAAGAAGGACTATTGGATTTCAACTTTCGACGATAGTTTAGATTTGATTGCACGTTTGCCACGTATTGCGGCTTATGTGTACAGAAGAAAATATAAAAACAACGAGCATATTCAACCCAATGGCTTGTTAGATTGGGCGGGAAACTTTGCTCACATGCTCGGTTATTCCGATCATGGATTTATGGAGTTGATGCGCTTGTACATGACCATTCACGCCGATCACGAAGGTGGTAACGTGAGTGCACACACTACACACTTGGTTGGCTCTGCTTTGAGTGATCCTTACTTGGCGTATGCTGCCGGTATGAACGGATTAGCGGGCCCTTTGCATGGATTGGCTAACCAAGAGGTAATTAAGTGGATCTTTGAAATGCAGGAGGAATTGAAGACCGAGCTACCCACCAAAGAACAAATTGCAGAATATGTGAAGCAGACCCTGTCGAGCGGTAAAGTAGTTCCCGGGTATGGTCACGCGGTGTTGCGTAAAACCGATCCCCGATTCACAGCTCAAATGGAATTTGGTAAGAAGCACATGCCGGATGATAATTTGGTTCAAACCGTTTGGAATATTTACGAAACCGTGCCTCCAATTTTGCAATCGCTCGGTAAGATCAAAAATCCATGGCCGAATGTAGATGCGCACAGCGGCGCTTTACTGGTTCACTATGGCATGGTGGAATATGAATACTATACTGTTTTGTTTGCAGTGAGTCGTGCGTTGGGTGTATTGGCCAGCTTGTGTTGGGATAGAGCGTTGGGATTTGCCTTGGAGCGTCCGAAGTCTGTAACAACAGATTTAGTGAAGCAGTGGTTAGATGGAAAAGACAATATTTGGGGAGAATAGGTTCCTCTAATAATTATATCAAAACCCCGATTTTTTCGGGGTTTTTTTGTTCATTCATTTGGGCAATGGTATATTTGCACCCCCTAGGGGAATTAGCTCAGTTGGCTAGAGCGTCCCGTTTCGTTTGAAACGATACGGGAAGGTCACCGGTTCGATTGCATCTACAAATATTATAGGGGGAATTAGCTCAGTTGGCTAGAGCGCTTGCATGGCATGCAAGAGGTCACCGGTTCGACCCCGGTATTCTCCACTTCGAAAGATCATCAGCAATGATGGTCTTTTTTATTTAAGGAATTAGCTCAGTTGGCTAGAGCGTCCCGCATCGTTTGGAACGAGACGGGAAGGTCAGCGGTTCGATCCCGAATCGCTTCGCTCTCGGGACAGGCTCCCGGTATTCTCCAAATAAGATAAAAGCCTTTTTAATCAAGGCTTTTGTCGATTTACCCGAAGCTGAACTTCGAACTATATTACATAATACAATCCTAGTTGTCTATTTACCTTAATCTGAATTATTCAAGTACTCCTATTACTTTTCGATAGTCGTATTTTTCGTATTGCTTCGTTTCTTTTTTATTCTTTAGTTCAAGAAGTTCATTCTTCAATTGGAGTTTAAGCCATAACTCGGCAGGCGTGTGAAAAAAGTGACTAAACTTAAGTGCCAAGTCTTTATTGAACTTTCTCTCACCTGTAACATATTTTTTTAAATTACTGTCTGTTGTATCTAAGCAAATAGCAAATTTTCTAAAAGACAAATTCAAAGTGCCTAAGTAATTCAAAACAGCTTCTTCTAGTGTTAATGGTTTAGACCGATTGTTATTTAAATAGTCTTCTATTTCATAACGTAGTGCCATTAACTTATTTTTTATTTTTTGCTCGTCGCTTCGCTGTTTAGCATTGTCTTTTGCAAGAGTTTTTAACCTAGCTATTTCAGATTCTGTCCACTTTTTTGGTTTGTTGTTGCCAATTTCCACTTTCATGTTAATTGCATTTTTATCTTTATTAGTTGTCATTTGATTTAAGGATTTATAATCTACAACTTCAATTAGTCTTTAAATTCTCGGTCTAGGTATTTATTAATCAGATGGTATCCGGCTTCGTCTATAATTACCAAGGTTGTTTCTCTTAAATACATAGCGCCATACTTGCTGCGGTAGAGTTCAGTTAGTTTCTTGGTATCTTCTTTCTTTTCTTCTTGAACTTCGAAGAAAAGCTGTGCTTGGTAATCTCCTTTTCCTTTTTGCACCGATAATTTAAAAGCAAAAGCTATCAAGCAGCCGGCGATGTAATCATATCTTTTCGGACTTTGCTGATTGTGGGGTGCAATCTCCAAAAAGGCCATGTACGGAATTTTCTTGTCCACCATTTGAAATATCAGACATCCTTCCACAGTTTCCGGGGTATCTTCTGTTGTGAGTACATAGGTTTCTGCATTAGGAAGTACTTTACTGTGCTTGTCGAAATTGAAGCGCCAGCCGTCTTGGATGGACGGTAGTTGAACCTTTTTGCCATCTAGAATCATTGCTCCCACCAACTCATCTGTCGACACTTTTAAAATCTTAATTTTCATTCCTCTCTATTTTCCATTTCAAATATAGTACAATTTGTACTTATTTCCAAATATTAGTAGTACATTTTGTACTATTTTAAAGTAATCGTAATGATTTAGTTGTATTGATTTTTGAGCCTTTTTGGCTGCCACCTTCTTGATTATTAATTTGTTGAAATAAGGCTAATTTGGGTTGCACCGCCCCATTAATTCTCTTATTGGGTTCGAGGTTTTGTTGGTTAAGTCTACACTGAAAGAATGTCAAAAGGATGTTAGTCTTAGATTATTAGAAGCTGAAGCAAAGTTGACTTTATAAAGCCTAACAATGATCATTCCTCTCCGAAAACAACAGTTAGTATAAAGAATAGATTTAATACGTGATTCATCAGCAAAAGAATTGAGGTTAACACTGTTTTATCGGTGAAATCAGTTTCAATTGTGGGAATCCTACTTTTAAATTTTTTAGAAGGTAAGGTATACATGCATGTGATATCCGCGATAGGTGCTTTGATTGAGGCCACTAGTATTAGTATGAAGTAGGTCTTTTGGATACTTTAAAAAACTAACTTATTTTAGCTATCAAAGGCATTCGTTTTGAACACAAGGACTGCCTTTTATTATTAACTATGAGTAATACCCGAGAACTGGCCAATCTTATCTGGTCGGTAGCCGATCTGCTGCGTGGAGATTATAAACAAGCTGAGTACGGTAAGGTAATTCTACCGTTTACTATCTTACGCCGACTTGACTGTATTCTGGAACCTACAAAGAATAAAGTGATCAAGAAGCTGGAAGTACTGAAAGGATCAAAGCTTCAGAATATTGACCCGATACTGAACAAAGAAGCAGGTCAGGCTTTTCATAACCGCAGCCGCTACAACTTTGACAAGTTAGTGGCAGACCCCAACCATATAAAAGATAACCTGCTGGAATATGTAAAAGCATTTTCATTAAACACACAGGACATCTTTGAAAAGTTCAGCTTTGAAGAACAGATCATACGGCTGGATAATGCCAACCTACTCTTCCTAGTTACTAAAAAGTTTCAGGAGGTGGATCTTCACACCGACCAAGTTTCCAATATGGATATGGGTTATGCGTTTGAAGAACTCATCCGGAAGTTTGCGGAGCTTAGTAATGAAACGGCCGGGGAGCACTTTACTCCCCGAGAGGTAATCCGGCTGATGGTGGATATCCTCTTCCTTAACGATAAAGACATACTCACACAAGCTGGCATTGTAAAGACCGTGTACGACTGTGCCTGTGGTACCGGGGGTATGCTTTCTATCAGTGACGAATACGTGAGAGAACTTAACCGAGATGCGAAATTGGAACTCTTTGGTCAGGAACTAAATGGAGAGTCCTACGCCATTTGTAAATCAGAGATGATCCTGAAAGGGCAGAAACCGGATAATATCAAACATGGAAATAGCTTTACGCATGACTATCTTGAAGGGGCCACTTTTGACTATATGCTGGCTAATCCACCTTTTGGTGTAGAATGGAAGAAATATGAGAAGCAGGTACGTGATGAACAGGAGAAGAAAGGGTTTGCCGGACGCTTTGGAGCCGGGTTACCTCGTATCAGTGACGGTTCCCTGATGTTTCTGCAACACTTGGTATCCAAAATGAAGCAAGACGGAGAAGGAAGCCGTATAGCCATTGTGTTCAACGGTTCACCCTTGTTCTCTGGTGGAGCTGGTTCCGGGGAGAGTGAAATACGCAAGTGGATCATTGAGTCAGACCTCTTGGAAGGCATCATATCCCTGCCCGATCAGCTGTTTTACAATACTGGTATATCTACTTACATCTGGGTACTCACTAATAACAAAAAGAAAAAACGCAAAGGGAAAGTACAACTGGTAAACGCTGTTTCTTTCTACCAGAAGATGACCCGTAGTCTTGGCAACAAACGGAACGAGATCACACCGGACCAGATAAAGCAAATCACACGGATATACGGTGACTTTAAAGAGGGGCCTCATTGTAAGATATTCAGTAACGAAGATTTCGGGTACTCCCGGCTTACGGTGGAACGACCGCTGCTGGAAAACGGCAAACCTGTTAAAGACAAGAAAGGCAACCTGAAAGCAGATGCCAACCTCCGGGATTTTGAGAACGTTCCTCTGTCCAAAGACATTAATGAGTACATGAAAGAGGAAGTACTGCCGCATGTTCCGGATGCCTGGGTAGATGAAACAAAGACCAAGGTTGGGTACGAAATAAACTTCACTCGTTACTTTTATCAGTACACCCCGTTACGTTCATTGGAGGACATACGGGCAGACATACTGAAGTTGGAACAGGAAACCGATGGCATGATCCACCAAATCATTGACTGATGAAACAGAAGAAATATCCGACATATAAGCCTTCTGGTGTAGAGTGGATTGGTGAGGTGCCCGATCACTGGAAAGTGGTAAAATTTTATTTTATAACTAAGCTTATGACTTGTGGACACGCTTCCACTCCTAACTATGTTGATGAAGGTGGATATATGTTTTTGTCAGCTCAGAATATTAAAGAGGAAAAAATAAGCCTTTTTGAATATAGAAACATATCTGATGAACTACATTTCCAACTTACAAAAAACCATAAAGTAGAAAAAGGAGATTTGTTACAAGTTAGAGTTGGGGGAGAGTCAACTATTGGTCAAACTGCTGTTGTAGAAATAGATGATGCTTTTAGCATTTATGTTTCTCTAACTCACATTAAACTAGATACAAGTAGTGTGTATAACTATTATGTAAAAAACCTTTGTAACTCAACGAGATTCAAAGAATATTGCGGTGTAGTAATGAAGAGAGGAGCAGGTGTAGCCAACTTGAATGTTTCGGATCTCCAAACTGTTAAAATTCCACTTCCCCCTCTATATGAGCAAAAAGCCATAGCGTACTACTTAGAGAAAAAAGCAGCTCTCATAGACTCCGCCATCCGCAAAAAGGAAAAGCTGATAGAGCTGCTTCAGGAAGAAAAGACAGCTATCATCAATCATGCAGTAACCCGTGGGCTGGATCCGAACGTGAAGATGAAAGACTCCGGGGTGGAGTGGTTGGGGGAGATACCGGAACACTGGGATGTTAAAAGGCTAAAGCATGTTACTGACAATATTCAAACCGGTAGTACTCCACCAACTTCAGAAGAAATTTATTATGAGGATGGAACGTTTAACTGGTACTCACCGGGTGACTTCAATGAAACATTTGAGTTAGTAGAATCTACAAGGAAAATAACCTTAGAAGCAGTGGAATCTGGTGTTGTAAAAACTTATCCCAAATATACAGTGTTAGTGGTAAGCATAGGGGCTACTATCGGAAAGTCTGCTCTTTGTTTAGTTGAATGTAGCTCAAACCAACAAGTTAATGCTGTTTCATTTAGCGATACTGTAGATCCTTGGTATGGTCTTTTTTACTTCCGAACTATTCAAACATTTTTCAAGAGTCTTTCTAATTCTGCCACCTTACCTATAGTAAATCAGTCTCAGATGAAAGAGCTATTGTTTCCCGTTCCTCCATTGGAAGAACAGAAGCGTATCTCAGCATTTATAAAAGACTTTAACAGTAAGTTTGAAACTACTGCTTTACAGTTGAAAAGAACAATAGAGTATCTACAGGAATACCGTACAGCCCTGATCAACGAAGTAGTAACCGGAAAACGTTGTGTTATCTGATAACAGAAAACATCTTAGCATCATAAAACCTTAACCTGATGTCAACCCCCATTTCCTCATCCAAAAAACACTCAGAGCAAACGCTTGAAACCGCTATTGTAGAAGTACTGACTGCAAACGGTTGTTATCACGAGATTGCTCCTGCTGAGTTTCACCGTCAGTGGGCTATCGTCCCCAAGTCTGTGATCGCGTTCTTAAAAAGCACACAGCCGGAAGCCTGGAAAAAAGCCGAGACCCAGTACAAAGACAAGACGGAAACGGAGGTTATCAACCGGCTCAGAAAAGAAATGGATCAGAACGGCAGCCTACATGTTTTACGTAAAGGGATTAAGGGGGTGGGCATACAGTTCTCGCTGGCTTACTTTAGACCAGAAACTTCTTTCAATCCTACCCTGCAAGCCCAATATGATGGCAACCTGTTAGAGGTAGCCCGTCAGGTAAAGTATTCTGACAAGAATGAGAACGCACTGGATCTGGTTCTCTTTCTCAATGGCATTCCCGTAGCCACAGCTGAACTGAAAAATGCCTTTACCGGGCAAACCGTAGAAAATGCCAAGAAGCAATACAAGTTTGACAGGGATGCAGCAGAACCGATATTCCGTTTTAAAGAGCGTGCATTGGTTCACTTTGTGGTTGACACAGATCAGGTTTTTCTGACCACCAAACTCTCCGGACCATCAACCCGGTACCTGCCTTTTAACCTCGGTAATAACATGGGAGCCGGCAACCCGGTTAACCCTGCCGGATATAAAACCGCTTACCTCTGGGAATACGTGTGGGCTAAAGACAGCTGGCTGGATATTCTAGGTAAGTACCTGCACCTTCAAGTTGAGGAAGAAGAGATCATGGGTAAAAAAGTCCGTAAGGAATCTCTGATTTTCCCTCGCTTTCATCAGGTGGATGTGGTACGTAAGCTAAGCCGTCACGTAAGAGAGCAGGGGGCCGGACATAACTACCTCGTTCAGCATAGTGCAGGTTCAGGTAAAAGTAACAGTATTGCATGGCTGGCTTACAGGTTAAGTAATCTGCACAACGATAAAGATGAAAAGGTATTTGACTCGGTGATCGTGGTAACAGACCGCAGGGTCCTTGACCGTCAACTACAGGACACGATCTACCAGTTTGAGCATAAAATGGGTGTGGTAGAAAAGATTGACAAGAACTCGGCCCAGTTGGGAGAATCCCTAAAGAAAGGGACCAACATCATCATCACTACCTTACAGAAGTTCCCGATGATCGTAGAACTGGCAGGTACTCTGCCTAATAGAAAGTATGCGGTGATCGTAGATGAGGCACACAGTTCACAGAGCGGGGAAGCCAGCCGGAAACTAAAAATGATCCTCAGTAATACTTCGCTTGAAAAAGCAGCCGAGCAGGAAGCAGATACCGCTGATGAAGAAAACTACGAAGATGAACTGAGAAAGACCATGGAAGCACACGGTCGGAAAGACAACCTTTCCTTCTTTGCTTTTACCGCTACTCCCAAACCCAAGACCCTTGCTGTTTTCGGCACACCGGATCATACCGGACAGCCTGCTCCGTTTCACCTGTATTCCATGAAACAGGCCATAGAAGAAGGCTTTATCCTAGACGTTCTCAAAAACTACACCACGTATAAAACGTACTTCAAGCTGAATAAACAGATTGAAGACGACCCTAACGTACCGAAGAAAAAAGCAACGATAGCGGTAGCTAGGTATATGTCCTTACACCCGCATAACCTGGCTCAGAAGACCGAAGTAATCATAGAACATTTCAGGAACAACGTAAAGCATAAGATTGGAGGTAAAGCCAAAGCCATGGTGGTAACCGGTAGCCGTTTACATGCTGTGCGATATAAAGAAGAGTTTGACCGCTATATCAAAGAGAAAGGATACAAAGATCTGCGTACACTGGTGGCTTTTTCTGGCACTGTAACCGCTGATGGACTTGAATATACTGAAGCGAGCATGAACGGTTTTTCAGAAGGAGAACTGCCGGGTAAGTTTAAGTCAGATGAATATTGTGTGCTGGTGGTGGCTGAAAAATACCAAACTGGTTTTGATCAACCACTTTTACATAGTATGTATGTAGATAAAAAACTTGCCGGGGTGAAAGCAGTTCAAACACTTTCCAGATTGAACCGTACCTGTCCGGGTAAGGAGGATACATTTGTTCTGGATTTTGCCAACGAAGCAGAAGATATACAGGCCGCATTCCAACCCTACTATCAGACCACCCGTTTAGACCAGATACCGGATCTTAATCACATTTACGACCTGAAAACCGAGATTGATAAAGCCCGTGTGATCTGGATGAATGAAGTGGAAGCATTGGTCAAAGTGTTTTACAACCCATACTTTACTGCAAAGGATCAGGCAAGGCTGAATGCGTTCATTGACCCGGCAGTAGACCGGTATAATGCATTACCTAAACTTGCTCCTAATGAAGGGGTGAAGGAAGCCAATCAGGATGATTTTAAACGATCACTACAGAGTTTTATCCGCTTCTACGGGTTCATAACACAACTAACATCACTGAACGATATAGAGCTGGAAAAGTGGTACACTTATGCCCGTTTTCTGATCAAGAAGCTGCCTGATTCAGATGAGGAAGGAAGATTTAAGTTGAAAGGAGATGAAGTAGCGTTAGAGTACTATCGTTTACAGAAGACATCTGAGCAGTCAATTTCTCTAGTCGCTGACGATGGAGTTATGGAAGGTTCTTATCAAGCTGGTATGGGTAAAGAGCCGGATGAAAAGTCACATCTTTCTGAAATTATTAAAGCGGTGAATACACGTTTTGGTACTGAGTTCACGGATGCCGATAAACTGCTTATAGACCAAGTGATAGAAGACTGTTTACAAGATCCTGAATTGGCTAGTCAAGCTTTAAATAATACGCTTGATAATTTTTCTTACGGATATAATGATAAGGTACTAAACTTTTGGATTGATCGAATGAGTCAGAATGAAGAACTATTTCGTCAGGTAATGGATAACGAAAAGTTCGGTCAACTGGTAAACGATTACGTTATGAGGCAAGTATATCAGAGATTTAGAGCTGGCCGTTAAATGAATGATTTCTCGAGAAAAAATTCATGAAGAATCTACACAGGGTTGAAATTGATCAGATCAAGGGTTTAAATGTCGTTGTTGATTAATGTGTTCGTTTTTCTGGGCTCTCGAGCTGTAGGCTCTGTTGATGCATCAATATTATGAAGTTGAGAACTAGTCTTAACGCTATAATGCTCGATTATTTTCGTATATAAAATTCTACCTTTATTTATTTCTTGGTCGCATACTCTAAGAGTAATCTTTTTTTCTGAGTTTAGAACTTTGACTATTTCTTCTTTCGCTTGATCGCATCTGAAAATTTAAATCGGATTGTTAATAATCATAACAACAAGTAAAGGAGTTTATAATATAGACATATTTGCTAGTGGAACGAATTTTCTTAAAAACAGTAGCTTAAAGTGGTAAATTAAAGATAAAACAAGCTTGTCCACAACTTTAAAGTCCTTTAATAAATGCCGATAAGTCCTCAAGGAGTTGTTTAGTTCCCACAGTCTTTAATAACTCTAGAGCATATAAGTGGCAATTTTTCATTTTTATACCACTTCCACACAAACATGGCGCATTCCTTTTCAACCGTTTGGATTCAATTAATGCATTTAAAACATTTATAGCAGCACCGTCGCCTAGTAAAAGCTCCTCTCTGTAAAATTGCTTTACTCCGCAAAACGCATGCGCATATTCTTTTCCTGCATAGTTATTTACCTGCATTCGATATAGCTGATTTGCGAAAAACGGGTAGACTTTTTCAGTTATAAAATTTACAATTGATATTCCTTTTACAGACATAGCTATTAGTCTATGTGTAATATCAATGCAGCAAATGCCTTCAGTGTTGATGTGCCAATCGACATCTCTGGGTATTATTTCACTTATTTCCTTTACGATGGGAATGCAATAAGGATAATTCTGAGGGACGAAGATTGCTATTTCAAACGTCCCCCAGTAGTCTCCTACATTATCACATATATCCAATTCTCCTTCAACATGCCAGCGATTATATTTTTTATTGTAATGGTAAGATAGTTTGGGAAACCTATATTCAACTTCAGCAAAGTGCTTTTCGAAGAGAGGTTTAGCGGCATGGTTCATCCGAAATAAGGTTGATTCATTGATGCAATGGATGCAAGATTGCCAATCTGTCTCTTATGCGATTCTTGAATTATTAGCTGCAGGGTGCCATTGAGGTCAGTAGCTATAAAGTTTTGTCTCTTCAGATAAGCAAGCCAGTCAAAATCATACTGGGTGTAGTTAAAGTTCCTTTCTGGAATTTGGTAGATATACCTGTCATTTTCGCTCCCTGTACGTTTACATACAGGTTTGAAAAACGCTGCATTCTGCGGCACTTCCTGTACAATATGGTCTCCTACAACAATACCATTGCTCTGGGCGCTAGCTTGCAATTTAGGTGCAAGGCTTGTATGAATACTGCATGTTGTAATTTCGGAGATTTCACCTAATCCAGCAGACGCCCATACAACATCCTCATTATACCCTAGATCTATGCCGATGCGTGTAAAAATGGTTTCTATGCCCTGCTCATTAAATATATTTTTCAGGTCTTCCTTTACAAAGTAGGTAAATGTGCTGGAAAATAACAAGGCGCTCTGCACAGCGTCAGTTGTTTTTATGTTTTTCCCTCCAAAATAAACGAATAAGCCATCTCCTTGTAATCTTTGTATATAACCGCCAAATATTAAACATGTATGTATCGCTGCACGCTGAATCGTATTTGTTATAATAAGTACAGTTTGAGGAGTATAACGCTTAAATAGATTAGTTGAACGCTTGATATCCACAAACATGGAAACTATATAGTGAGTCTCTATATGGTCTGTGCCTTTCAAATAAGCGAAATCCGGATGTGCACCCAGTTTTTGTTCAAAATTAGGACTTGCTCCGAGCTGATTTGCAAGTGAGGCTAGGCCAGGCTGAAGCTTCTTCTCCGGTATCTGTTTGTTAAACACTTCAAATGAGAGTCCCTTTGAAAAATTCTTAGCCTCACTAACTATAGTTTGATTCAAACCTCTATTTATCGGGTCCGCAGAGATGGCCTCCCTGATTACTCTGACGTAATCGTCGTAAATTTTCATATTTCTTATTTTAAATAGTTTATTAAAAGTATTACCAATGGGATGAATAAAAAGAACTGAATCATCATTATAACCCCTGCTATCTGCAACATCCTGAATTTTTTTGCGAGACCTGTTGCGAGCATATGAACTTGGGTTCTCATATCATCTATTGCTTCTTGGTCGGTTTCGTTTTCGGAAAGATGGCTGAACTGGCTTTCTGCAACTGCTGCTACATCATAAAAAAACAACAATGAACCTGTCTGCCTGCTCAGGTGGGGGGTAGAAGTAGCCAGTAAAATGATTATATTTGAAAGCCCCAGCGCCAGTATGGTAATTATCAGTATGTGTGTGCCTAACGAATACTGAACTTTCTCCAACAGCGAAGAGTATGTGGAAATCAGTACACCCACAATAAAAGTGCTCAGCCCCAGATATACGTTAATCTTGTTATTGATGCTGTCGAAGAAGTGATCATACCTCTCTATTGAAAACTTTAGTCTTTCGTGTTCTTTATTCATCAAATAATGTTTTTAGAGTCATTGATATAAGGTCTTTTTTACTTATCTGTCCATTTTACCCTTTTTATGAATTTCTGAGTGGCTGTTAATAGCCATAAGCCTTGCATGGCCAATTGCTTCGGCCTGGATATCATAATTTTCCCCTGTCCGGTTGCTGCCAACTGACTTCGCAGACCATTGGTTAACATTGGTGCCCAAATGCACATTCTTTTGTTTTTTCATTTTATTTATTTAAATTAACTTCACTTAAGTAATTAGGTACGTTATATCATACTCATCAACGTTGTTCCTTAACATACCAAATGCGTTACCTAACGCTTTTGGGTATTAAACCGAGTGCTTTGGAATGGAATGAATTAGAAAGCGAAACCATTGAGAGCCTAGTAGAATTTTTGCAACTAAAAGGCAAGCCCGAAGATGTGGAATGGGCAGAAGCCGCTTTTGTTAATATTGTTTTTCGGTTCAGAGAGGATCTTCTGGAAAAATGTACAGAAATGTGCCTAAAAGCTAATTGTACCGAAACAGATGCAGAAGAGATCACGAACCGTGTATTTGAAAGGGTTAAAAAGTATCCCACTTTCAAATCTGAGGGATGTAAAGTAAAAGACATTGTAAAATGCTTCAAACTTTACCTATACAGTATAGCAAGAAATGAATTTGCAGATTATCGATTACCAGATGATAATCCTTATACAGGAGACGAACGGATAGTCACTTCATTGATTGACCCAAGCAGAGAATATGAACCGGAAAAGTTGAAATTTCTTCAAGACAAAGAAAAGCAATTAGATACTATATTTTCAAAACTTACCCCCAAGCATAAAACCATCTATCTCACATATCTGTATTATGAACACGAGGGCCGTTATTTACCGCGAAAACTGGTTAAAGATTTATCTGAGGTACTCAAGCTAGCTAAAGGTAGTATCCGGGCCTATAAAAAAGAGGCTTTTGAACTTGTAAAATCAATGGGATATGGCAAATAATCACATATTACTGTCAGAAGAAAATATATATTCCTGGATTTGTTCCACAGGGTACCTGCTGCCAAGCAACGAACAAGAACTTTTGCGTTTTGAACGACTGCACCCTCCCGGCAAAAGAAAGGTAAATTGTGATGCAATTGACCCATTCGCTATTTTAAATGGCACCAGAAAGAGAAAAGAGCTTTCTATCCATCATGTAGCAACTGTCCATATCCTACCTAACAGTGATCTACGGATGGCTGCACGGAAGCATAGTGATTTACCTTCCGACATTCACGAACAAATTAAAAAGAATCAACAAAAGAAGAAAGATGAGCAGCATAACGGAGTATCGGATAAAAATGGAAACTCTGACAATTAGCAGTTACCTAGCCTATCGCTACTGTAATAATCTCACTACAAACCTTCTTGAAATTTGTGACGATGAAGCACTTAACATTATTTCAGATGATTATAGAGACTATTTCGACGGAATGTTAGTCTGGGATAGTTCTTACTTTCACATACATTTAAATAACGCAAAAGGAAATCTACCTTCGACTAAACGCGGACGCTTTACATTAGCACATGAGTTGGGCCACTATTTCATAGACGCTCACAGAGAAAGCCTAATATTAGGCACAATGCCGTCACACCCCTCGCATCAATCCCTTATACACGACACACTAATGGAAAAGCAGGCCGATTATTTTGCTTCCTGTTTGCTGATGCCTGAAGAAAGACTTCGCTCGATAACTGGCGGTCGTAAATTTTCCCTTGATATAATTAAAGAATTATCAAAGATTTTTGATGTTAGTCTAACATCCGCACTTCTTCGTTTTCTGGATGTAGGGACTCATGATATAATGATTGTTTTTTCTCAGGACAATACTGTTAAATGGACCAAAAGAAGCGACCGCTTCCCTAAGTTAGCTAATAAGTTCAGAATTGGAGGTAAATTACCCCCTACTACCGTAGCAGGTGAGTCGTTTTTGAAAATGGATGCGAAGTACACGTCCATAGAGTCCGTCTCACTTGATGACTGGTTTGAAAACAGAGGCTGGAATCCAGGGCCTTTATTCGAGCAGTGCTTCTATTCTGATATATACAATTTTACAGTTAGTATGATTTGGTTTAAGTAAAAAGAGCAGTTACTTAATAAAAAACAATCAATAAGAACATTAGATAGGCAAAAGCTACTACTAAGGTCTTTCAAAGGGTTAAAGTTTTATGAAAAGTATTATGATTTAAAGGTTTATTTGTGCGGATTATATTATTATATGGTCGCAAATTCGCTCAAAATCCTGAAAAATTTTGATTGTGCCTTACTTTTAGCCGCAAGGTCGACAAACAATACTACCCATTTATTATTGGTGAAGATATCCTTTTGAAAACCAGTGCAGATTATGTTTAATAGGATTGGACGATTAAGCGTGTTCCTTTATTTATAAGATTTATCCTCAACACCCACATTGTAATCATTGCGTACGAATCATTTAAATTGACTGCCTCACTTTTTTAGTCCGAACATAGACAAAGCAGCAGTTAATGCTGTCTAATTGATTACTGTATCTATATAAAAAGACCTATATTTAGATAGTATTGCGCCACATGAAAAAGCCTTCAATAAAAGACATCGCTTCCAAAGCGGGGGTGTCACCATCTACTGTATCCTCAGTACTGAACGGGAAGGCCAAGCATATGCGCATCAGTGATGTGGTGGCCGCTAGAGTTAAAAAGATCGCTCTCGACGAAGGATATCAGCCCAATACCATCGCAGTGAGTTTACGCACAGGTCGATCTAAAATCTTAGGTTTAATTGTTGAAGATATTGCCAATCCATTCTTTTCTGCGCTCGCTCGAACTATTGAAGACGAAGCTCTAAAACTTGGGTATCGAATTGTTTATTGTAGCACCGAAAATGACCTCGAAAGAGGCAATGACTTGTTGTTTATGTTGGGTCAAACCCATGTAGATGGGTACATCATTACGCCGGTTCCGGGTATGGAGCTTAAACTCAAAGAGTTGAAAGATCAAGGGCGCCCCATGGTTTTTATGGATCGATTCATAGCCTCTTTGGAAGTGCCTTGTGTGCTGATCAACAACTATGATGGTGTAAAGCAAGGCATGGACTATCTCTTAAAAAGGGGATACAATTGCATTGGTTATGTAAGCACCAATTCGAGTCAGGTGCAAATGAAAGCTCGAATGTCTGCATATATCGATAAAGTTAATACAGATCTACAAAAGGCTCCCTTACTACTTGAAATTGATTTTTTAATGGATCGGACGAAAATAAAAGCGGCCGTTAAAGAATTTGTCATTGATAATAATTTAGACGCTGTGTTCTTTGCAACAAACTATTTGGGGGTGGTTGGATTGGAAATAATAAATGAGTTGGGATGGAAAATCCCCGACCAAATAGGAATTGTTTGTTTTGATGACACTGACTTATTCAAGCTATATCCTCCCGGTATTACAGCCGTACGACAACCGGTTCAGGAAATTGCAGAACACTCGGTAAAGATGCTTATCGATCAAATTCAAGGAAAACTAGCTTCGAGTGAAAGCCAATTGTTGTTAAAGGGGGAGCTAATGGTTCGCGGTTCTGCCTAAAATTCTTTTCTATTTCTTTATAATAAGATCATATTTGGTTAGTAAACCTGCTATATTCTGATCAGAAAAGACTGTTTTCTTCAATGTGTTTTTGTCCGGGTCTAAACTGAGGTGGAAGGCCGTTTCGAAATTGGTCTTTGTTAAATTGGTTCGTTCAAAAATGCTTCTTTGCAAATCACAATTTTCGAATAGGGCTTCCGTTAAATCAGCCTCCGTAAAATCACATTCTTTGAGCTCCGACTTGGAAAAATGGATTTTTTTCAGATTCATTTTCCAGAAACTGCAATAGTGGATTTTTGAATCTGAAAAATTTGCATCGAATAGAAACTTATTGCAGTAATAGAAATCGAGGGTTCTAAATTGGCAGTTTTGAAAGGTGACTCCGTTGAAATTGGTATTGTTCAAGTTTGTTTGATCGAAGTTACATTCAATAAAACTACAGTCTACGAAGTTAATATTGCTTAAACTCGAGTTACCAAACAGGCAATTCTTAAAAATACAGTTATCATAGGTCGCTTCAGCAAGGGGGGTAGCAACCGCATCCAATCCCAAAAACTCAAGGTCTTCTTTATAGATTCCGCTCATAACATAAAGCTACATGATTTTTTTGTGATCATTATTGGATCAGTTCTAACGCAATTCTAAAGCCTATATCAGCTTGAGGAGACTTATATATTTTTTCCGGTTTTACTTGTACGAGGTAGGCTGGATCTTTGAAACCTCCTCCCTTTGCCACACCTTTTTCTTGGGTCATCTCTGCAACATTTCCACTCATATTATACAAACCAAAACTATTGGGGTAATAGGCATTTACAGGCGCAGTTGCTTTCTTTACACCTTCAGTTTCTGGGATATCTATTTCAGTATATTTTCTGGTTACTGAATCATAAATAAAATTGGTGTGTTTGAAATTGCAAAGGTAATCTTTTCTGTTGTTTTGGATAAAGCCGGTACCCCATGGATAGGTGCGAGTTCTGTCGCCTCCCGTGGCTGCATTCATCCATTCTTCAATACTAAGCAAGCGACAACGAAATTGTTGATTGGAAGAACTTGTATTTATTTTTTCTTCATACCATTTGCAATAGGCCATTGCTGATTCGTACGATACGCCTACAACCGGATAATTCGAGTAGGCAGAATGACGGAGGTAGTGGTTTACAAACGGTTTGAAGTCAGGATCTATTTTTAGCCAACTTGTAGTATCGGGCAGTCGAAGCTCGTATTCTGCAGCATCACCCTTTTGTTTCAAGTCTTGCAAATACTCCAAGTAATCTTTATTGGTTACTTCAAACTTTGAAACATAGAGTGTTTCTGAAACTTTGGCGAAGTTCTTTTTGAGAATCCCCTTTAAAGGGCTTGTTGTAAAGCTAACGATAAAAGATACGATGAAAGCTAAATACACTAGAGGCTTCATTTGCGTAAGTATTTCTTATTAGTTACTAGTCGAATTCAAAAATATAACGATTCTGTTGATTTGTTAGTATGAAATTGTTTGCTACCGTTTATTTCAGCACTAATTCATAGTTTTTTCTCATTTGTATATTGAAGTTTTGGTCATGGATAGCTTCCTAAGGATTTTCAACTTGCATCCATGGAATTCCCGACACAGCATTACTGAAGGTAGGGGTTAATCTAAAATCAGTTAGTTATGAAAATCCAATTTGCCTTTTTGGCCGCTATTACCGTCATTATTAGTGCATGCACCAAAGAAAAGGATTTTGTACCCAATTCATCAGAAGCCGCCGAAGTGAATGCGGTGCTTCCCTCCATTCAAACAGATACTGTTTTTCTAAACTTGTTAGCCGATCATTTAAAGTTTCATGAAAATATCAAACAGCCTGATAGCATCATTTCGGTTTGGAGCGATAACCGATTATCCGAGCCAGAAGCAAAATCTTATCCATCTTATTTCGGGTACTCTTCTATGCCATTACTCGATCGCTATTTTCTCAATATGGGGCAACGTATCAAATACCTCAATTCGAAATACGGGCTTAGTAAAATGAGTAAAGATGAGCAAAAATCACTGTTCTATAATGGGTTTAAAAAACTGTATTCAGGAAATATTGTACAATGGGGACTTGCCACCTGTGAAGAAGACAAATTGGTATGCTTGGCTACAGCGGCTGGAGAAGCTATTGCCATGCATCTAGGATGTGCTGCGCTCGATACTACTGTTTTTGTTGGAATTGCCTGCCATGCATCGGCAGTCATATTCCAAATTGTTGCCAGTAGAAGTTGTATTAAGAATTACAAAAATTGCAAAGAAACCATCCCCGAACAATAAAAGTAATTCCAATGCTCTACTGGATGAACATGGCTTCAATTTTATTAATGTTGTTTGTTGTACTCTCACTCTTGTTAACTGAGTTTATTCACCAAGAGTTCCAACTTAAATTGTTTTGGGTGGTACTTTTTCTGGTTGCAGAAATTCGTATTTGCATGGAATTGTTCAAAGGGAGGAACCGACGCTTTAACGGCTGGTGGTTTTGGGGCTTTGTATTCACTTGTATGGCTTGGGTATTGGTCTCTTTTCTTTAAGAATTTCATCAAAAAATAATACAGGAGCCTACGGAGGGCCATGAAACAGTTGTACTTTAGGGTATGAAAAAGTTCCTAGTTTCCGTCAGCCTTGCTTTTGCTACATATTCCGGGTCTGCTCAAAAATGTGTATTTGTGATCGCAGATGGCATTCCTGCAGATATGATTGAAAAGGCTCAATTGTCTGCAGTTCAGAAGATATCAAAAACCGGCTCTTTTGTTCGAGCCCATGTTGGTGGTGATGCAGGAACTTATTCAGAAACCCCTACAATTTCAGCAGTTGGATACAATAGTCTTTTAACAGGGACTTGGGTAAATAAACACAACGTGTGGGATAATGATATCAAAGACCCCAATTATCATTATCCTACCGTTTTTCGCTTGTTTAAAGAACAGTATCCTCACAAGAAAACGGCTATTTTCAGTACCTGGCTCGATAACCGTACTAAATTAGTGGGCGATGAGTTGCCCGCTACAGGGAACTTGAAAGTTGATATAAAATTTGATGGACTTGAACTCGATACACTTCATTTCCCCCACGATAAACAAGCGTCTTACATTCATAAAATAGATGATACCGTAGTTCAAACGGCTGCGAACAGTATTCGTAATGAGGCTGCCGACTTGAATTGGGTGTACTTAGAATATACAGATGATATGGGGCATCGACACGGCGATAGCAAAGAAATGGACCAGGCTCTTCAATACCTAAATATCCAGTTGGAAAAATTGGTCGCAGCTATTGCGTTTCGTGAAAAGACTTACAAAGAAGATTGGTTGTTAATTGTAACAACGGATCATGGAAGATCGGAAGAGAATGGCCGTAATCATGGCGGACAAAGCCCCAGACAAAGGAATACTTGGATTCTAAGTAACAAGAAGCTTAACTCCTATGCCAAACGTATGAATCCGGGAATTGTAGATATCATGCCTACAATTGCCCATCATCTAAACATTAAAATGCAGGAACAAGTTTCGAGAGAAGTGGACGGGGTTTCCTTGATTAAACCTATCAGCGTATCGAATGCGAAGGCAGTATATTTTCAAAAGAAACTCGACCTTACTTGGAATTTTTATGGAGAATCCGATTCCGTAAAGATTTTTATCTCAACCACAGATCATTATAAAAAGGGTGGAGAAGATACTTATATCTATTTAGGAACGGTTGCGGGAGAATACAGAAGAACGACTTTGGATCTATCTCCTTATCCATCTGAATTTTATAAAGTGATTGTTGTGGGAAAATACAATACTACCAATACTCAAGTATTCTTGAATAAAAAATAGTATTGTATTTTCAACCCACTACGGGCGGTTTTTCAACTTTACAAATTCGTGCGTAAGTGCCCGAACCGTTTGAAGTTGAGGGATACGATTGTCGGAAATATTCACTTCGTACCTTCTCTCCAATCTGTTGATAAGAAGCGTGCGTTCCCAATCTGTCAATCCCAAATCTTCTTCCAAACGCATTTCTCCTTTTAAACGTTCCGATTTCACTTTCAATGTTCTTCCAATTGAATGCAGCAATTGTGAATAAGCGACTTTCATATTCTTCTATTTAAGCTTTACCAGAATCTCCTTCAATTCTGGGGGGAATTAATTTATACATTACCGGTGTTACAATTCTTGATAGAATAGTGGAAGAAATCAATCCACCAATTAATACAATGGCCAGCGGCGAAACCAACGGGTTACTATTCAGTGCTATTGGGGTAAGTCCTCCAATAGCAGTTAAACTCGTTAAAACGATTGGTAAAAAGCGCAATTCGCCTGCCTCTTTAATTGCCTCATCTAAGCCCTTGCCCTGTTCTCTGAGTTGGTTGGTAAAATCAACCAAAAGAATTGAATTCTTTACTTCAATCCCTGCCAAGCCAATGAATCCAATGATGGCAACGAATGACATTGGATTTCCGGTAAGCCACAACATCGTAACACCACCTATAATACCCAGTGGAATAACCGATAATACAATCAGCGTACTCTTAAAGGTTTTAAACTCAAGAATCAACACCATGATGAATAAGAACACTGTGGCAATAACTACGGTGCCAAATCCGCTTCCAAACGCCTCTTTTTCTCCTTCTGCTTCTCCTGCAATTTCGTAATTGTAACCTGCAGGTAGCCTCAAATTGCTTGCCTGATTAACAAACGCTTTGTTAATTGTTTGTGCCAGCACCCCTTTCTCGGTAAAGGCAGTAACGATTACATACCTCTTTTTGTTCAAGTGCTTGATTACAGGCGATGATTTTTCAAACTCAATACTGGCCAATTGATCCAAAGGAATGGCTACTCCACGGAAATTATTGACATACACATTTTGCAATGACTCCAAGGTTGCTACTTTCCCCTTTGGGGTATTTACGAGAATCGAAACTTCATCCCCTTTGTCGTTGGTGTACGTTGCTACTTCTAATCCCGCAATGGCCAAACGAATGGTTTTGTCAATATCAGCCGTTTGTACCCCCAAGGTTCTTGCCTTCTCACTATGTATTCGGATCTTTAAGTCCGATTTCAGCACCTCTACTTCATTGTTTACGTAAATGGTACCGGGTATAGATTTTAAGATAGATTCTACTCCCGATGCCAAACGCCTCAAACTATCTAAGTTTTCACCGCTTACGCGAATGGCTACCGGAGCTTCTACCGGCGGGCCTTGCTCAAAATCTTTTACTTCTATCTTGGCCCCTGCCATCGTTGCAAAACTGTCTCTGAATTGTTCGATCAACTGTTTTTTGACTGTGGGCGATACCCCTTGGTTTAATTGAACAAATAACTGAGCATAGTCTGATTTTTCATTTACAGGAATTTCATTGTAATAGATTCTCGGATTGCCCTTACCCACATTGGTAGTTACATAGCTCACATTATCATTGGATAAGAGCACTTTCTCCACCTTTTTTGAGAAGTCGTTGGTGGCCTCCAAATTACTTTGAAGGGGCATGTTAATATTTACTAAAAATTGCGCTTTTTCCGAAGTTGGGAATAATTTAAACCCAATTGCTCCAAATAATCCAAGCGAACCCACAAACAAAAGCAATGCAACGATCACCGTTTTGATGGGGTGGTGTAAGCTGATGTCGAGTAGTCGTGTATAGCTTCCACTGATTAATTTCTTTAACGCTCTTAGGAAAATATTCCCCTCCGGATTTTCATGGTTTTTCAAAATTCTGCTGGATAAAAACGGGATGATGGTAAGCGATACCAACATAGAAGCTATGATGGTTGAAATAACCGCCATTGGTAAACTTCGAATGAATTCTCCGGAACCTTCAGGTAAGAAAACCAAGGGTAAGAAAGCGATCACTAGGGTAGCGGTACACCCTATAACTGCCAAACCAATTTGTTTGGTTGCCTCTATGGTGGCGTATCTTCTGGTGTGACCATCTCGAAGCCAACGCTCAATATTTTCAACCACCACAATACTATCGTCAACCAATAAACCCAATGCCACCACCAAACCAACAATACTTAATTGGTTTAGAGAGTATCCCATAAAATTTATGGATACAATACCCAGTCCTAAGCTTAAAGGGATCGATACCATCACAATTATCGCAGCTCTCCAACCTAATGGTATCAGCGTTATGAGTACCAAACCGATCGCAATCATGAAATCAAATCCCAGACCTTTCAAACGCATGCTAACATTGGTCGCTTGATCGAAATTGGTTTCAAGGACGATGTTAGCCGGAAGTGTTTTTTTGAAAGTTTCAATTACCGGTAGGTAATTGTCTTGTGTTTTGCTGATGTTCTCACCCGATTTTTGTGCAGCCGTCACCAAAACAGCTCTATGACCATTTAAACGAATAAGGTGTTTTTGCTCTGCTGGCAATTGTATTAGAGTGGCTACATCTTTTAAGTAAACAATGGAACCATTCCCTTGATGCACAATGGTATTTTCAATTTCATCGATTGAGGTGTAGGGCCCACTGGTTTTAACATTGAAGCTCTGAGAGCCCATTCGAATACTACCGCCCGGTATATTAGCTGCCTCACTTTGAATGGCCCCTAATACTTCATTTACAGAGATCCCCAAATTCGCCAGTTTGTTTAGTTGAAGCTCAACTCGAACCTCTGGGTCATTGACACCATGATAGTTCACTTTTTTCAGAGCCGACACTTTTTCCAACGCTTCTTGAAGCTCCTTGGCTTTATCGCGTAACAAATCTTCCGATGCATTCTCACTCACCAAAGCCATCTGAAGTACATTCACGTCGGTTGGCGTTACCTTCCGAACTTCAATACTGCGAATGGCCTCTGGTAAGGTTGGACGCAACGCATTGACTTCTCTCACCAGCTCCTGATACTTGCTCTCAACGTCCGACTCATATTTGTACTCTACAATAATGGATGCCACTCCATCATTGATGGTTGTAGTAATTTTTTTCAGTTGCTCCAATTCGCTTACCCGTTTTTCAATAGGTTTTACAACCAATTCCTCCATGTCTTTAGGACTGGTTCCGGGGTAAACAACAATAATAGGAAATTGAGGTGGATTGATTTCCGGATCTTCAGCTCTTGGCATATTGAACATTGTAGTGACGCTCACTACAACCACCATCAGGAATACGACTAAGGTGAACTGATAGTTTTTTACAAAAAAGGAGGTCAGTTTCATATTCTATGGTTGATGATGGTTATTGAGTTACTGTGATCTTGCTATTGTCGGTCAAATAGGGGCTTCCGGAAACGATGAGGTATTTGTATCCTGCCAATCCCTCACTTACTTGCGCAAAATTGTCTTTGATCGATTCTAACTTTATGGTAACACGTTGCGCTGTTTTCATATCATTCGTAACAAATACGCTGGCTTCCATTCCATTGGCTTCCAATAGCGCACTGTAAGGAATTTGATAGCTCGAATTTTTCGCGGTTACTTGGATACTCGCTTTGGCAAACATTCCAATGGCCGGTTGTATTTTCTGAATGTTTACTAGGATTTCAATTGGAAAGGTTCCACTAACCGGATCGGCAAACGGTGCTTTCTTACTTACTACGCCTTCTAAGGTTAGGGTGGGGGTGGCATCCAAATTAATAGAAGCCTTATCACCTATTTTTAGAGCAGCCCAGTGTCGGTCAGAAACACCCGCTTTTAATATCCAGCGATTACCTGTTCCCGTTTCTGTTAGTAGTAAAACCGGTGAGCCGGGCGCTATGATTTCACCATCACTGCCTAGTTTTTTTGCAACAATCCCATCGGCCGGAGCATATATAGATGCATATTGTTTATTGAAGTTTGCATTCGCGAATTGCTGTTTCGAAACTTCCAAAGCGGTTTTTGCATTTTGAAATTGTTCAAGTGTTGCCACACTGTCGTGGTATAAATGTTCAGCGCGCTGGAAATCGCGCTCTGCTTTTTCAAGCCCCAACTTAGCCTGCTGAACTTGTGTATTTATTTCGGTCAATTGTAGAGTAGCCAACAAACTCCCTTTTTTTACAAAATCACCTTCCTTTACTTTTACACTCTCAATAATGCCTCCGATCTTGAAACCTAGTTCCGACTGATTTTCCGTGCTTAACAAGCCGGATAGCTGAATGGTATTGGAACTACTGCCGGCATTGAGTTCCATGAGCTTTACCGGTACATTATCGGTTGGTATGTTTTTTTTCTTTTGTACGGTTGAACTGTGACAACTAGCTAGTAAGATGATACTAGTCAACGTGGTAATAATTTGTTTCATAATGCTATGGTTGAATTGACTGGCGATTGTAGTTTGATAATTGAATATAGAATAGGTATTTGTCGTTATTTGTTTGAAGCTGTGAAAGTGTCCACTGGTTTCTCGCATCCAGAAGTTCAATAAAACTATTGACTCCTTCCTTGAACCCTTTTTCAATCAAACGATAGTATTGTGCAGCTGTTTGCTCGCGTGATAGGTCTGTTTGAAATTGACGATAACTCGTTTTTAATTGCTGGCTTGTTTGAAACAATTCCAAATTCAACTGCTGATTTACTTCTGCTTGGCGAAGCTCAATCTTCTTCAAGTCTGTTTTTGCCGTTTCAATTTGAATTTTATTTCGATTGCCGGAATAGATCGGAATGTTCAATTGTAAACCACCCAAATAAAAGAAGCTGCTGCTTTTTACTTTGAAGTCAAATCCTTGAGAACCTAGATCCAGAAAGGCATTCAATTGAGGGCGATAATACCGCTCTTTCATTTTAAGTACCGATTCTTGGATTTTTTTCGTGGTGTTTAATTGCGTTAGTTCTTCTCGATTACCTAAGTTCAAAGTATTTGAAATTACTGATTCGGGTAATTGAGGTGCAAGAATATCTTCTTTTATCACCGACTCCGACAAACTTCTGTTTAAAAGAAAATTCAAGTACGCAGCCGCTGTTTCGGATCTATTTTTTGCTGAATAGATATCTTTCTCAATAGAAAGCAATTCCGTTTCACTTCTACTCAAATAGGCAGGTAATGATTTCCCCTCTTTCAATAAAGCCTGTTGAACTCTTACTTGCTGCTGTACCACTAGTTTCGCCGACTCATAGATCGATACCGCATTCAATGCTTGTAGGTATTGATAATAGGCTGTTTTAACTTCTTTAGTGAGCTCTCTTTTGTACGACTCTACAGTCAATTCTTGAATGGCTGCTAAATCCTTTTTAACTGATTCGTTTGTACGAATGCTATTATTTAGAATGGGCATCGTCGTTTTGATCCTTGTGTCGTAGAAGTTATTGGGAAAGAATCCTTCTTTGGCATTACTCACTGTTGGAAAAGCATTGCTGGAAGTAAGCTGATTAAGTGTTTTGTAAACAGGATTCAATAGATCGCCAATTGGGATTTCAATGGCCCTCCCTCCTTGTGCTAAAGTGTATTGACCTTCAAACCAAGTGGTTGGGAGAAAGTACGAATGCGCTTCCTTTAGCGCAAGCAAACTGCTCTTCCAATCGGCTTGTTTCTGTTGAAGACCAAGATTGGTTTTTAACGCTTGTTCAATATAGCCTTCAAGAGCTGATTGCCCCCGACTTGAACTTAACAGTAGCGTTAGCAAGATCACTGATAAAAAACGTTTCATGTTACAATTAGTATGATCGGTGAATATATAATAAACAGTGTTCAGTACTGACTCAAAAAAAAGCCTAGGCTTTTTTCAGCATTGAAATATAATACTCCATCCCATTTTTAATGAGGTCTTCCGGTTGATAGTTTTCATATGCTTGACATCTACCTCGGCAGTATAAAGCACACATGCCATGCAATGAAGACCATATCATAAACGAAAGGTATTCAACATCCAACCCCTTGAAATACCCCACCTCTTGACACTCTCTCAACACTGTTTTCAAGTAGTTCAAAGTAGAGTCTCCCATTTTCCATTTCTCATGTTGTTCTTCCTGACATTCATGATCCATCGGCGCTTCCATAATAAACATTAAGTCGTAAAAGTCTTTGTTGGTAAGCGCAAATTCCATGTAAACCCTTCCCATTGCAATTAAACGGTTCATGGGGTCAGGTACATGTTGTAAAGGTTGCATCTTTTCCAACATAATCCTAAACCCTTCTTCATGAAGTGCGTGAAACAGCTCATCTTTGTCCTTAAAATAGAGATAGATTGTACCCGGGCTATATTCAATTCGCTCTGCAATGGTTCGAATGCTGGTTGCTTCATACCCTTTTTCCAAAAAAATAGACTTTGCTGCCTCCAATATCAATTGGCGCATTTCCTCTTTTTCTCTTTGTTTACGGGTTGCAATTGTCATGGTGCAAAATAAATGAACAGTGTTCAGAATAACAAAATTTATTTTCAATTTTCTAGGCTCTGCTGCCTATGATTATCTCAAAACTCTTCATTTTCATCGTTTTATACAACCAAATTTACTGGGAATTGTTATGCTGATATGGCTGAAATTTCGCTTGTATTTCCGCATCAACTCTATGGTAAGAACCCCTCTCTTCACCCCGGCAGGCCGGTTTGGATGGTAGAAGAACATCTTTTTTTCCAACTCTATAAATTTCACAAGCACAAGATTATCTTTCATAGAGCTTCTATGAAATCGTATGCGGCTCAACTAGCGAAAAACAAACTTGACGTCAATTACATCAATTCAACCGAGCCTCAGTCAGATGTTAGAAACATGGGGGCGTACTTAAAGAAGCAAGGAGTTAAAATCATACATACATGTTTAGTGCATGACGACTGGTTGCAGCGCCGTTTAACTGCTTCCTGTGAAAGGCAAGGGATTCAAATTAAATGGTACGACTGCCCAGGGTTTTTATGCAAGGATAGTGAACTTCCGCAATTGGCCGGAAAACGTAGACCTTATTTTCAAACCGATTTCTACATTCAACAAAGAAAACGACTTCAATTATTGTTGGAAGAAAATGGGAAACCGGTAGGTGGAAAATGGAGTTTTGATGCAGAAAATAGACTGAAATATCCCAAAAGTCAACAACCTCCCAATGTAGCACTTCCCAAGTCAAATGAGTTTTTAGAAGAAGCCATAAACTACACAAACAAGTTTTTCAAAAACAATCCGGGTAATGATGCCCCTCCTTACTTGTTTTCAATCAACAGTAAAGATGCATTGAAATGGCTCGATGATTTTATACAGCATCGATTTGAATCGTTCGGAGAATATGAAGATGCGATCGTGCAAAAGGAAACAATTCTTCATCACTCGGTTTTGACACCTATGTTAAATGTAGGCATCATCACCCCTCAAGAAGTGCTGGATACTATTTATGCAAAAGCGGCTGAAAAAAAGATTCCGCTGAACTCACTTGAAGGGTTTACCAGACAAATCATCGGGTGGCGCGAATTCATTCGAATGATTTACACCCTTGAAGGACGCAAACAACGAATGACCAATTATTGGAAATTTAATCGAAAAATACCCGCTTCTTTTTACAACGGTACAACAGGTATTGTGCCTATTGACACTACAATCAAAAAGATTTTAGAAACGGGATATTGCCATCATATTGAGCGATTAATGGTACTGGGGAATTTTATGTTGTTATGCGAATTTGATCCCAATGAAGTATACAAATGGTTTATGGAACTTTTTATTGATGCGTACGATTGGGTGATGGTACCGAATGTGTATGGGATGACCCAGTTTGCAGATGGTGGTTTGATGACTTCCAAACCCTATATCAGTGGCAGCAATTATCTCATGAAAATGAGTGATTATCCGAAAGGGAAGTGGCAGGAAACTTGGGATGGTTTGTTCTGGAGGTTCATGCACAAGCAACGCAGTTTTTTCTTGTCGAATCCCAGGCTTGGAATGTTAGTGAAAACCTTCGATAAAATGTCAGAGGAGAAGAAGGCTTTGCATATAAAAAATGCAGAAGACTTTTTGAAATCATTAAAATAAGCGGAGTATGCAGCACAACTTAAGTCCGGAACAGATCGATAGAATCATAGAAATGGCTTGGGAAGACAGAACTCCCTTTGAAGCCATAGAATTTCAGTTTGGTTTAATTGAGAAAGAAGTAATTGAACTCATGCGTACCGAAATGAAAGCAAGCAGCTTTCAAATGTGGCGCAAACGAATGAAAGGGAGAAAAACAAAACACGGATCCATACGAAGTAATTCCGTAGATCGATTTAAATGTACCAGACAAAGAACCATCAGTTTGAATAAAATAAGCAAGAGAAAATGATACCGGTGTTTGAAACCAATTTCGCAAAAATAGTAGAACGTATAGAGGCCATTGATCCCATCAAATATGGCAAAACAAGAAATTTCATCAATGGAGATGTTACTTATTTATCTCCCTATATATCGCGAGGGGTGATTTCAGTGAATGACGTAAAAAACAGCATTCTAAAGCGCGGCTACAAACCCTATCAAGTGAAGAAGTTTATCCAAGAGCTCGCATGGCGTGAATATTTTCAAAGGGTTTGGCAAGCGAAAGGTGATTTCTTGTTTAGTGACCTGAAGAATGCGCAGGAAGGCGTTTCACATTATCAAATGCCTTCAGCTATTGTTGAGGCCCAAACCGGAATTCAGGCTATTGATCATTCCATCAATGAGCTTTATCGCACAGGGTACATGCACAATCATTTTAGAATGTACCTCGCGTCCATTGCTACCAATATTGGAAAAGCACATTGGAGCGCACCTGCTACTTGGATGTATTATCATTTGTTAGATGGTGACCTGGCAAGTAATACCTGTAGCTGGCAATGGGTATGCGGGGCGTTTTCAAGTAAAAAGTATTATTGCAATCAAGAGAATATTAACAAGTACACCGGTTCAACTCAAGTCAATAGTTTTCTTAGTAAGTCGTACGATGAACTGCCTGAACTTGCTGTACCGGAGGCATTGAAAGCGGCCGCCCCTAATGATTTAACAACACCACTTCCAATCAACGCTTCTTCAATTAAGCTTGATTCTGCACTTCCAATCTTGGTGTACAATCATTACAATTTGGATCCGAACTGGAGAATAAACGAAGACGCAAATCGGATACTACTTTTAGAACCAAGTCATTTTAAAATGTTTCCTGTCAGTGAATTGGTAGTCCGGTTTATCATAAACTTATCCAAGAATATTCCCAATTGTCAAGTATTTGTGGGCGATTGGTCGGAGTTCAAAAGGCATCTTTTCAATTCCGGTGCATCTCTTCGTGAGCTGTTTTTCAAAGAGCATCCCAATACAGAACACTGGGAAGGAAACAAAGATTCAAGAGATTGGATGTTCCCAATGGTAACCGGATATTTCCCCTCTTTCTTTTCGTATTGGAAAAAATCCGAACGCTATCTCTGATGAATGTACAAATGGCTGGGATGGAAAAATGAATTATCGTATCTTCATGAAAACACCATCATGAAAAAAATACTGTTCCTATCTGTCCTATGTTCCATCTTAGTATCTATGAAGCCTGTAGCTAAAAAACACATCGTATTTTTCGGTGATTCTATCACACAAGCCGGTGTAGGTCCGAAAGGCTATATCACCGTACTGGGTGATATGTTGAAGGAAAAGAATCTTCAAGAACAGTACCAGTTAACGGGTGCAGGCATCGGCGGAAACAAAGTATATGATTTATACTTAAGAATGGAGGACGATGTATTGGCCAAAGATCCTCAAGTAGTGGTGATCTGGGTAGGAGTGAACGATGTGTGGCATAAAAGAAGTTATGGAACGGGTACAGATGCCGATAAGTTCGAAAAGTTTTACAATGCTATCATCAAGAAATTTAAATCAAAGAATATAGAAGTGCTTTTGTGCACACCCGCAGCAATTGGAGAAAAAACGGATTTCTCAAATGAACTGGATGGCGACCTTAATAAATATGCTCAAATCATTCGCAATATCGCTACTAATAACAATTGCCCGTTAATCGATCTCCGTAAAGAATTCTTGGCTTACAACCTTGCGAACAATCCAAAGAATTTGGACAGAGGTATTTTAACAACCGATGGCGTTCACTTAAACGACGCCGGAAACAAGCTGGTGGCCGAAGCCATGATGAAGGCCTTGATCCGCTAAAATCCCCTGTTTCACGCTTTTTTGTTATTTTTGCCCTTATGCTCCAAAAAGAAAAGAAACTGGTTAAAGTAGCCATCCTCGACTTGTACGAAGGTGCTGAGAATCAAGGCATGCGCTGTATTCGCGCCTTGTTGAAGGAGTTTGGCGAAAAATACGACCTGAATTTAATTGTAGAAGAATTTGATGTTAGAAGAGAGAACAAAGTTCCTAGTCTTAGTCATGACATTTATATTTCCAGCGGTGGCCCCGGCTCTCCAATCGATAGCGAAGGAACTGAATGGGAAAAAGCTTATTTTGAATGGCTCGATAAAATTGAAACGTTCAACAATCGCCCAGGACATGTACTGAAGAAGCACGTTCTTTTTATCTGTCATAGCTTTCAATTGGCTTGTCGCTATTTCGACGTTGCTGATGTAGTAAAAAGAAAGTCCACCGCCTTTGGAGTTTTCCCGGTTCACAAACTCCAAGATGGAAAGCACGAATCGTTATTCGACGGATTACTCGATCCTTTCTATGCTGTTGATAGCCGCGATTATCAAGTGATTCGCCCACGTTATCAAAAACTCCGTGAAATGGGTGCTTCCATTTTATGTATTGAAAAAGATAGACCCCACGTGCCTCTAGAACGTGCTATTATGGCTATTCGCTTCAATGATTATATGGTAGGTACACAATTTCACCCCGAAGCAGACGCAGAAGGTATGACCATGTATTTGATGCGTGCCGATAAAAAACAAACCGTGATTGAAAACCACGGTTTTGATAAATGGAAAAGTATGTTGGAGCATCTCAATGATCCAGATAAAATTCTTTGGACCTATTCTCATCTCATTCCAAACTTCTTAAAGCAAGCTTTGGATCAAGAAGGAAAAGGATAATAAATTGCCGGAGTTATTGTAAAAATAGCTCCGGTTTTTTTTTGTGGAAAGCTGTTCTCGATTGAAATGCTTTTGCCAAAGCAAGAATATGCTCCTCGTGATACAATTGACCAATAAATGTGATACTAGTAGGTAGCCTATTGGTAGCATTGAAACCTACCGGCAAACAAACCACAGGCAGTCCTGTTAAATTGGTCATAGCAAGTTGACTTCCTCCATAAGTAGGGGTAATGATCACATCATACGATTTCATAAATGCATTCAATTCTTGTATTAAAGTGCTGCGGTGGCGATTAGCGTTGATGTATTCTACCGCCGGAACAAAGCGACCTGCTCTAAAACTGTTTGGCCAGAAGTTTTTGTCCTGCCTTCTAATCAAATCATCTTGGTTGGTTCTTGTAAGCTCGTCAAACGCAGCAGCGGATTCAGCATTCAGAATAGGGTCTACCATATTGAACCGATAGATCGAACTATCAGGAAAAATCACCTCTTGTAATTGATAACCCATCGCCTTTAATGAGTCCAATACAGCCCATTGAGGCGCATTTTTGGGTAGGTTCTTGAAATAATTCATCGCAATTCCTATGCGCAGTTTTTTGGGATCTGCTTGCCCGGTATAATTGAATGCATGTTCAATGGCTGAAGGGTCTTTGCCATCTGTTCCTTTGATGTAATAATAAACGATGGCAGCATCTTCAGCACTTCTGCAGATAGGTCCAACTTTATCTAAACTCCAACTCAAAACCATCGCACCGGAGCGACTTACGGTTCCAAAACTTGGTCGCAATCCGGTAGCGCCACAAGTATGGGAGGGTGATACAATTGAACCAAGTGTTTCAGTGCCTATGGCAAATGGGAGTAATCCTGCTACTACAGAGGAGGCGCTACCGGCTGATGATCCACTGGAACCGGTTTTTAGGTTCCAAGGATTACGCGTTCTCCCTCCAAACCATAAGTCTGCAAATGCAAGTTCTCCTAAAGTGAGTTTGGCACATAACACGGCTCCCGCTTTTGTCAACTGCTCATAAACAAATGCATTTTCATCAATGTATTGATCTTTGTATGGAACACTTCCCCAAGTTGTTTTATAGCCTTTTACAGCAAAAAGATCTTTCAAACCATAAGGAATGCCATGCAATGGGCCTCTGTATTTTCCGGCCTTAATTTCTGCATCTGCTTGTTTTGCTTGGGCCATTGCTATAGAGTCAGTGCGTGTAATTACACATTCCAACGTATCACCCCATTTTTTAAGCCGGCCGAGAAAGAACTCCGTCAATTCTACAGATGTAATTTTCCTCGATTTTATCAAGGATGCCAATTCTGCAACCGAATAATAAGCGAGTGCTTCTTTGTTCTTTGGCACACTTACCCCGGTTGGTAAATTCCAATTGATTTTTTGTTGATTCTTTGGAACGCTGTATCCGATAGGGGCCGGATTGAAAGCGAATGGGTAGACGAGTGAGTTTGGAATGGGAACTGCTCGCATTCGTTGATAATTTGATTGACTGTTTTTGAGCTTGTCTACCATCGAATCTTTTTCCGCTTTTGTAAATTCTAGCCCAATGATCCGCTGTGCGGCGGAAACGACAGTTGTATCAATTTGTTGACTGAAACCAATTGAGGTAAACAGTACACATACCCAAAAAAGCAACACTCTCATAAGTAGTTTTTTTAAATGAACAGTTGATAAGAGAATCTGTTCACTAAAATAAAAAACCGCTTCAAGAATTGAAGCGGTTTTATGTAGAAGGTAAGATTTACTTATTTTCTTTTAATTACGCGTTCTGTTACCACCTTGTTGTCATAGATCAATTTAACTTGGTAGGCACCACTTGCGTATTTACTCAAGTCTACTTGAATATAGCTAGCTGCATTACCATTGAATTGTCGAGCAACAATAACTTGACCGGCAGAGTTCATAACCTGGATTCCTTTCAAGTTCGTTGGAGGAATCACATGTCGAATCGCGAATGAACCTTCAAATGGATTCGGCGCAATCATATAACCTTTTGCTTTTAACAAAGCAGGCAATGTAACTGTACTGATATTCACGTTATCGAGCAACGTATTGTTTCCTTTATTTGAAGTGTTTCTGAAAATGAATTGGAATTTACCATTCGCTGTTACATATCGAGTTACATCAATAAACTCTTTTCTCCACAATAGCGGCGAACTAGGTACAAAGCCAACGGTGTCGGAAGCTGCAAAAGTTAATGGGAAATTCGGATCCACAGTAGTAAGGTCTTCACCAAATTTCTTGTAGATCGAACGGAAGGTTGCTCCGCAATCAGTTGTTAACAATACTTCTAAGGTATCTAAAGGAACACCGGTACTTCCTGGGAAGCGGGCTGTAGCATGCGATACATCAAAGCTCAAGTAAACACTGTCCGGACTTCCAATTTGAACCAAAGGAGAATATAGATCATCCTTCTTATTACTACTATTGAAGCGGTAGTTTCTGATCCAAGCTGCAGCAGATTTATCAGATGATCCGCGGTTTGTTCGTTCCCATGTATAAGCGCTACCGCTTGATTGAACATACCAGTTAGCAGGAGGGAAGGTTCCTTGTTCAAAACTTTCCTTCACAGGATCCGGTTGCGGATCAAAAACTGTGAGTGCCAATTTCGCAGTATCATTACTTGGTACTTGATCATTCAATCCATTTGGATCTTTTGTATACACAGTCAATTGATAAGCACCACCTGCAGCCAGTGTTGTTGCCTTTAATGTTACAGTTGCAGAACTACCAATTGGTAAGCTTCCATTAAAAGTAACAGAATCGAGCACGTTTGCAGCAGCAGAAACGAAACGGTACATCACTTTAACGGTCTTCAAAGTGTCTTTACCCAAATTGGTAATTTGAACTCTTGGAGTTAATGAACGAACGCAGAGCTTTCCTGCAGGGTCAATAATTTGACTTACTCTCGCATCTCTACGGCCATTTTCAACTGTGTAAATATTGATATTGTCGAGGTATAAGTTATTTCCGAATTTATTAACTGCACGGAATGCAACTAAGAAACTTGGAGCATTACCTACTACAGACTTCACGTCAAATCTTAAATTAGCCCATTGTGCTGCAGTTGGAGTAAATGCTGATGTGGTGGTTCCCGTAGTTGATGCTAATCCTACACCACCGGCTTTCCAAATACTTGTAAAAGTTGTACCGCAATCTGTAGAGATCATTACATCCAAACTATCAGCAAATGTAGCACTGGTGCTATACGGTCTGTAAGCTCTATCGAATGAAAGAATGATACTATCAGCATTGGTTGCAGTTACGGCCGGTGACAATAACCAGTCGTTATGATTTGAATTACTATAATCATAGAATCGAATTCTTGCAGATGCAGCTCCTCCATTATTAGCAGCGGTAGTGCGCTCCCAAGTAATTGAACCAGTGTTTGGATTGATGAGTTGCCAACCGGTTGGTGCAAAAGTGGTAGACTCAAATCCTTCTACAACCGGTCCGGGAATACTTCCGAAACACACGGTTGCGCTTAGAGCAACTGAAGAATACAATGTACCATTAGCGCTCCAAATCCTGTAGTAGTTTGTACCATTAATAGGAGTGGTATGAACAAAGTTCGCGGCAGTACCTCTGTAAATAACTGTGCCTCCACCGGTAATTGCGTTTCCGGCAACAAGATTGCCGCTTGGTGTTCCAAACGTATTCGAGTTATTGGTAGCTACAATTACTTCACTCGCTGTATTACAGAAGCGCGTCCAACTTAAATTGATATTCGAACCCACTGCAGCCCCTGCAAAATTTCTTACAGAGAATGGAGTTTTAATAGTTTTTACAATACCGGCTGAGTAATTATTCGTTGCGTTTACACTCCAAATTTTATAAGTGATGGTTGCAGAATCCACAGGAATTGGATGATTGAAAGTGGTAGCGCTTCCTTTGTATATTACAGTACCCCCACCTGAAATGGCATCGCCTACATTATAAGCACCGGAAGGAATACCAAAATTACCAGTAGTGCTGTATGCAATCATTACATCGTTTCCTGCACCGTTCTTCGTCCAAGCATTCACTACATTCGGACAAGTAAGTGTTAAGCTATAATTCGTAGCAGGGTCAACTAGAGGACCTGTAGCAATTTGGTCAGCTAATTGAGCTGCTTTAAAAGCATTTACTCTGCCCGTTCCTAACTTCCCGGCCATGGTGGGAGCGTTATCAGGATAGTGATTATCTGCGGTTGTCAGTAGAATAGAACGAACATCGTTTGCAGATAGGCGGCCCGGCGCTCTTGATACGATCAAAGAAGCTACTCCAGATACGTGCGGGCAAGCCATTGAAGTACCTTGTAAAAATTCATAACCACCGTTGATTGATTGAGCAGTGGTGCTCAATACTCCTTTTGGATCGTTCGCAAAACTTTGTTCGCCACCCGGTGCAGAAATATCAACCCATGTACCATAGTTAGAGTAGTAAGAACGAACGTCTCTATTATTGGTAGCTGCTACAGACAGTACCGGATCATATACAGCAGGATACCACAATAATTCGCTGTTGGAGTTACCGGCAGCGAAGATTACGATACCACCTTTCATTGCTGTTCCACCACCATTGGCGATAAAATAATCAATACCATCTAAAACGGATTGTTGGTAAACGCCGGCTTGCGTATAACCCCAACTGTTTTGAGCAATCATGGCGCCTCTGTCAGCCGACCAAATAAATGGCGCGCCAAAGTCGGCGGCAGTAGAGGTAGGTCCAAATACTTCGAGTGACATTAACTTCACCCCACTGTTAGCGGCACCATTACCTCCGGCAACACCGCTAACGCCAATATTGTTATTATTAACTGCTGCTACTGTTCCGGCCACATGTGAACCGTGTTCGTCTGCATCAATGGTAGTACTGTTATTTACGAAATTGTATCCATTGGTAGGCCACATATTGCCTGCTAAATCAGGGTGAGTAACGTCGATACCTCCATCAATGATACCAATGATGATATTGGGGTTACCTGTTACAATATCCCAAGCTCCCGGTAACTTAATGTCTTTTCCAGCAGTACCACCTTGTTGGCCGGTATTGTTGTAGTGCCATTGTTCATTGTAGCGAGGATCGTTCGGAGTCAACAATACCTTCTCTCCTTTGAATAACTTATTGGTGGTTTTAGGAAACTCTTTTACTGCTTTGTAACGGGTGATGCTATAAACCGGTTCAGAGATCTCAATTAAATTGCTCAATTTCGCATATTCTTTTACGATACGCTTGATGTCAACTGATTGATCAAATTCAAGTGTATACCACAAATGAAAACCCCACTCTTTGTGACGAGCATCAAATTGTTTATCGTTTAATACTGTTGAAAATAATTGCTTCGATTCTGTTACCTTGAATTGAATATTAAGTGCATCAATTGAAGGAATGTTGAAACGGATAAAGCCATCCGATCCTTTTGAAGGCGCTGCCTTTAACAACGATTCAACCGAACCTTTGAACTTAATTGAAATGCGTCCTTTTTCCATGGCGGATGCAGGAACAGCATCTAAATTAATCGTCGGTCTTGGCCCTTTGATAAGCTTGGCTGGTTCTTGGCCAAAACCAACTACTACCATCATTAAAAGGAGAAGGGACAGTAAAATTTTTCTCATAACAGTTTTTTGTTTGTTTTAGTCACACGTTGAAAATCACTGGTTCCGAACGAGTACCTATGTTCGTTCAATTGTAGGATATTAAATTTCAACCACACAAGTTGGATTCTTGAAATAATAGGTTGATGTGGTGTTGCAGAAAACTAGCGGAGGAGCTATTACTTTAGGCAAATTCCTGTGCGCACGGCAAGGAATGCGGTAGAAGATTCCACAGTTAGTTTCACTAAAAATACTAAATTTTGAACAAAAACGGATCGAGCCCGTTCAAATATCTTTAATTTCAACGCTATTTACCCAACTACCATAAATACTAAACTATGAGATTCGTTTATCTGGCAATTAGCCTGCTGATTATGAGTTGTTTATCATGTGGCGAACCATCAACAAACTCTGTGAAATCGAGTCCAAGTTCAGACACTACCGTGCAAACCGGTGGCATTAAAATGATTCCAATCAATACCCCGGTTGGTAAGTTTAATGTTTGGACGAAAAAATTCGGAAACAATCCAACAATTAAAGTGCTACTCCTCCATGGCGGACCCGCAGGC
>FRDC01001629.1_pt1 | contig 51407 bp, 57 predicted proteins | sample 1106171 | NCBI WGS metagenome assembly FRDC01 (sample SAMEA3930566, study PRJEB13176) | freshwater metagenome | biome: Drinking water system; feature: drinking water; material: water | place: Singapore | collected 2014-12-20 | reverse complement strand
GCGGAATACACCAGAAGGCGCTCGCCCGTCTCCATTCCGCCCGCTCGCTCAATCGCTCGCAGGGCTTCACTGCCGAGGGCGGCGGCTCGTTCGCGGCCCCTACAGGGCACGCTCTCTCGAGATGTGCAGCCCAAAGAAGTTTGGACGGTGGCCGGATCAGGCACATTAAGCCGCGCATTACAGCAAGCTTGGCCGCAGGCCAACTTTTACGCTGTGCGTGTCGGTGCCGAGGTACAAGGCGCACGGGCCAGAGTGCTAACTGCGCCGGAAAAGTTTGAACAGGACGCAAAGATAAAACCGCCGTTTCCTAGTTGCTCAAACTACGACGCAAAGGCTTGGCGATTCATCCAGCAGCAAGCGAGCGAGGGCGCGCTATTTTGGAACGTGGCGGCTTGAATTATGAGTAAGACGAAATCGAAACAACCCGCCAAGCGCCCGGCGAAAGCACAAGACTCTATGAGTTTAGCGGCACCCCATGAGCCGCGCTATCGGGACGGGAAGCTGCTATGTAACGCAAAGCAGGACACTTGTGGTGCGTTTGCGTGTAAGGGGCGAACAAAATGTCGCAATCATGGCGGCGAGTCACTTCCTGCCGGGCCGACACATCCGACCTATATTCACGGCTTGCGCTCGAAGTACATTCCCGCTCGCCTTGCCGCGAAGTACGGCGAGTCAATGGCCGATCCTGATTTGATGGCATATCAGGCAGACATTGCCCTGCTGCAATCGCGGCTTTACGAGTTGCTGGAAACGGGCGAATCCGAACCGCTGTGGAGTAAGGCGCAAGAGGCATTCCAGCGTTACAAAGCGGCAGCAGGACGCGCCCAACGTGCCGAAGTGGGCAGCAGCGAACGCGCTACGGCAGCTGCGCAGATGTCCGAAGCGTTAGCGCAAGTGGAAAGCCTAATCAATCGCGGGCAAATAGATTCAATCCGTTGGGCAGATATTTACAAGGTCACAGAGCAGATGGGCCGCACGAAGGAACGTGAGCATAAGCGCCTCGTGCAAATGCAGCAGATGATTACGGCGGAGCAGTTGCTGGCCGTGCTTGGACAAATTGCCAATGCAGCAAAGCAAACAATTACAGATGCCGCTGAGCTTGCGGCGTTCTCCGCAGCCCTTAGTCAGTACGGCGTTGTCTCAGTTGAGCGCAATGCTTACAACGACGAACGCGGGAACTAAGCCCAGACCTACGCACCCGATAAGTTTTCGCAAGTTCATTGCCGTGGTCAATCCGAAGTACCGTTTCTATAAACACTGCGAACTGCTGATTGCAGTGCTTCAGCGCGTGGCGGACGGTGAGATCAAACGCTTGATGATCTTCACACCACCCCGGCACGGCAAACCGTGCTATAATGGCAGCATGATCCTCACATCGGATGGCACCTATAAAGAGCTTAGTCAAATCAAAAAAGGCGACAAGGTTATTACTCACACGGGACAGGCGCGCCGCGTCCTCGCTGTCCACGAACAGGGTTTTTTGCCTGTGGTCAAAATCACTACAGAATCAGGGCGAATAACGGTTGCTGCGCTGTCTCATCCCTTTCTTACGGCAGACGGCTGGATTAAGGCAGGCGACTTACAGCCCGGTCACACGCTGGCCAACGTTGTGCCGCAGATGCCTATTCAATCCAACGTATCGCTTGAAGAGTTTCGGCTGACTGGCTACTTCGTAGGCGACGGCAATTGCACTACGAATCAGCGCGGCGCGATTCAGAGCAAGATCACTTGCTACGACCCGATTCAGACCGCCGACATGCGGCGCTGCTGCGAAGCGATGGGATTCGCTTTCAATGAGGGATCAAGCGGGCGTTATTTTAACATTTCAAACGGCTCAAGAACTTGGCTCGAAAAGCTTTGCCTTGCTGGTCACGGTTCGCACACCAAGCGCGTCCCTGAATTTATATTCAAAGGCTCCAGAGAGCAGATAGGCCATTTCCTTGGGGCTTACTTTGCCTGCGATGGTAGCGTTACTCGAAAAGGGCTGGCGCGAACGGATATGGCGATGGAGTTTTACAGCGTCAACCGCCTTCTCTTGGCGGACGTTCAACGCTTACTTCTCAGGCTGGGCATCCGCTCAAAACTGCGCTCAAAAGGCGCGAAGAACGGCACGAACTTTACCAACGGCGTGGCGCACCAAAGCTATCGCCTTGCCGTCACGAGCCAAGATGACGCCGCTCGTTTTGTTGAGAGAATTCCCGTCTTCAGCAAGAAAGCCGAATTGATAAAAGAATGGGGCGTAAAGCGTTGCATTTTTGATTCGACGCTCTTGCCAGACCGCGTTGTTTCGGTTGAGCCTGACGGCGAAAAGGAATGCCGATGCCTTACTGTTGACGTTGACCATACTTTCACGGTTGATGATTTGGTTGTTCATAATTCTGAAACCGTCTCGCGTCTTTTCTCAGCCTACTTTCTTTACCGCTACCCTGATTACTGGGTTGCCGTCACCAGTTACTCCGCAGACCTGGCGCACACGCTCTCACGGAACTCGCGCGAAAACTATCTGCGCGCCGTGGGGCAAGTCAGCGACCAGGCGAGCGCCGTCAAACAGTGGGAGACAGGCGCTGGTGGCGGACTATGGGCTGCTGGCGTTGGCGGGCAAGCAACCGGCAAGGGCTTCCATCTGGGAATTATTGATGACGCGCTGAAGAACGCGGAAGAAGCAGCGTCGGAGACGATCCGGGCGCGCAACCAAGATTGGTATCAATCCACTTTCTACACGCGCGAGGAGCCTTGGAGCGACACCGACCCACACGGCGCAATAATCAACGTCCAAACTCGCTGGCATGAAGACGACTTGGCAGGCTGGCTACTCGATCAGGAGCGACAGGCTGAGGACGATGACGACGTTGAACGCTGGCATATCGTCAATCTGCCCGCCATCGCTGAAGAGCCGCCGCTGGATCAATTCCCGGCAAGCTGCACGGTTGAATCGGATTGGCGGCAACCCGGCGAGGCACTGTGCCCGGAGCGTAGGCCAGCCACCAAGTTGCGCGCCATCGCAAAGAAAATCGGCGGATACTTCTTCGACGCGCTCTTTCAACAGCGACCTACTGCCAAAGAAGGCGACTTCTTCAAAGTCGGTCAATTCAAGATCGTAGACGCACTGCCCGCGAACCTCATCAGGTGCCGCGCTTGGGATTTGGCGAGCACGGAAGGCGGTACAGGCGCGCGCACGGTCGGCGTGGGGATCGGGAAAGACGAAGCTACCGGACTTTGGTACGTCTGGGGCTGTCACGGCGGGCGCTGGTCATCTGATGACGTTGAAAAAGAAATTCAACAAACTGCCGCACTCGATGGCACGGAAGTGCGAATCCACTTGCCGCAAGACCCTGGGCAGGCAGGGAAGGCTCAAGCACAGCAGCTTGTGCGTAAGCTCTCAGGCTATATGGTCAAAGCTGAAAATGTGACCGGCTCAAAAGAGACGCGCGCAACTGCCTACAGCGCACAAGTCAACGCGGGTAACTTCCGATTGCTCAAAGGGGATTGGAATAAGAGCTTTATTGAAGTCCATCGCCAATTTCCACGCGGCAAAATCAAAGACGAGGTGGACGCAGCGGCGGACGGGTTTAACGAATTGGCGCTAGGCGGAGAGTTCGAGCAAAGCGACTGGCTGCGTTAGTCAGCAAAATTATTTTGCGCACGTGACTATGCTCCGCGCGCAATGAACGTAACACTCTCGCAAAACCCCAACAGCCCGGCTTACGAATCCAAGGCCTACTCTGAGATGGCCGCAGAAATGCAGATCGTGCGCGATTTCTGCGAGGGCTTGCGCTGTGTGCGTAGCAAAGGCAAAACCTACCTGCGCCAGTTTCCCGCCGAGAAACGCGAAGCCTACGAATACCGCCTGGCACAAGGGCTAATTTTCAACGACACCGAACGCACGCTGCAGTCGTTGGTTGGCCGCGTCTTCCGCAAAGAGCCGACGCTTGGCGAAGACGTGCCGGAAATCATTCGCGGGCGTGAAGCGAAAGAAGGGCAGGCTGAAGTTGAAGGGCAAGCCGAAAACATTGATTTAGCAGGCTCCCACTGGACTGTTTTCGCGAAAGAAGTCTTTACCGATGCCATGCGCGACGGCCACGCCTTTATTCTCGTGGATATGCCGCCTGCGCTGACTGAAGGCGCAACGCTGGCTGATGAACGCGCCACCGGGCGTCGGCCTTATTGGGTGCGTTACACCAAGGACCAGGCAATCAACTGGGCTTCCGAGACGATCAGTGGACGCCAGCGACTTACCCAAATCACCTTCAAGGAATGCACTGTTGAACGCGACGGGGATTTTGGTGAAAAAGAGGTTGAGCGTTATCGCGTGCTACGGCCTGGCAGTTACCAGTTGTGGAAGAAGGTCAAAGGTAAAGACGGCAAGGAAACGTTAGTACCGGACGGTGAAGGGCCAACGTCCTTATACGAAATTCCGCTGGCCGTAATCTATTCCAATCGCACCGGCTTTCTGCAATCCAAGCCACCGCTTGAGCCGCTGGCGCAGATTGAGTGCGCCCGCTACAACAAGTATTCCGACCTCAGCACCGGACTGCACCTGACAATCCCCGTGCTTTGCCGCAAGGGCGCAAACCCTTCCAAGCCGGTCACTCAGATCGGCTGGCATACGATTTTCGATGTCAACGAAAACGGCAATGTTTGGTACGCGGAAAGCAACGGCAACGGCCTTGAGCCGATGCGTATGGACATCGAAGCGCTGGATCAGCGGATGGCAGTTTTCGGCCTGTCAATGCTCGCTAAACAGCAGGCAGCGCCGACCACGGCCACGGAAGCCCTACTTACAAACGTCAAGGAGGATTCGCCATTGGCGACCGCCGCACAGTCGCTAAAGGATGGACTGGAAGCCGCCTTCGGCTTTATGGCGGGCTATCAAAAGTCGCCCGGTGGTGGGAGCGTTAAGCTAGGCGTGCTCAGTCGTGAACTCGCGCCGCTTGACGCGCAGGCAGTCGCGGCGCTTTCGAGTGCTGCCACCAACGGGCAACTCTCGAAAGAAACGTTCCTTGCGATCCTGAAAGAGGCTGGCTGGACGCCTGAAGCCTTCGACGTGGCGCAAGAGGTGGCGCGAATTACCGAACAGAAAAAAGCGTTACCCGCAACGCCAGCGCTGTCGCTCTCAAAATAATTTCAACAGTTCACGTAGTCTTTGTGAGTGCGTAGGCGTGACGCCTTGCACTCACTCCAATCCGAGAGGGATTTCAAATGCCAATTACACTTACTTACGACACGCGCGAGGCTGTGCCGGAAGTCCTAAAAGATCACGTTGCAGAGCACGACGGGAAATTTATCTTTGAAGCTGAGCCGCTGTCGGTGGTCACCGAAACGCAAGGCAAGTTGAAAAAGCTGCGCGCTGACCTGGACGCGAAGTCCACTAAGTTGGGCCGCTTCGCCAAGCTCGATGAGTTGGGCGAAGAGTTGGATGTTGACGAACTCCTGTCGCTGCGTGAACTGAAAAAGCAGGGCAAGCCGCTGACGCCCGACGAAAAAGCCGAACTAGAACGGTTGCACCAGAAGCAACTTGCCAAAGTGAGCGGTGACTTGAAGGCGCGCGACGAACGCCTAACGGCTGCTGAAACTCAGTTGAAACACTTCAAGTTGACGGTGCCGCTACAGCAGATTGCTTTGAAAGCTGGCGTGCTGCCCGATGACGTTTCACTTGCATTACTCGAAACGCAGGGCCGATTCCGGCTAAACGACGCGGGCAAAATCGTCGTGCTTGATGCTGACGGCGACGAGACAGACATCACGCCGGAGACATTTTTCAGCAAGCTCTACAAAGAGCAGCGTCCGAAGTTTTACGCGGCGACCGGTGCGGCAGGCAGTGGATCACAGAACAATACCAACGGTGGCAGATCCGGCCCGAAAACAATAACCCGTGTCGAATTTGACGCCCTTTCTCAGGCGGATCGAATGCAGCGCAGTAAGGACGGCTATAAAGTCGTGGACTGAGGCTGCTCAATTGGAGAATTTAGATGGCAAACGTTTTATCGAATTTGGCAGCAGACATCTACAAGGCCGCTGACATGGTTGGCCGTGAATTGGTGGGCGTCATAAATTCCGTGACAATTAACGGCGGCTCCGAAGCCGTCGCGCTGAACGACACGGTACGCTCGCACTTCACGCGACCAGCCACGGTCACAAGCATCACGCCTTCAATGACGATCCCTGAAGGTACGGATCAGACCGTTGACAACAAGACGATGACGATTGACACCCCCGCCTCAGTGCAAATTCCGTGGACGGGTGAGGACATCAAGCACGCCAACAACGGTTCTGGGTTCGAGACCATCTACGGCGACCAGATCAAACAGGCCATGCGCGCCATCGTCAATCAAATCGAGACTGCTATTTGGAACGCCGTCCGAAAAGCGGCTTCGCGCGCTTACGGCACCGCTGGCACTACGCCCTTCGCGTCGGGCATTTCCGAGTTGGCGCAGTTGCGTAAGATTCTCGAAGACAATGGCCTCGCTTGGGATGACATGATTTCAGCCTGTGTGGATACCACCGCAGGCGCAAACCTGCGTTCATTGACGCAGTTGCAGAAGGTGAATGAGGGTGGCAGCCCCAGCTTGTTGCGGCAGGGCGAAATCGGCAACTTGCTGGGTTTTTCAATCAAGCAATCTGCCGGAATTGGAGTTGTCACCAAAGGTACTGGCGGATCGTACCTGTCAAACAATGCCAGCGGTTACGTGGCGGGCGCAACGAGCGTGGCGATTGATACCGGTTCAGGCACAGTGCTCGCAGGTGACGCGGTTACGTTTGCGGGTGACACGAATAAATACGTCGTCGGCACCGGTGTTGCGGCGGCGGGCACAATCGTATTGAACGACCCAGGGTTGCGCGCGGCGCTGGCTGACAACGTAGCGATGACCGTGGGTAACAACTTCACAGCCAACGTTGCCCTGCACAAATCTGCCGCCGAGATTGCAATCCGCCCGATGGCCGACCCGCCAGGCGGTGACGCGGCTGTAGATACGATGATCGTGCAAGACCCTTGGTCTGGCCTGCCGTTTGAAATTAAAGCCTACAAGGGCTTCAAAAAGTCAATGTTTATGGTTTCTTGCGCTTACGGCGTCAAGGCGTGGAAGCCTCAGCACATCGCCATCCTGCTTGGCTAATTCTCCTTACTCCGGTGCTTGCCGCGTGATGAGCACCGGAGTATCACCTATCACAGAGAGGTTGCTATGCCTGAACTTAAAACTATCAAGGTTGCTGCCCTTGACCCCGAATACCACAAGGGCGAAGCGTTCACGATCAACGAGAGCGACTTTGACCCGGAACAGCACAAACGGGTTTCCGACAGTGAACAGAAGCTAACTGACGACCAGAAAGCGACTGATAAGCAAGCGGGCGGCGAAGCTGGTAAGTCCAAGCCTAAGCAGTAATGGCCGTTGAACTCGTTACAACCATTGGCTCCGCAGCGGCGAACTCCTACGTCTCGCTTGATGAGGCTGCGGACTACTTCGAGACCCGCTTGAACAGCGAGGCTTGGGGTGCTACTGACGACACGATGCAGACGGCTGCACTGCTCACGGCCATGCGACTGTTTTCACGGCTGCCGTGGATCGGCGCACCGCTTACGACGACGCAGGCGTTGCATTTTCCAGTCACTGGTATTCGACCAATGGAGCAAGAGGGTGAGTTTTACCAGGGCGGTGCGAGCGGCGGCGGCATCTATGATCTGTTTCGGCGTAAGTTTTGGCCCGTAACAGAGATTCCGCAACCAATCAAAGATGGTCTCTGCGAGCTGGTGCTAGCGCTCTTGCAGGATGATTCCTACACGGATGCCGCACTTCGTCGCACCCGATTAAAAAGCGGTGGACTGGAATTTGATTACCGCACACCTGCCGGACAGCTACCTGAGACGGTGGAAGAATGCTTGCGCGGTTTCCTGGTGGATAACACTGAGCGCATGCGCGGTTAGTTAGCTTGCTCGCTTCCTCTTCTTACTGCGGCGCTGGGCAACGTTGCGGCCCGCAGCGTGTCGAATTCTGCAACGGTGTGATGACAAAGATTTACTGAAATGCCAGTGGGAACCAGCGCCTATCCCGCCGCGCTTGATACGCAAGCAACGCTGCTGGGAACGGCACTTAACAACTTCAGCACCACTTTGGCCGCGCCGCTCGCGCCGGGCGACACCTCTATTCAACTCACAGATGCCTCATTGCTCAGCAGCGCCAGCGTTCTGACCCTTGAACGTCCTGGCGGCGAGATCGTCTTTTACGAAAACAAAAGCGGTAACACGCTGCAAAACGTGACGCGCGGCGTGGACGGCTCCGTTACGCCTGGAAGCACGTATCCGGCAGGCACGAAGGTCTATCAATTTGCAGTGGCACGGCATTTCAATTTACTGCGTGATGCTCTGATCGTGCTGGAAACAAAGCTGGGCTTTGGGGCTGATGTCGCTGGCGCGGGCGAGTTTCTGGTTGGATCAGGTGCAGGAGCGACCGAGTTTCGCGCGTTGCAGGCTGGTGACATCCCGAACCTGAGCGCGAGTTATTCTGTTGTCGGCCACACCCACAGTGTTGCAGGGGATTTGTCGGGAACGGTTGGTGCTGCAACTGTCATTCGCCTTCAGGGAAGAAACGTCGCCAACACTGCGCCGACAGACCAGCAGGCACTTCGCTGGAATGACTCCCTCAGTCAATGGGAGCCGCAGACCGTCATTGGAATGCAGATCGGCAACAGCGTCGTCAGCGCCACGGCTGGCAGCGTTCTGTTTGCTGGCGCTGCGGGGGTTCTTCAGCAGGATAACGCGAACTTCTTCTGGGATGATACGAATAATCGCCTGGGGATTGGCACTGCGGCACCTACAGCACGCCTTCAGATCAACGCGGCTCAAACCGGAGATGATGCTGTTGTTTTAAGGGATACAACCGGAAACGCCAATGCCAGGTTCTACTTCACTGCCCCTATTGGATCGGCGGCTGATTTGAACATCAGCGCTGGAAGAGTCATATTTCCAGGCATTGTTCGATTCGGCTCTGCCGGTCTTGAGTTTGCATCTGGCATCAACTGGACACTAGGAGGAAGCTCTTTCCAGCTAGGAGGAGCTTCCTCCTATTCGTTAAGGAATTTAGTAACAAACACCCAGATTTTCTCTGGGGGCTATAATGCTAGTACAGTATTAAGACCACACTCTTCGTCTTACTATGTACTATTGTCTCCAAGCGGCGGAAACGTTGGAATAAATCAGTCATCTCCTGCGGCGCAGCTTCACGTCTCTTCTCCGGCTATTGGAACCGTCGCAGAAATCATACAAGGCTTCAGCGGTCAAACTGCGAATCTCACAGAATGGCGCAACAGCACGGGCACGCCGATGGCTTACGTTGGAGCTGACGGGTTCCTGACAATTGGCGTCGGCACGACCGCGGGCAGCGCAACGCCGACACTGCGTTTCAGAGGCGGCAGCGGCACTGGTGATGCGGTGGGCGGCATTGAGTTCTACGGCGAGGGTAATAGCCGACTGGCATCCATACGTCATCAAGGCGGTAATTGGGGAAGTGAAACGATCATATTCAACTTCAACCAAACCAACGCCTACAACGACTATAGAGATGTCTTCAGTTTCTCGAAGACAGGACTCTTCCAGGCAGGCTTAAGCAATGGAACCGTGAACGGTCAGATGGTGTTCTACAACACCAGTGCAGGCGCAGAAGTAGCGAACATCACCGTGGGCAATATGTCCACCGGAGCTAATAGCAACAGTTCAATTCGCTTCGATAGCTATAATACCGGAGTCTTCCGAGTGAAGATCGTCGCAGAGGCACCGACAGGTACCAACGTTTCCGGCAACCTGAACTTCTACACGAACAACGGCACGACGCTGACGAGTCGCCTGTTCCTAAAGAGCACTGGTGAGGTCGGCATCGGCAACACCAGCCCGACAAGCCTTCTCAGCGTCGGCGCAGCGAGCGAGTTCCAAGTCCGCAGCAATGGCAGCGTCAAGCCAGCGTCTATGACCGACGCAGCCGCAGCCAATGACAGCATCTACTACAGCACCACCCAGAGCAAGCTTTGCTACAAAGACAGTGGAGGTACGGTCAACATACTGTACTAAGGAGAACTATATGCCAGCAGCAGGCTTAAAAGTGAAAGCAGATCAAAACTATGAATTTTCTGGTATCCCCTTGCCAGAGGCAGTTAGTCGCGTGACGGGCTTTTTCTTTAGCGCGCTGGACCGCTCGGCTCGTTTGGAGGTCAGCATTTACGCCAGCGATGCCGCAGTTGTTGCCGGGAAGCCACCAATTGACTGCCGCGTGCTGATTTATCAAGGCGAGACGTATGACGCACTTCTTGGTGAGTACCCCGAAATCGTCTGGCAGCTTATCTCGAAGACGGAAGAAATCTTTCTTGCGTCCGAGCAGCGTGGAGTTCCGCCCGCCTGACGTGACTTCGCTACACCCCTAACGGGGTTGCGCTCGTTTCTACTGTTTCCGTTTTTCTTTCTTTGTCCGTTTCCCTTCGGAGGGATTTTTCGAGATGCGAAGTTCAGATTCCAAGTGCTCAAGTGCTCGCCAGAGATATGGTGGCGGATTGCGCTTGTCTGCTGGTCGCTCCCAGTTTTGGAGCGTGCGCAGATTAACTGGTAGTAATTCAGCAAGTTCCGCTTGGGTGAGATTTCGAGCGGCTCTCCATTGTGTCAGGTCTGGGTTTTCGTGCATGATTGGCTCCTATTTAGTCAGCAAAGCGAAAGGCCCGGCAGAGTGTCCGCTCTCCGAGCCTTTCGTCTTAGTTCAACCAGCGTTTGAGTGTTTCAGGAATCGCGTCCTTCCCGTAGCTGCGCGCGCTCTTGCGCACGCTGTGCCTAATCTCAGGCTCCGACCAGACGCAGGTGCGGTCGGTCGCCTTGCAGCTGACGATGTTATCAAGGCCGTAGGCCTCAACGTCGTCAACGGAATCGTACCACTGGTCTGCGTGCAGTTCGCCAACGTCCACAGTCTCACCTGTGGGGGACTCGAAAACATCCCACGTATGCTGGTCGCCGTTTTCATTCTCTGCTGTGATTTCCCAAACTTTGAATTCCATTTTTTCTCCTATTTAATCAGCGTTTTCGTTCGCGTCAGCCTGATTGCTGACAGGGACAGTTATACGCTTATAGCGTAGTTGTGTCAACAGCATAATGCAAAATTCTCGAAATAAATCACAGGCGAAAAACGGGGCGGGCGGAAGGCAAAAGGCTCGCACGCCCGTCTCCACTCCGCCCGCTCGCTTAATCGCTCGCAGGGCTGCGCTGCCGAGGGCGGCGGCTCGTTCACGGCCCCATCCGGGGCACGCTCTCTCGACGGCGCTTTCTTTGAAAGCAACCGTGTCTAGTTGAAGCCCTTAACCGCAAACCTGGATCAGTAATGCCTATCAAGGCAACACTAAAACAATTAGTTGAATCCCGCCACGCGCTCGATGCGTTCGCGCAAAAATCGTGGCCGTCCGCGTCTATCAAAATCAGCTATGCGCTCGGCAAGCTGTACCGTGGCGCACTGGATGAATTGAAGCAGTATGACGAAGCGCGGTTGAAATTACTCAAAGAGCATGGTGACGAAATCAGGCCAAATATGTGGCGCGTCAAAGATGAGCGCGAGCACGTTGACGCCTACAACGAGGGGATCAAACAGCTTGAGGAAGTCGTGAAAGACGACCTCTATGGCAAGCAGATCACGCTGGCACAGATCGAAGAAGCCGGGCTGCCAATGTCGCCTGCGGAGTGGGCATTGCTGGATTGGTTGATTATCGAAGGTTAAAGGGGAGCGATGTGGGGAACGTCGGCTTGGAACAGTGCGCCGTGGAATGGGCAGGCAGACACCTTGGCACCGATTATCGGTGCCGACACGCGCACTATTACGGCGTTTTGGGCGGACGTTCAACAACTCGGTGCCTGCTGGGTTGATCGTTGGACGCGGATCGTGGACTGGACGGACAGGAAGACTATGGCGTCTCCAAACCTGAACAGCAAAATCGCAAGCATCGTGATTGGCGATGACAAGCCCGTCGTGCGCACCTACAAGCTGAGCGTGCCTGCTGATACCACAATTTCGAAGGCATGGGTGACCGTTAAGCGGCGCGAGAGTGATGCCGACGCTAGCGCGCTTTTGCAGTTCACGATCACAACCAGCGCGACGGCGAACGGACAAATCACGGACGCCAACACGGTTGGCGGCTCAATCGGGTTGACATTCTGGCTGTCGAAGGCGTTCACGAAGACGCTCAAAGCTGGCGCGGCCTATTACTACGATGTGCAGCTTGAAACTTTCGAGGGCAAGTTGCTGACAGTGGAAAAGGGCACGTTCACGCCAGTCCAGGAAGTGACGAAGGCAGAGGTTTAATGCAGCAATGCACCTGCAAAACACAGACTGGGCGCGCCCATCACAAGCGCCTGCGCATCCTACATCGAGTGCTGATTCAGCGGATGAGCGCGGAGACGGAAATTACGCTGAAAAAGCGTAATCACGACGACGGTGGTGCGTTCGTGGGAATCGCCACCAATGACGACGCCTGGCATTTAGCGGACGTGCGGAACCGGGGACAGTTCGGTGAATTGGCCGCCGGACGTGAATACGTCCAGCGCTTTGAAGTGCCCGAATGCCTCTTAACGCTTGACGAGGCGTTGACGGTGGCCGTGATCGAAAACCACGATAGGCGTTACACCGTGCAAATGGCGAAAGAGCCGCTGAACGCGGATCAGTATTGGAGCTTTGTTGTTTTGGAGCGCGAACGGATTACGCCATGCGATTGACCGTAACAGCACAACTGGACAAGCCCGCTGCCGAGCGCTCACTGCGACGCGACGTGCGTGCGTGGATCGAGCGCGCTTTGAAGCTTGCGCCCCAGGTCTTTCAAAAATTGCAGCGCGAGCCGAAGAGCGGCCATCCCGGGCCAATCGCGCGCCGCTCCGCACCGGGTGAAGCACCAGCCGCACAAACGGGCAGGCTGGGCCGTGAAATCGAAACCGTTCAGCCCGACGACCTGCACGGCGAAGCACGTTGGCAGGCTGGTTACGCAAACTACTTGGAAGAAGGCACGGCCAATCTTGCAGCACGGCCTTTCTTGGAACGTACGGCGGAAGGTGTGTTAAGCGAAGCGCGCTCAAGCGGCCTACTGGGAAGGGGGCCAGCGTGACGATTGACGGCGTTTACGACGCACTGAATACCTTGCTTCAGGCGGTTAGCGTGCCCGCGCCTGTGACCAGTAGCTATGGCGGCACATACGTGCTTGCTGACAAGGCGTTGGTGATTCCGTGCTTTTCGCTGAACGGGCCGCGCGAGACATGGGGCGGGCAATTGGTCTCGACGAAAGACGGCGATCGCATTCACGCCTGGTTCTTTTCGCAACTCGATACGCAAGTACCGGGGCAACGGCGCGGCGGTCAGTTGCACGGCAAATGGGTGATCACCGTTTACGGCTATTTAGCCCAGCGGGCAGGGAGTCACACGGACAACAGCGACCGCGATTTCAACCGCGAGGCCAATGCGATTGAGCTGGCGCTGAATGCCGACCCGCACTCGATGCCCACTGAGTTGCGCGCGCTGGAGCCGTTCAAGCTACGCCGCGACCTGCAATTGTTGGGGAGAAACACGTGTCATTTCGCCGTGGGTGATCTGATCATTCAATCCTGTTGAGGCAATCCTGTTAGTTGATAAGGGAGAATCGCAATGTCACTGCAAAAACTGAGCAAGGTTTATCTGTCCAAGAATAAGCAATCCGCGCTGGGCACACACTTCAGCACCAATACGAATTTTATGCGGATTTTACCAACGGAGATTCAAGGCGTTTTCCCGAATCACATCATGACCGATGATCGGGGCAGAGGTGCCAGGGAATTCGCCGGGAACGTCTGCCCGGGTACACACTGGGAACCGATCCCGATTCAGCTTCAGATGCCGCTTGACTTCGATGCGTGTGGCCGCTTGGCCCTGCGCGCCTTTGGCGGCACGCCAACACAGGCGACACCTGGGGGCGGAACCCTTTCGCGCACGCAATCGGCTGCCATGCTCGCGCTGGCAACCTCGCGCCAGTTGCCCGTGTCGGATTTGATTGTAGTGAATGATGGTTGGTCGTTCTTGCTCGGGGATATGGGCGTGGCGCAAATGGTGATCAGTCAGGAGAAATTGCAGCGCCCGCAAGTCGCCTTCGATCTGATCAATACTGGCTATTTCGTCACGCCGCACGGTGTCGCTTCGCTATCCGATACGGTGAGTGACCCTTCGTGTCTAAACGGCTCGACAACTACGCTGACGTGGACAGAAAACGGTAGCACTTACGATTTATACAGCGCCACGGGCACTGCCAATGGCTATGACGTGCGCAATCACCAGTTCACGTTTGTTAATCCGTTCATCACAGGTGAAGTGACGCGCAAGGCCAGCAATCCCACCTGCGGCCCATCTGGCGGTCTGCATCAATACGTGCAGGAACTCAAGCACAATGGGGAACGCCGTTTTACCGGCAACATCGGCGTCGTGTTCGACGCGACTGCAATGCCCGGCTGGGTTTTGCACGCCAAGACGACGCAGATCACCAACCTGATTATCAAGTACGTCGGCAGCATCATCGAAGGCGCGCTGCCTTATTACTTTCAAATCACGATTCCGAAAGCGCGCGTGCGGGCTGTGGCCGGGGCGAACTTCGATGGCGATCTTGGTTACAACCTGCAAATCGAGGCCGAGGAAGACAGCGTCACGCTGGGCGGCGCGACCATCGTCATCCAAAACGACATTACGACCACGTACAACTAAGGCGGTGAGTGATGGCAATCCCTGAAATGAGCGCAGGATTACAGGCCCACTTTTTGGGCCAACCCTTACCTGAAGGCGTGACCGTCGAAGACCTGCGCGCTGAATTCTTGCAACGCGAAGCGGCCATTGCAGCAGAGCAGGCCGCAACCAAAGAACCGGCGGCAACGCCCACAACTAAGGAAACCACCGATGTCCCTGGAAACAACGGAAACACCGAACAACCCCGCAAGCGCGGGTGATAGTACTGGCGCGGCGCAGGCTGCGTCCAAAGCCGCGTTCGATTTTGCGGCTCCGTATCGTGACGTGCGGATCAATGCAACGCCAAACGCTGACACGCCGCTGTGGATTTGGTATCGCCTAAATCAGCCGACGAGGCAGCAGCAAAAGGATTACCAGAATAAAAACGTTGCAAAGAACACTTACGTCGGAAATTCCGTTCGCACACAGGACGGCGGGTCGGTAGAGTCTGCGGCGCTCCTGTTCCGCGATATTGCGTCGGCTGTTCGTTATTTTGACTTTGAAGACGGCAGTGATCCGCAACAATTTGTCGCGCTCACCCCTGAACGCTTAGCCGCGCTGATGAAGGTTTTTTCTTTTCATGCGAGTGCGGCAATTGCCGCACTGTACCAAGGCAAGTGCGTCCCAGTGGAAGCTCGTAGCAAAAACGTCCTAAAGATTTCGCAGATCACGCAAGAGTTCACATTGCGGATTGGTGGCGAGTCGGAGCCGACTGCTCTGGTGTCAATTAAAGCACGCAACCCAAGCGAGTCGGCTTGGCGGAATCTTCAGCTCGACAGGCATTTTACGGATACCAGTCAAAATAAGGGCGGCAAGGGGCAGGTTGTTCAAAAAACCATCGTCAATCGAGTCGCCTATGCTGAATTTCTAAAAGATGTCGTCATCGAAATGGACGCCACGGTAAAGGGGAAAGCCTTAGCCGACACTGGTGCTGACGTTGCGGCACGCTCCGACTGGTTTAACGGCATTGATCTTGAGTGGGCCTACATCATCGGCAGTGCGATTGAATCCGCTGTTGCTACCAATCTCTCGGACTGAGCCGCGCCGTTGAAGAGTTTTACGAAAAGGCGTTTGAACAGGACGCCAACGAAGGCGAACTCTGCAACGGCGAGACTCTCTGTTTTGACGGCTTTGGCCCGGTCTTTAATCGGCTGAGCAATCTTTGCGGTGAAGCCACGGAATACCCGGACGCAGAGAGCGTCCCGGCGGCAGTAATCGAAGCGAATTGCGCGGCATGTCATCTGTTGCCAACCAAACCCGTGCCCGTGCCGCCCTATTTGAGCGATTGGATTGCCTTTGTCGAAGAGCATGACACGCTCCACAGCAAGGGCTTGACCTTTCAGGCAACTGATTACACGCCCGAACAGCGGGCCGCGCTGCTGGGCAAGGCCAGGGCAGAGAATCGGCGCGAGCGGCTGCGGGATTGGCGCAGACGGCGGGAAGCGCAGACGAATAAGCAATCCGCTCCTACCTCGTTGGGGCGGTACACGAATCAACCGTTGATGAAGTGGTGATACCGTATGGCTGAAGCGACCTTGAAACTTGGCTTGGATTTAAGCGAGGTCAACTCCGCGCTTGGCGCTGTCGAAGAGCGATTACGCCGTGCGGCAACGGCAGCGAGTAACGTTGGCCGGGGTGGCGGTGGAAATTCAGCTACGCAGAGAGCGGAACAAGAGGCGTTGCGTTTGGCGCAGGCGCAGGCACGTCTGCAAGTGACCACAGGTAATCTGACGGGCGCGCAGACGACGTTGCAACGGGCACTCGAAAACACGAATCAGGAAAGCATTGCAGCCATCCGCACACAAATCCAACTTGAACAGGTCAATCAGCGTGCGGCGGCGGGTTGGCGACGGCATGCGGGCACGATCCGCGAAGCCGGTGAATCGCTGCAAAATGCAGGATATGTGTTTTCGGCGGTATCCGGGCGCATTCTGGATGTGGGACGCGCGGCAGTGCAATCGGCAGTGGATATTGATCGGCAGGTCAATGTCTTAAAGGCGCTGACGGGCAGTGCAGGAGCAGCGGAAGCTCGATTTAAGGCGCTATTCCAGTTGTCGCAGCGCACGCCGGGCCTGACCACCAATCTTGCTCTCACCCTGGATGCGCAGTTGCGCACGGCCCAAGTCACACAGCAAACCATTGATAAGATTCTGCCTTCGATTGGTCGTCTAAATGCCGTTTCACCGCTTGGCGATCCGCAAAAGTTTGCCCAGAACCTCGTGCAGTTAGTGACGCAGAATTTTGAGCGCACCGACCTCAAAGAACTGGTTGGACAGTCGCCGATTGCGGGCACGATCATCCGCGAACTGTTCAACGTGGATAATCCGACCAATGCTAAAGCCATTCGGGAAGCTGCTGAGAGGCTCGGCATAAAAACGACTGATGATTTCTTCCGTGCCTTTGCTGAAGCTGCCGCCAAGAATCAAGGGCTTGCCAACGTTACTGAATCGTTGGGCACGCAATTCGACAAGCTGCGCGACAGGGCGTTGGTGGCGCTGCGACCGCTCGGCTTGGAAATCATCAACACGCTTGGCCCGTTGATTGAAAAAGCTGTTCCGTTAATCGAGCAGTTGAGCGCATCTTTTGCCGCATTGCCGCAGGGTACACGGGAGGCCATTGTTGTTATTGGCGCGTTGACGGCCCTACTTGGCCCACTGACGATTGCGCTTGGCGCGGCAACACAGGCCGTTGGAGCGCTTGGCAGCTTGGCTAGTGTAATTGGCGGCGCGGCGGGCTTGGGCGGCGCAGGGGCGGCGGTGGGTACGTTCACAGTGATCTTAGCCGGGGCAGCGGTAGAAGCCGCTGCTTTGAAGGACGCATACCAGACCAACTTCGGCGATTTGCGCGACATCGTGCAAGGCTTTGTTGCGGAAGCCACGGCGTTTTGGGCGAATTACGGCGACGAAATTAAGAGCGTAACGCAAGCGGTGTGGGGGTTTGTTAAAACGTACATCGTGGACACTGTGACCGGCGTATTGGAAGCGGTGCGGGGCATCCTGGCATTGCTCAATGGGAATTGGGAAGTCGGCCTGCGCTCGCTCTTCAGCGCCGCACAGAAATTTCTCGCGCTGTTAGTGCCCGCTTTTGTCAAGACGGGGCAGGATTTAATCAAAGGGCTAATTGACGGTGTCGTGAACAAGGCCAGCGAATTCAAAGACACGCTGAAAGCAATTGCGGCGTCAGGCTTGGCAGCGGTCAAGCTGGTTTGGGGCATTCGCTCTCCCTCTTACGAGATGTTTAAGATTGGCGAGCAAACCATTGACGGACTGATTCTAGGCGCACGGTCAAAGGCGAAGCAGGCTGAAATAGAATTTCAGCAAATTCAGAAAACGATTATCAAGGCCGCTACCCCGCCTGACTTAATTGCAGGGCTGCGTGAGCAAGAAGGCATCCGGCGCGATCAGCAATACTTGCTTGGCTTTATTCCGTCGCCCGGCGCTGGGCCAATTCCAGGCGGTGACATTCCCACGCCAAAAATCATTCGTGAAGCTGCCGAAGCCATCAAGGAAATCCCGCCTCCGCCGCCCATTGCCGCAGAGTTAAGCAACGCCGCACGCTTCGCCAAGGGCTTTGCGGCAGAAATTGAAAGCGCGGGTGACATCTTTGAGCGGTTCGGGCGGAACGTTTCCGGCTCGTTTCGCAACGTGACAGACCTGTTTCGTAATTTGGGCAACGCGTTCAAAAACCTGTTCCTCGATCTAATTGGCAATGGCTTGCAGCGCATCGTCTCAGGTGGCTTGAATAGCCTGTTTTCGGCCCTGAGCGGCGGGCGAACCGGCGGTGGAATTGGCGGCGCACTCGGCAATATCTTTGGCGGCGGAGGCGGTGGCGCATTCCGCACACCCTCTTTCAATCCTTCGTCTGGTGGTAATTTTCTCAGTGGCCTTTTAGGCGGCGGCATCACTGCGCCGAATTCGATCACGCCAACCTTCGTGGGCGGCTTACCCACCTTCGGCAACGTGCCCGTGCCGCTGATTGGCGGCGGTGGCTTGCCGGGCGGTGGCGGCCTGGCTGGGTTATTCGGCAAAGGCGGCAGCTTCCTATCGAACATTTTCAGCGGCGCAGGCGGCGCGTTACTCCCGTTTCTTGGCGCTGGCCTTGGCTCAGGCTTGGGCGGTCAAAGCACGCTTGGTCGCATTCTGGGTGGCATCGGTGGCGGCGCAGTCGGACTCGGTGTCTCGTTCGGCGCATCCGTCTTCGGCGCGTTAGGCGGCGGCTTCGGCGCGCTTGGCCCGGCGGCACTGGCGGCACTGGGCCCGGCGGCACTCATTGGTGCGCCACTGCTGATTGGCGCACTCCTACTCGGCAGAGCGGCCGCCCGCAAGAAAGATGAAGCCACCAGCGGCGATTCGCTTCAACGCGCCATTGACCAAATCAAAGACCTGAAGCGGCAAGCGGACAGCGGCCAACTGACCAGCATTGCCGAAGCGGAATCTTCCTTTACCCAAATTCACCGGCAATTCATCAGTGAAACGCTCCAACTCAAAACGAGGAGCGTGCGCGAAAGTCGCTTGAACAACCAAGGTGACATCACACCACCGTTGCACCCGGACAGCTTGCGCCTTTTGTTCGAGCGCGAAGCTTTGCCCGCGATCATTGCAGCGAACACGCGGCGTGGTGTTTTCGACAAGCTGATTCCAGAATTCGCCACGGGCGGTGTGATGGGCCGCACGGGATTGGCACTACTGCACGACGGCGAAGTGATAATGAACGCAGTACAACAGCGACGGCTTACGTCGCTGGCCGGTGCAGACGTGTTCGCTCGTGTGGGTGTGCCGAATGCGGTGCGCACGGTGGGTACGGGTACGCCGTCGTTTGCGAATGGCGGCGTCTTTACGGCCAACGGCAACGGCAATAACAACAGTTCACCGGTCGTGATTTCTGAGTTGACTGTTGAATTCAACGTTGGCCCTGACCTTGCCACGGAGATCGTCAAGGTGGGCGGCAGTACGGCGGACGGAAGAAAAGTGACTGTGCAAAACGTGCGCACGGCTCTGCGCAACGGGGAGATTTAAGCGCGATGGCCCTGCCTGCTGGTCTCGCCGACCTACTCAAAACCGGATACGCTGAATCGCACTCTACGTTGCGGCTGACCGTGGACGATGCCGACGCGCCCGTCGCACAGGATTATCGTCTCGCCACGGGCGCGGTTGACACACCTGACGGCGCGTTCGCCGCTGGACTGGTCAACGTGGGTGAAATCAAATCCGCGCTCGATGCCTCGACTGATACCGCCGAAGCCAATCTTGATGATGTTGCCTGTCGTTGGACGCCCCTGTTAATTAACCGCATCGAAAGCCTGCAAGGCGCGCAAGCGATCATCGGGCGCTATTGGCGTGACCTGAACAGTGGGCAGAAATACCACGCCAAGCTGATGACCGGCGTAGTCACAGGCGCGCGGTCAAACGACCTGACGATGGGGCTTTCGATCATCAGCGACGTTTACGCCGCGCGCTCGGTCGGTGCGAATAAGCCAATCAGAAAAAAGTGCGGACTGGAATTCAAAGGCGCGGCCTGTGGTTACACGGGCGGGCTGACAACGTGCAACAAGCTGCTCAATGACGCGGACGGCTGTTCGGGTCGGTCGAACACGTTCCGCTTTGGGGGAGAGGACGCGCTTGATCCGGCGCAGACGGTGACGGCCAACGGTGCGCTGAAAGCTCCAGCCAATTACACGCGCGTGATAAACGAGGCGGGCACGACACTGACGATGCGCAAGGCGCTTAAGGTTATTGGCGGCACACTCGCGGATAATGCGACCACGAAAGTAACAGAGCTTGACCTCACGGGCGCGGGCAGCCTCGGCTGGTTTTTCGTGGACAGTTACGGTGCGGTCGGTGACGGCACGACGAACGACACGACGGCCATTCAGGCGGCGATTGATGCAGCGGAAGCTGTCAAAGGCACGGTCTTCTTTGGGCGCAAAGTTTACAAGGTGACTGGGCTGACAGTGGAAGGCAAAGTCAGGCTTGTCGGTTCAGCCGAAGGCGGCAGTGTCATTTACTCCAATAGTAACGCGGTAATTGTGGACATGTCCGCCGACGGGGATTTTCTTGGCGGCACGTTGGAAAACCTGACAGTGCGGGGCGAAGTAGCAGCCGGGAGCAGTCAGATTGGCGTGAAGGTGGACGACGCGACGTATGGCTACCGCTTCGCCGTGCGCAACGTTCTGATTGAGAACTGCGGAGATCACGGCTTATACGTGAAACGGGCGTTCTCTTCGACGTTTGAAAATATCTTCGTTACGAATTGCGCCGATTATCCGTTCCTCTATGACGGCGCAAATATGCCAGGGAATTACTTCCTTGAATGCTACGCCGGAGACTTGCGCAGCGGTGCGGAAATCGCGTTTCGCGTGCTTTCCGGCACGATGAATCTTTATTCGTGCAATGGTGTCAATGGTGGCGCGGGTTTGACCAAATCCATTTGGGCGGAAGTCGGCACGGCAACAACGGGCGCACGGCTGGAAGTTGTAGATTGCAATATCGAATCGTTCGGATTGCGTGGCATCCGGGCGCGACACGGCTCAACGGTGAGCGTGCTGGGCAACACAACGTTTGCCGCGCACGGGGTCAGCGATGCGGTGACAATCACGATTGCCAGCCCTGGCGTCGTCACCTGGAACAATCACCCCTTCGTCAACGGGGATTCGCTGGCGTTCGCCACAACCGGCGCGCTCCCAACCGGCCTGGTGGCAGGCACGCGCTATTACGTCGTCAATAAGACCACAAACACCTTTCAAGTCTCCGCCACACGCGGCGGCGCAGCAATCAACACCTCTGGCTCGCAATCGGGTGTGCACACGCTGACCAAGTACGCGAAGGCGATTGAATACACGCTGGAAAACGACGGCGTGGATTACTTCGCGCCGTACCTCACGCGCGGCTACCTTGACGACACGGTTGATTTTGCCGACGGCGCAGCCGCGTATGCGGATGGCTACCCTGTGCATGCAAACGGCTTCCTGCCCTTGCAGTTGAGAGGGCAGGGCGCGATGCAAGGCGGCTCGCCAAATGCCAAACTGACCAGTTTCTTTAACACAGCCACCAGCACGGCGATGCTGGCGGCACGTGAAGACGGAAACGTTGCGGTGGACGTTGTCACCGCAACCAAGTCTTACGCGCACCCAGGCGTTCGTTATATCGAACTGAACCACAGCGCGCCCATCACGATCACGTTGCCTTGGCCGGGCTGGTATGCCCGCGCACAGGAACCGATTTACATCAAAGACCGCTCCACGGCGGGTTGTGCTACGAACAACGTCACCGTGCAATCGAACGGCGGCGGAACGATTCACGGCACCAGCTCACTGGCAATGAACATCAACAAGCAAGGGCTATTGCTCTTGCCGGACGGCGCTGGGGACTGGCGCGTCATTTCGTCGTGGCCTGAATACAAGCTCATTTCAGAAGCAGGGAGCAACGTTGCAATCGCGGGCACCTTGAGCGCGCAGGATGTTTACGTCGAAGCCTATTCCGCGTCTGCGTCCACCGCGCCCGGCTATTACCGCCGTCGCCATCGCGGCTCGGTCGGTTCACCTGCGGCGGTACAGAACGGGGACTCGCTGGCCTATGAGGTTTACGAAGGGCAACGCAGCACGACGGTCGGACAGCGACACGCGGGCGCATACGTCACCGTAACAGCCACCGAAAATTGGGATGCCACGCACGCCGGGACGAAATACGTGATCTCTGTTGCACCCAACGGTTCAACAGACGGCTTTGCGAAAAAATGGGAATTCGACGGTGACAATGGCCTGAAGCGGCCCGGCGGTGCGTACCTTGGTGATTTGCAGGCCGCGCGTGTCTACCGTGGCAGCACGCAATCAGTCAACAATATCACCTGGACGCCAATCACTTTCGACAACGAAACGCGCGACGATGGCGGCTTCCACAGTACGTCCAGCAATCTTGACCGCATGACCGCGCCAGCGACCGGCTGGTATCAGATCAGCGCAAATATCGAATTCGTCGCAAACAACACGGGCAGTCGCATGGTGCGTTTCTTTCTCAATGGCACAACCGAGATTGCGCGTGCCGCACTCGCTTCAATTGCAACCTACTCTACCTTCGTCCCCCTCACCGCAACCTACTATCTGACCGCCGGGGATTACGTCACTTGCGACGTGTTTCAAGACAGCGGCGGCAGTCTGAACGTCGGCACGGGAGGCTTCTACCAAATTCACCGGGTGTATTGATGGGCATCTTCGATAGATTGGCAGGGAATCTTCAAGACGAAATTGAGGGTGTGAGCGGCGGTAGTTCAACGCAGCCCCCCGCTGCCGGTGTGCCTCAGATCAACGACTTCCAGGCACAGGAAGGCGCTGTCCCGGCGCTGGCTGGTGGTCTGCACTTGATTGGCGGGATTCTGATCGAACACGATTACACCGAAGGCCCGCCGCCCGTGCTGAAATACGGCGTCCTGTTGGGCGAAGGTGACGACGGGGGCGGGGAAGGGGAGTTTGATTCGATTGTGACGCTCTGGCACGCGGGTGAACCGTTGAACGCCAGCCCTGACGGCTCAACGGCGGGCTATCACTTTCACCCCGGCACACTCAGCACCAGCTTAGGCGACGCCACGCAAGGGCAGGACAGCTTTTTCCCGACCGGCACGACGCACAGCGGCAAGGCCTGGGTTGCGGTGCGTTGCACTGAAGCTTTGAGCGCGGAAGATGCGCCGCAAAACTTCCGCGCACTGGTCAAGTGCCGCAAGCTCTATTCCTACGATGTCAACGGCGCGCGCCTTACCAAAGCCTACACCGTGAACGGGGCAGACTGGTGCGCACACTTAATCCTGAACCGCGCGGGCCTGCCTGCGTCGCGCGTGGATTGGCCTTCGCTGTTTCGACTGCGCAACGATTGCGCTGAAGCAATCAGTTGGGACGATGGCGCGAGCGTGCGCAGTATCGCGCGTTTTGAGGCACACCCGGTCTTTACGCAGGATGCCGACCTGGGTGCGGCACTGTCGTATATCTGCGCGATTATGGGTGCCTGGTGGCGCGACGATGGTGAGCGCATCAGCTTCGTCTCGCCACTCGAAACCACGATCAAGCACCACTTCCACGAAGGCAATATCGTCCTCGGCTCGGTCAACGTCGAGGCCCGCGAACTCCGCGACCGGCCCAACGTTTTTACCGCCACCTTCCGCGACACTGACAGTGAGTATCTAGCCGAAGCGTCGGTCGAAGTGCGCCGCGAAAACCTAATTCGGCGCTTTGGTGAAAATCGCGTCCAGCGGGTTTTCCCGCCGATGACCTACAGCGAGGCACAACGCCTCTTGGAGCGCCAGGCCCGGCTTGAAGCTGATAACGCCGTGATCGCCACGCTGCGCGGCAAAGACGACTGCTACGAAGTCCTGCCCGGTGACTGGGTCACGATCACGCACCCCAAAATAGGCACAGATCAGCGCGCGGTGGTAACGAACCGCACCTGGTTGAGTGCGGAGACGACCGCCGATGAAGTTCTATTTTCCTGTCAAATTATTTCGACACCTTATTTGTATTCTGACGCTGACCACGGGCCTAAGTAGTGGTCTGACGGCGCAACAGCGCCCGAATGGAGAACGTATGCTGAGCTTGAATCCGCCTATCGTGACAGCCTACCCAGGCGACGTGATCAATCTGTCTGTGGCCGCGAACTATCCGCCGCCGTTGTACGTCACGGACGGCAGCGCCGCGCTGCTCAACAGCGATTACAGTCTGACCGTTAACAATACGACCTTTGAGGGCTACCGGGGCGCGCTGCAATTGCGCAGCAAGAACGGCTGGGTCAAGTGGACACTGACCAGCCAGTGTCTACCGGGCGCGTCAGAGTCAATCGGCTTCCTGATCGGTGTGGATGGCGCTGGCAACAACATCCTGGATATTCGCTTTAGCAGCACGCAATACAAAATCTATGACAGTAGCGGATTAGTGCAGACGACCAGTTACACCGCAGTCAGCGGGGACGTGATCAAGCTGGCGCTCGACGGGCCAGTGCTGCGCGCATACATCAACGACGTGTTGGTTTATACCAAGGCTTACACCAGCACGAATCCCTACCCGGCGCGTTACGTTCCGACCACCTTTGCCGCGCTCGCAACGTCCGTCAGCGGCTACAAAATCCCAGCGCCAGAGTTAGCAGGGGATTGGCAATGCACAGAGGATTACGTTGATTGGAACGTGCCCAGCACCTTGGCAAGCTCGTTCACGACCACCGATGATGAGCGCACGGTGCGGCTCACGCTGACAGGCGGGCCGGGAACCTACACCGTAACGGCGTTGGTGGGTGTGGCAACAGCACTGGTGACAGGCTCGACAAATACGGGCGCGGATACCGTTTACGCAGGCGTGCCGTTTTCCGTCAACGAGCAAGTTCAATTCGGCACCACGCCGGGCGGGACATTGCCGGGCGGGCTGTTGCCGGACACGACCTATTACGTCAAAACCTATTCGTCTGGCTCAATCTCAGTCAGTCTGACGCAAGGTGGCTCGACCGTAAATATCACCAGCAACGGCACTGGCGCTTGGGTAGCTCGGATCGGCGAAATCGCACTGCAAAGCGGCATCGGGCAGGTGCAGATTCCGCCTTTCGACGTGATTGGCATCCCCAACACGAACAATCTGGAAATGCAGCCTGGTGCGACAGTTGTTTTCAGAACTACTTACGACAGCGCGCAAAACGCGAACAACGGCACCTATATCACGCGCACAGTGGTCACCGGTGGCGGCGGCAGCTTTGACGCGGCGGGCGTCTACACCGCGCCTACAACAGCGGGGACGTATACCCTGCGCTTTGAATCAAACAATCAACGCCGTGAATTCACAGTAACGGTGCCCATCACACTGACACCGGCGTATGGCTACGGCTATCCCGGCGAAGCCATTACGTTTACGACGAATATGACCGGCACGAAAACCTGGTCGGTTGTGGGCGGTTCGTTGAATACAACCAGCGGTGCAACGGTCATTTGGACGCTGCCTTCGGTTGTCGGGCAAAAGTGTCGGATCAGTGTGACGAATGGCACGACCACGCTTTACCGCGACGTTGAGGTGCTGGTGAAATTTCCCTATCAGGCGAACATTACTATTCCAATCACCCGCAAAAAGACAGTGATTATTTCGCGCAGTGAGGATCGCGCCCGTTCGGCGCGCGTGAAGGATGTCGGCAACGAAGGGTATGAGCAGTTTGAGCTGCGCTTCGTTAATCGGGATGCGGCGGAATTGATTGCCGCGAAGACTTTTTTTGACACCTACTTTCCCGACAAGCGGTTTTTCTACGATGATTTGATCGAAAGCCGCCGCGTGGCGGTTTATCTGGACAGCGACTTTGGCTACGAGCAACGCAATGTGCAGTATTTTGACTACGCTTTTCGGTTGATCCAAGCCTAAAAGGAGAACGCATGAACAGCGAAACCGCCATTATTGCCCTACAATCCAGCGCCCAACAGACCGCGCTCGCGCTGGTGACTGACTACGATCCCAACGACGAACCGCGCGCCATCCAACGCGCCCGCTACCACACACCGGCGGCGCAGGAATTCTTGCGCCAGTTAGTCGGCTGGATTAATACCCACGGAACGCGAGTCAATCACGACGTGTGCTGGATTGTTTCGAGTGCGCCGGTCGCCAACGTGCGGATTGAGGCAACGGTACGCGCAGACGGCTCGTTGCTGGTGGTCAGTGGGGGTAAGGCTGTTTGTGCTGACGGTGACAGCGAGAACCTGATTTTCAACGTTGGCACGCGGGCGCTGTGGGTGCAAGCGTTGATCGAGCAGCACGCCATCGAGCAGCGGAAGGCTGAGCATCAGCGGTTATTGGCGGAGCGGCTGCGGGAGAGCGTTGCGCAAGCTCATACGCGCGATGTGGTCAATGAGGATGTTTAGCGTGTTTGTTGGGCCGGATGCGCTCCCCCGGCCATCACATCAAAGACGAGTTTGGGTCTTTTGCGCTCGCTTGAGCCTGCTTTAACGTCTTCATTTTGCGTCACCTCCTTTCTACTTGAGCTTTGCGGGGACTATAGGAAATATCCATCGCAAGCGCAATAGATCTTGCGGCAGTATGGGGATGCGCGCCGCAAGCGGAAGCCCGCCAGCGTTTTCCAGGGCGCGCGGCGGGCTTTTCGTTGTTTTTCCAGAGTGTACTCAGGCAGGGAAGGCGACGGGAGGGTGCGTCTGAAAAAGAGAAAAATTATCAAATCTAGGGTCTGCTAAGAAAGCTTATGTGTCAGCGCTGCCTCTCTCAAAAGGTCCATAGGGGAACGGCGAGATTCGGCGTTGCGTATATTCGGAGACACTGGGCGACTCCTCACCTGAATCCTTTTGTGTCGGCACGTCTTTCTCGCGTTCCAACTCCCGCAGTCCAAGCTCGATTGCGATCCTGAGTACGTCGTCGGGCGTGTGGCACAGCGTCGCAAGCCTGGCCGCACGCTCTTTGTGCGCCTCCGTGACACGCAAAGTTCCGTTGAATTCATGTTCGACGGCGCTATTTCTCAATCTTGATGTGCTTTCCATTTAGCGGCTCAAGGCGATTCATTACCAAGCAGCGCAGGAGAACGAAAGACTCATCAAGCAAGCCAGCAGGCGCTTTGGAAGTACCGCCATTGATAATGTCACGAACTTTCGACTCTATTGCAGGGTAGAAAGTCCGAACCATTTGAAGTAACGAAGATTCAGACGAGGACAAGTCCAAAGACCAGTCCTCGCCTGCGAATTTGGTATTGATTTGGATTCTTGGCATATAAATTTTCCTAAAGTATCCGCTCTGCCGAACATCCACTCAACCGGAGCGGCGCAATCATCCGGTCTTGTTACTCTGCCGGGCCTGCGCCGCCCGGTTAATCCTGTTGTTAGACGGCAACTATGCTCGGTTTAACAATGCCGAGTTTTCCGTTGCCGTCACATCGCCAACACTGCTCACCATTGTCCAATGATCCGCCGCCGCCGCAGACTTCGCAGATATAGCGACGCGGCTCGTTATTTCTCCAAAACCAGATGCCGTCTTCACTAATCAGTTCACCAAATGTCCCGAATGGGCATTCCAGGTTGTGCCAAACAGCGTCGCCAGTTAGCCGCTCAATGTCGGGTTGCTCGCAATAACTAACAGTTCCGGTAGTATTGAATACGATATAGGAACCTTGAATATCGGGTTGCGGGTCTAACCGCACCATTTCCTGAATTGGTAAATTGTTCACTCCCTGACCCGTTTGTGCGTCTAACATCCAATGCACCGGAGACGCCGCCAGTGTTTCGATCAATCAATTTGCGGGCGGCGTCCCGGTGATCCGTGTGTTGGACGTGTGCTTGTAAGGCCTTCGATCATTCTGGTGAGTGCGGTCGCACAATCTTGTATAGCTTCATGCAGGCACCTCAGTTGATAAAGCTGCTGGTGGACACGTCGGGCAGTTCCCTATCCACCATCCGCCGCACGTGTCGCACTGGATTGCCCCGCGAATTTCGATGATCAGCTTTCCGTTTACCACTCCGCTTCTTAGTGGGACTCCGGCGTTTTTTGCTTCCGCGAAGTTGGCTCTCAAGATACTCAGCGGCAGGTTTAAGCCGTGCCCGGTCAGCCCGGCTGGCGGCGTGATTTCCTTTGCCCCGGCCTTGCTCGACGATTTGCCCCGCGACGCCTTCGGAGAGGCTACATTCGCGGCTTGGTTTGGTTCTTGCAAAGCGCAGACGCCAGCGGAATCGGGCTTGTCCATTCGTGTCAATTCCATTTCGCTCTAACCTCCATATTTCTGACCAGTTATCGAATGTTGGGGCAATTGGATTTTCTTCTTGGGGCAATTCGTCGAAATGCCCCCAATCGCCATCTGGGGCAATTGCCTGGGGCAATTGGATTGCGCCATCAAAGACCACCTGCGGGGCATTCGGTTTTGGTATTTGCGCCGTCGGCTCAGACGGCGGATTTGCCGTTTCCTCCACCGTCACCAACTCAACCGACGGCGCTGTTAATTTGGGTTTGCGGCCCCATTCACGTAGCCGCTGCCAGCCGCGTGCTTGGTCGCTACCAATGTGGGTTTCTGAGGCAGGGCAACAGAGCTTTCCATCTGTGCGACCTCGGCCTGCGTTTCAGCCTCAATCTTCCGCATCGCCCGTAAGTGATCCAAATTCGCTTGCGCAAGCCGCTGCTCGTTCCGCATCCGTGCCATTTGCGTATCCAAGTTGGCTTCCTCAATGGCGATCGTGATCTGTGATTGCGCCCGCGCCTTGTTAATCTCAGCCGTCCAAAACGTGTAGCGGTGCGCCGCGAAGCCGATCACGATGGAGGCTGCCATCAAGGGGAAGGCGTACTTGTGCGAGTAGGTGATGGCCCAAGCTTTCGCGGCTGCGTCCATCCACTGCATATAGTCCCAAACCGAAGCGGTTGCGTGAACAATTTCAAGAATCGTAAAACCAGCCGCACCAAACTGCATCACGCGCAAATGCTTGCCTTTCGACTTGTCCACCCGGTTCCAGCAGTAGATAGCAAAGAGGCCGCTCATTACGGCAGCACCCGCGACGATATAGCCAAACTTGCCACCGACCGCCGAAACGAACAGGCGCACGTTGAGAGCAATCAGGACGCCGAAAACCACGAACTTGGCGAGCGTCGGAAAAGCGCCTTCGTCGGTCAGCCCTTGCTCTGCAATCTCGCGTTGCCGGTCTTTGTCGTCAGCGTCGGATGTGAGTTTGGTTTTGAGATCGTTGACGCTATTGAGAATGTTCATTGTCGCCCCTCTTGATTGAGGGCGACGGCGAAAAATAGAAACCGCCGCCCGTTGTTAGGCGACGGAGAGGTAGGAGGAAACGCAGGCACAATACAGCAAGCGGCATGACCAGTGCAAGCCCTGACCATGCCGCTTTCAAAAGACTCTACTTCTTTTTACCCTTAACGGGTACGGCTTCCGTCTTCGGATTCGGCGGTGTGTGCTCCATAAACAGCTTGAGCGTGCGCTTTTGCAGCGCATCCAAAGGAATCTCACAGTCTCCAGGTAAACTCAATTCCATTTTCCATTTTCTCCCGTCTGCGATTACTTGCACACCGAGTGAGGTCAGCGCCTGTCGCTTTTCTTCAAAGTCAATCTTACTGAGATTCTTCGCAGTGCGTTTCAGGAACGTGATTAAGCCCTGTCGTTGAGCCGTAGCCTGAGCACGCTGTTCTCGCCAGGCATTTGCCACATCCAACGCAGCCTGTGCCCGTTGTGCGTCCGTGTTGAGCGCTTTTAGCTCACCTTCGATCAGTTTGGCAATCTGGTCGTCATCAGTTTCGCGTAGGCGGCGCAAGAGTCGTGCTCTGCCCTGCTCGATCTTGGCTAGGGCTTTGCGGGCGGCGGTGATTTCCAGCTCCGCTTGATCCGTGGCGGGGGCGCTTGATTGTTGCGCGAACAGTTGGGTGACGAGTTCGGGCGTGCGCAATAGTTGCTCGACTTCGCGCCAGATGGCGGCTTCGCAGTCGTCGGCTGGCACAACGGACGCACCGCACTTTTCAATCGCTTGCTGCCGATAGAAGCGCGTCACGGATGAGCAGCGGTAATAGCGATAGGTTTGGCCGCTCTTTTCAACCTTGGGCATCGGGTACATCCGCAAGCCGCATTTGGCGCAGATCAGATGCCCGCGCAGTAGATACGGCGTCTTCTCGTTGCGTACCTTATCGCCGGGATTGTGTTCAGCCAGCCGGGCGTTGGCCGCTGCCCAGAGCGTTGGCGACACAAGCGCGGGGGTCGTCTCCGGCGGTAACGGAATCCAATCCGAAGGCGGGCGCGGTGAGTTGCTGCCGTTCTTTTCGCCTTTCCAGCGCCAGGCCTGCGGCTCGCCTTTGTAGGCGGGATTCTGGATGATGTTTCTGATACCTGTCGCGCTCCATAGGTATTGACCAAAGCCCTTGGCCGCATAAGGACTGAGCACGCCTTCGCTGTTAAGAGCTTTGGCAATCGTGATCAGTCCATCGCCGTTTACCAAACGCTCAAAAATCCGACGCACGATCAGCGCTTCGGATTCTTCGATCAGGCGCACGCCACGCTCCTTGTCGCGCCGATAGCCGTACAGCTCCGGCCCGGCGTTGCCGACTTTGCCGTTGAGCAGGCGTTGGCGACGGCCACGGATCGTGCGCTCTCTGATTTTCTCCAACTCGACTTCAGCCACGTAGCCGCGCACCGCGCGCAGTAGCTTGCCTTCGGGAGTGTCGTCAATGTTTTCCGTGCAAGACCAAATCTCGACACCATGCCGCTTGGCTTCGTCGAAAAGAATGGCGAGGTGCGCAATGTCGCCGGAAAGTCGGTCAAGCGCGTAGATTATGAGCACCTGGATTTTGCGCGCGCGGATGGCATCACGAATTAAATTAAGCTGTTGGCGCTCCCAAAGCTCGCTTCGCGTGTGCTGCTCGTTGAATACCTGCAACAGGTCAACGTCGCGTTCGCTTGCTCGCTTGCGAATTGCCGCAGCCTGACTTTCGGGCGAAGTCTTCTCTGTCTGCCCCGGCGTCGAGACGCGGACGTAGCCATAGGCAATGGTTTTGGGTGCAAGCATGTGTACCTCTACAAATTGAACGCGCGAAAGATTCGACAACGCTCAGCAATGACGGCGAGCGGGTAGCCGTGGATTTCGTTTAGTTCACCGTCCGGCAGGTGTAGCAGGTGTGCGGGCAGAATAGCAACGTGCGCGATGATGTCGGCCTGTAACTCAGTCTTGGCGTGGTGCCCAAACCAGCCGGGGTGATCGTGCAGGTAGTGCGCTATTTCGTGCCACGCGACTAATGCCCGTTGCCAGCCGTGCAGGCGGCGGTCGAGTGCGATTACGTGCGTATCCCGGTGGACAGTGTAAAAGCCGCGCCAGCGCGACGGCGGTAAGTCGTAAAGCAAGACGCCTTCGCGTTCGCAAAATTGCTCAAAATCTTCGTAGGTCAAGACGCGCCGATTCCAGCCGAGTCGTTGGAGTGCGGTTGAGATTGATTTCATTTGGCCTCTGGCAACGCAGGCCAATCCAGCAGAGAGTTGTACTTTAATTTCAGCTCGGGGCTGAACAGATCATAGCGAGATTTCACGCGCACACAACTGGTGTAAGTGAGAATTATTTTCTACTTCTCTTCGTCAGTTACACAAACTCCTATCAACGTAAACCTTTCTTTTACCACTCATGTAGTAGCACCCACCACGCGGCCCGCGATAATAGGCACGCGAAGGCTCGCGGTACGGCACTGTCTCGCTTCGCTGCGGCACGACTGGCGGCGCAGTAGTTGGCGCTACACTGCTTTGAGTCAGCGGCGCGGGCAGTGCTGACTGTTCAGGGTGTCGCACCTCCCACGGCGGCCTTGCGTTCGGCTGACTCCACAGGCCGCGAAGCTGGGTGCGCGCCACCTGTTCGGCGGCGTCGTAAATAACCCGTTCGACCAGCGGCACGTCGCTTTCATATTGTCGGAAATACCAAGCGAAGCCGTCGCGGAGTTGAATCAGGCCGATGTCGAGCGCGCCTTGAATCACGGTGCCAACGATGCGTCCGTAGCGGTCTACTTTCGACCAAACAACCACAACGTCTTTACCGAGGGTTAGTGCGGCGATGTTCTTTTTGCTGGCCTCGCCGAAGTCTTGACTTAACTCTGGTGCGTCAATTCCGTTGAGTCGGATTTTATGCTGCGCGTTGCTGGCGTCTGTGACGGTAAGGGTGTCACCGTCGGCAATGCTGGTCACTTTGCCGCGCAGGGTCTCAGCTGACAAGCTGATGGTAAGTAATAAAATGGCAATAATGGCTTTCATTGGCCTAACTCTCTCTCTGGGGCACAGAAGGTTATTTGCTTTGGTTATTCTTCTTCTGAAATCTCTCGCGGATGTCTTTAGTGAGCATCGTCATCTGTTCAGCAATGTAGGCATCCGCCCAGTTTGGCATTCGCGGCATTGACTTAAAGCGCAGCCGCTTGCGATAGATCAATCTCCACTCTATTTCCATCAATCAAGACGACGCTCCCTCTGATCAATTCTTGGTCGGTAATGTCGAGATTGAAATACTTGGCAACGAGGTCGTAAGGTGCGAATACTTCGATAACCTCTACGTGAGGGGCGGCATACCTCTCGTTGAGAAAATCGCGGTACAACATTTTACCCTTGATCTTTATTCCATGAATTTCTTTGACATCTTCAATAAATCCTGCCGCCGCTTTTAGGCCGGGTAAGACAAGGCCCTTAAGCGTTGTGGCGGCCCTGGAAGACTGATTGACCCGAAGTGAATTAAACACTGAAGTCGGGTCAGTCGCCGAAAATGAGATATACGTTTTCCCTTTGAACGATTCAGAGCCAAGACCGTCATCGTTGTAATTTAGCGCCTTAAGCAGTCCCAATTGCTTTTCAGTGGGCATTAGCGCGAGCGGGCCGGTGAAGACTTGCGGGAGTATTTTCTTGACCAGAGTTTGTGAGTAATAACTACTTTCCTGGAAAGCTTGCACTCCGCCAATAAATACCACTGAGGCAACAGCGTCTTTCAGGTTCTTAACTTCTGAACTGAATCGCAATTTGATATAGGCCGCAGTGCTCCTAAATTCAAGTTCGGTGTACTCTTTCTTGGTATTGATTTTGGCAAGGTATACCTCAAACATCAAAGGCCACCCTCTGTCGGTCCAACGGCGTAGCATTTCAATGGCTAGACCAGCGTCACTTTGAGCATCAGGGGCTAGGCTGACCGAATAAATTCCAAGCCCCGTGGCGATGCTTACGGCCTCATACCGGTAAAGTTTTCGTGGAATCTTGAGAACGACGGCTTGGCCCTTACTTATCCCTACATCTGGATCGGATGAAGCTGAAACGGAGACTGAAAGCGCGATAAGCAAACCAATGGCATGGATTACTAACTTCACTGGAGGATACCTTTCCGGGGCACGGCTAGGCTATTTGGTCGAATCAGATTTCTGAAGCCGTTCGCGGATGTCTTTGGCAATCATCTGCATGACGGACTTCAGTTCCTGCTTGTCTTTCTTCGTGAGCTTCGAATAGTCGTAGAAGAGGGCTGATACTTCGTCGTCTTCCTCTACGGCCTGATTTGGCTTTGCAAGTCCTGCTTTTGTGCGAACGAGCGCAACGGAGAGACCTAGCGCGCGTGCAAACTTGTCAACGGTTTCATCGGGGAGCCGTTTAAGCTTTCCCGACTTGGCAGTCGGTGATGCATCTTTGAGAACATTGCCAACAAAGGTGGCACTGAAGCCAGTACGTCTTGCTAGCTCCGCGTTATTGATTCCGATTTCGTCTCGCTTGGAGGATAACAACTCGCCTAATGTCATCTCTTCAATCGGCTTGCTTGCCATATCAACTGAGAGTTTACAGGCTGTAAATAAACGCAGGGTGTGAAAATCCTAAACGTGGGGTTGACTGAACAATTTGTCAATAGTACATTCCGCCTATGAGTGACGTACAAGAAAAGCCGCTTCGACTTTCAGCCGATAAGCTGAAGAAGGCACGCGGTAAGCGAAAACCAACTGAAACAGCGCGAAAATTGGGCATTTCGTATCAGTTTTTGTGGATGATCGAAAAAGGTAAGCGCGGGGTTGATGGCGACCTGTTGCTGAATATGTGCCACGTGTATGGCATCAGAGACGTAATGCGTCTGGCTGAGTAGTTCTATTTTTTTGAGAAAATAATAACCGCAGGGTTGACAAAACATAAACGCAAGGTTTATACTCCCCTCCGTCGAACAACACCAACGGAGGCACACGATGAACGTTTCAATGCTACTCAACATTGCAATCTTCACGGCAGTCGTCACGGAAGCGAAAGCCAAAGCGGCCAACAGCCCGGCTTGGTTGCGCGCCATTGATCGTGCTGTCGTCGAACTGAACCGCGCATCGTATTGGAGCTTCGTGGACGGCGTGTTGGTGCTGATTTCGACCACCAGCAAGAAGCGCTACGTGATTGACGCGACGCACACCTGCGAAGCGCGCAACGGTCGTTGTAAGCACATCGCGGCGCATCGGCTGATGACACGCTACGTCGAAGCGTTGACCAGCGTGCCCGCCGCCGCCACGGCAGAGCAGCCGTCCGCACTGGTACCGGCAGCGACTCAGATACCAGCGCGCGCCGAGCACGTCTGCAAGCTGTGCAGCGAGCCGCTGAAGGATGCCACGCTTGAAGTTCACACAAAGTGCGTGCTGTACAGGAACCGCCGCGACGAAGTTGCCGATCTTCCCAACAGCGCAGTGACGGCGAAAAGCTCGCCCGCAACTCCCGCCGTCACTGCGCCCCGCCCAACGCCGACTGCTGAAGGCGTGATGTGGTATCGGACGATTAAAGGCGAGAAATACGGCGGAGTTGATATTTGAGTTGCCCCGCAACGCACGCGGGCGGCTGCATCCTGGGCATCCCCAGCGAGCCGCCCGCTGAAGCGAGAGGGTCTTTGACGGCTGGTAGCTCAATTGGAATAGAGCGCGCTTCGACAGTGAAGCGAGATGCACGTTCGAGTCGTGCCCAGGCGATTTTGCTTGTGTGTAGAACCTGCGTCGTGTGAGGCGACGTGGGAACTTGACGCCGGGCGGGCGTGATACCGCCCGGTCTTTTTGAAATCGAGATTGCGGCGCAGAGCAACGCAGACGGGACGCCGCAAGGCCGCGCGAATTGTGTGTAAGTGTGACGCGGCCAACTGAAAGCCGGGCGTGGCTTCCCTGGGGAGGGCAACACGCCCGGTGTTTTCCACCTGCGGGGCGAGAGTCGGTCTAGCCACCGCCGTTCGATTCGGCGGCGCTCTATTTTCGATCTTTCAAGTTTGCGATTGCAGGGAATCGCTGGGAGGTAGACCTGATAACCACAGCGACCTTGCCGGGACATCAAGCCCGTGCAGGGCAACGCGGGCCTGGCGAACCCCAACGGTGGTAAATCTCAAATGCTGAGGACTCGCTGCAATCGCAATTCACTTAGCCAGCGGAACGAGCTAGTGGGGCGGAAAGGAAAGCTTCCGACCGGCAAACGGCAACGTAGTAGTTGCCGGGATAGGCCCGCACGAACACTCGCTCGCTGGCACTGACCTGACGAGCGGTAAGCCTTACTAAGGCTTACCGCTCGTCAGAGTGACTCGCTATACCCCTACGGGGCGGCGTTCGTTTCTACTGTTCCGCCGCCCCCATCTTCGTCGCTTGAATAGGTCTGATCCGAGTTCTAAGAGGCAGTATGAAAGATTTGGCAATGGCACTCGTGATGACGCTGCTGACGGTTGCAGTCGTGTTGATGTTCACAGGCTGGCCGAAGTACCTGCCATAAAGTTTCGAGTTTGGCTCATGCGGGCCAGAGCGCGGTCACAGCGCGGCAAACGTCGAACGTGACATTTCAAACAAGGTTGAAGTTTGAAAGCTGAGTGCCCGGCTTGCCGTGTGTGGGTTCAGTGAGCCGGGCGACTAACGATTTTGAAATTCCGGCGGAGAGGTAGGAGGAAACAAGCCTTGACGACGGAACGCAAGGGCGGGCAGTTCACTGGCTGTCCGTCCTTACATCCCAAGAAGTTTTCAATGACCAAGCCGCAACGCAAAACCAAAGAGCTTGAACCCGTGGAGGTCGTGATTCATCGCGTCCCCTGGGATCAGCTCAGTCCGGTACGGCGCGCGGCCTTGGCTAACCTGGCAGAAATTCTTTTCCGCCCCTTACCCGATGAATTACCGCAACCGCAAAAACAGAGAGCGCGAGCTACGAAAGCAGCAGCCTGACGAGTGGCGCAAGCTTGAATTGCGTCTACGTTGCGGCAACGAGACCTGCGACGGCTTCGTGCGCGGCGTGGACGTGCTTTGCGAGGTTTGCGAGACGCGGTTTCTCGAACAGTTACGCGCCGCAGGGTTGCGGCCTGAGTTAGTCAGTTGAAGTTTCGGCCTGTCGGTGCAGCGGTGTAATAGCGCATCACGGCCAAGCGCGCACAGCATCCCGTGCGCAACCTTAAACAACTATCCCCCTCAACGACTGTTCTTAATGCCCCAAGACAGTTGCGCGGTGGTGTTTCCTCACGAATTTTGGCGAGGTGGTTATGAGCGCAAGCGCAGCGGAAGCCCTACCTATAGGGGCACTCACGCAACTTTATTTTCTGGAAATTGATAGCGTCGCATTCGAGCGCGCCCAACGACGCGCGCCTGCACGGCATTACGCCTTAGGTCTGGATGACGCCTACAGCGTGTTTGAGTGCTCGACGCCCGCGCAAAAGGCGCTGGCGTTCCCGCGCATCGAGCGGCGTGGACTGAACGAGTTTGCCGCGACGTGTACCTGCGGGGCAGGCGCTGAGCACGTGCTGTGCTGGCACGTTGCGGCGGCGTGGCGCGTGGCGGCCTTGATGAACGATTGGCCGGAACGTCACCGCCCGCGTTGGCAGTGGCTTTATGAGTGCGCGCTTGAACAGGGGCGCTATGCCGACGCGGCACGCTTCCGGCGCAAGCTGATCGAAAGCGGCGGACTCGTTTCACCGTCGAATAACGGCGCGGTCGTTGATGCGCCACAAGCAATGAGGGCGGCAGCGTGAATGGGGGGGGGGGGGGCAAGATCAAAAGCCGAAAGCAACAAGCGCGCAGGCTGTATCGCAGAGGGCTTTCGGTGCGCAAAGTCGCTGCGGTCATCGGCTGCGGCAAGTCGGCTGTTTGGGACTGGGTGCGCGACATCGGGCGCACGAAAGAAGCGGCCTGGGCGGTCTCGGAGCATCGCTCGTATTGCCCGCGTGCCTGCCGAATGCGGGCACGGGCAAAGGTCGAAAGGTCGCTAGGTCGTCGTCTTTTATCCAGTGAGCAGGTTCATCACAAAGATTGCGATTACACGAATGACCGGCTTGAAAATCTCGAAGTATTGACGCCGCAAGAGCATATCGAGCGGCACCGGCAAATTCGCCGTCAGCTTGGCGAGAGTTGGATGCCGTTTTAAGAGTACAAACGTCGGGACTGACGAACAGGAGTAAGCATGGGCACAGCATTAACAACGATCAATTCAGCGAACCTGACCGAGTTGCAAAATTTGGGGCAGATTTTTGTAAAGAGCAAATTCTTTGCGGACTCAACGGACGCAGCGCACGCAATCGTCAAGATCATGGCCGGGGCAGAACTTGGCTTCGCTCCGATTGCGAGCATGACCGGCGTGTATATCGTTAAAGGCAAGGTCAGTCTCAGCGCCAATCTGATGGCCGCTGCGATTAAGCGTAGCAAGCGTTACACCTTTCGCTGTGCCCCAGGCCACCCGACTGCGCACGAATGCGAAATTACGTTTTACGAACGCGAAGGCGACAAATGGGCACCTATCGGCACCAGCAGTTTCACTATTGCCGAAGCGCACGCCGCGAACCTGCACCGCGACTGGGACTACAAGGCAAATAACAATGCTGGCGGCTGGAAAGATAAGCCGACCTGGAAAAACTTTCCCAAGAACATGCTCTTTGCTCGCGCTCTCAGTAACGGCGCGAAGTGGTTCTGTGCTGACATTTTTGGGGGGCCTGTTTACACGCCTGACGAATTAGGCGCGACTGTGGACGGCGAGACTGGCGAGGTGATTGACCTCGCGCCAGAGCCGAAAACTGTGCACAACGTAGCACTCCAAGTTGAGCCTGCTGCGGCCAAAGCTGAAATCGCGCGAGCGGTAGAGGTGGACAGTCAAGACGATCCGCTGCCCGAATTTGAGCAACGCCAATCCGAAGAGTCGCCCGAAGAAATCGAAGCCGAACGCTCGACACTTACCGCGCAAATCAAGCAGTGCTTTTTGGTCTGCAAGTCAGAGGGCGAGTTTATCGCATGGTGGCAAGAAGTTCGCGGTGATGATCGCCCGCGCCCCTGGCTGCGCTCAATGGCGACAACGTTGTGCGAGCGAGCCGCCGCGTTCAAGGCTGCCAATGCCGAGCCGAAAGCTGAAGAAGTCTTTGACGGCCAAAAGCCCGCGGCGAAGCCAAGTCACGCTGCGCAAGCTGCTGACGGCTCGGTCAAGCTGTTACGCAAAGACGCCAGCGGCAATCTCGTTCCGCAGTGGGAAAAGCCGACGCCGTCAGTCGTCGAAGACGATCCAGCGCAAGTGCTCGCCGATACCGCCGCACAGGGCTATGCGACGCCCTCCCACAAGCGACTCGACGAACTCATCACCTTTTGGAACCGCGAAGGCTTTCAATCTTTCGAGGCCATCAATCAAAAGATTGCCGCTGTCACAGGTGGCAAATACGCACTGGACGAACTTGACGAAGCGGAGGCCGCAAAGGTTTGCGGTGCGTTGAGTAACTGGAATCCGACCGCTGATGCAGCTATCGGCAAAAAAGGGGCGAAGAAGAAGTGAGCACACCTGAAAGCGCAGATTTCATCAGCACCGAGTTGCAGAAGTTCAGCATCACCGATGCTGCAATCAGCGAACTACGCACGCGCCTGCTGCCAATCAAAGTCGAGGGCGAAACCGACAAGGTAGGCCACGACCTTGCCCGCGCGGGCCGCTTGGAAGTCAAAGCGCTGCGCGTGGCCATCGAGAAAACACGCAAGGCGCTAAAGGCCGATTCGCTGCGCTTCGGTCAGGCCGTTGATGCTCACGCTAAACGCATCAGCCAACCACTTGAGCAAATCGAAGCTCACTTGCAGGCGCAAGAGGACATTGTTGCTAAGGCTGCTGAACGGCGGGCAGTAGAGCAACGGGCCAAAGAAGAGGCCGAACGCCTCGCACGTGAAGAAGCGATCCGCGCTAATGAGGCTCGCCTGGAAGCGGAACGCGCCGCCATCCAGAAAGAGCGTGAAGAGATCGAAGCCGAACGCGCGCGAATGGAGCAAGCCAGACGCCATCAGGCAGAGATTGAAGCGGCCCGCGTGCAAGCCGCACAGCAGGCGACGCTTGAGACGGAAGCGCGACTGCGCCGGGAGGCAAAAGAAAGTGTTGAGCGTGCGAGCGCGGCAACTATCACCGCGCCAACGCAAGACCAATCAAGGTTCTGGTTGGCATTTCGACAGGCTTTTGCAGACGCCGAACCTGTCGAGATCGAACACGACGAATCCGGCTTTTGCCGCCTGACACATCGCGCGATTGATCGGCTTGCGAGTATTGCAGAAGCCGTGGCTTGCGACTTCACGATTTAATAGAGGCGGAGGCGGCAATGCAAACACCTGAACTCAATTGGCCCACGATTTACGCACAGGTCGAAGAGTTGTGCCCTGCGAATGTACGCGAGGCGCAATTAGCGCTCTATGTCAATTTGATGGGCATGGTGAACAGCATGGATTTGATCTATGCAGGGTTCACTGATCCGAACTGGCTTAATCGCACGCTGGATAGTTGGCGCAGAGAACTCTATCTCGCGCCGGGAGACGACCTGTCAACGCAGTCACTCTTCAATAAGCACCCGCAACTGATCGAACTTTATCAACGAATTCGCTGCGGTGAGTTTTATCTGCAAGAAGTTAAGCAAGTCTGTAGCGCCGTCGTCGCGCCGAAACCAATTCAACCGGAGAAACCAATGGGTAACGCAAACTCACCTTGCCAGCGCACGCCTGGTTGCACGAAGCAAGCCGGTCATACCGGCATCTGCCCGGGCCGAAAGCTCAAGGCCTTGCCTGCGCCGAAGGCTGCAAAGCCAGCAGCGAAAGAAACAGAGCTGGTCTATAACCCGCTGCCGCGCGAGAACGGTAAGACGGTCAGTCAGCCGATTACCACACCGGCGCAAAGTCAATACGAGATTCGCCACGTGCAGGGCGCTGAAATCGTGCACGTCTGCACGTCAAATTGGAGCGTCGCGCGTCAGGCGATGGCGCTGATCGAAACAATGCAAGCTGCTTAATCCGATTCACCGGAGGCACGCGATGTCACTGGCCTTTTTTGCAGAACCGACAACCCGACCGAAACCGCGCCCCGCGTTCATCCCCAGCGACTACCAGCAGGCCATTTTCGATTTCGTCGAGAACGGCACTGGTAACGCGCTGGTCTCAGCAGTCGCAGGCGCTGGAAAAACTACGACGATTGTCGAGTGCGCCAAGCTCGCACGTGGAAGGGCGCTCTTCGTCGCGTTCAATAAGCACATTGCTGAAACGCTCAAAGGCAAGCTGGGTAACGTGCCAGCGCAAACACTGCACGCCACAGGCCTGCGCGCGCTGCTTTCATGCTCTCCAACGCTGAAGGTACGCCTGAAAGAGAAACTGAACGTGAACCCGTGGAAGTATGGCGAGATCATCAACAGCGCTTTGGAAAAGCATGGTTTTGATAGTGAGGACTGGGCCCGTACAAAAAAGCTTGTAGAGTTTGCACAGCTCACGCTCGCAACTCTCACGCCTGAAGGCCTGGCGCAGATGGCTGAAGAATACAGCCTCAGCTACAACCACTTGCTTGCCCCCGTGGTGATTGACGTGCTCAACGAAGGCGAACGCCTGGCTGCACGTGAAGGCCTCATCAATTACGACGATATGCTCTGGCTGGTCGAACGCTGGGAAGTGCAGCCGGTTTCCTACGATTTCCTTTTCATTGACGAATTGCAGGATTTGAACGCGGCGCAGCGTGCCTTGGCGCTCAAGCTCAGTCACGGGCGCACCGTCGGCGTTGGTGATCCACGCCAAGCGATCATGGGCTGGGCCGGGGCAGACGCGCGGAGCTGGCAGGCCTTCACCGAAGCGACGAACGCCACGCAATTGCCGCTTTCGATCTGCTACCGCTGCCCGGCCTCGCACCTGGAACTCGCGCGCGAGATCGTGCCGGAAATCGAAACACGTCCCGGCGCGATTGAAGGCGTACTGCAAGAGGCGAGCGAGGCTTGGGCGTTCAACGCGGCGCGCGCGGGCGATCTGGTGCTGTGTCGCCGCACTGCGCCGCTGCTGAAGGGCTGCCTGTCGCTGATTGCACGCGGCGTAGCGGCAAAGGTACGTGGGCGTGATCTGGGCGTGAGATTGGCGGAAGCGGCGCGCCGTATCGGGCAGGGCTGCGGCTGGTCACACTTCAAAGACGGCGTAATGGAATGGCTCAGCACGCGGCTGAGTGAACTGAACACCGTTGGTGCAGGCAAGAAGCGTTTAGACGAAGCCTATGACCTGGCGGAAGGGCTGCTGGCCTGCTTTGACGGGTTAGGTCGAGAGTGCTCATCGGTCGAAATGCTGGCGCGCAAGATCGAAGGCTTATTTGCCGACAGCGGCGCGGCGATCTGGTTTTCGAGTATTCACCGGGCGAAGGGCTTGGAAGCAGCAAGGGTGTTCGTTCTTGAATTCTCGAAACTGGGCGAAGGCTTCGGCTTTCAATCGAAGGCTGAAAAGGAACAGGAGCTCCACCTGAGATATGTAGGGCTCACGCGCTCTACACACACGCTGGTGCTCTGCGACTGATGCCCAAAATAATTTTTCAACTTATGCAGAATTACGCGCACCGTGTGACAGCGGCAATTACAGATAAGATTCAAAGCTTTTTGGTCTGCGCTTTTGCAACCGGTTTTCTTGTCTGTACCGGCTGTCACAATAGCGAGAGCGCAGACCAAAAAGCTTTTTCTTTTTAGGACACCTCACAGGCGAAGAGATGACAAATAAATCAAATGGCTGGATATATGTCCTGGATGATCAGCTAGGGCATTACAAAATCGGGAAGGCAGCAGACCTTAACAGGCGCGTAAAACAACTTCGCATCCAGTTGCCCTATCCAGTCACCATTCACTACGCCTTCCAGACCACAGACCAGCATAGCGATGAGCAGGTGTTGCACGAGTTATTTGCGACGAAGCGCCTAAACGGCGAATGGTTCAGGCTTGATCTGGAAGACCTGGCGACAATTTACGAACACTGCGATTTTACCGGATTTTATGAATGGGGCGGCCAGTTAGTTGCTGACCCTCTTTGCGACACTCCACCTTTCACTGACCTACCAGTGGAGCCATATTTTGAAACCCAGGCCGAATACGAAAAGAGAATGGTTGAGCTTTGGGCTGAGGATGATTTTTACCATGCCTGCACCCTTGCTGCCGAGAACGCAGAATTAGCGGATGAAGTGGTAGAACGTCGGCACGAAGAAGAAGCCGAATATGAGGATTTCCTGGATGGGTTGGCCGAACAGGAAGTGCAATACGAAGAGGGACATCTCCAGGCGGAAGCCCACGATTTCGATGACGGAGCAGAAGAGGAAGAGGGCTGCTTTGAATGGGAGACTGTCTTCAAGTCTTATCTTGTAGGCCAGGAGGGGGTGTCGCATGTGGTTTAAGCACGACCGCGATTTCCTTAAGCGTCTCTGGCCGACCAAACCACCAACGATTCGTCAGCACCTCGTTTGGTTGGCAATGCTGGCTTGGGAAGAGCAAGGCATCGTCAAAGACTTCGCCTATTTGTCATGGCTATCCGGCATTCCTCTCGAAACGCTTGAAACGATCTGGCCCGACTACGAAACGGCGTCACTTGAGCGCGATAACCGCTGGATGCCCGCAGAGATGTGGCAGGCATTTGACAGTTACGAAGCGAAAGTCGAGCAGGCGTCGAACGCTGGTAAGGTGAGTGCTGACCGGCGGTTAAACGCCGGTTCAACGAAAGGTTCAACGCTTGCTCGACGGTCGCTCATCGGTCGTTCAACAGATAAAGATAAGAATAAGAATATATCTTCCGGTAATTCTATCGAATTACCGGGCGCTGACGCGCCAGCCCAGGGTAAACCACCGGAAATCAGCGGCGATAGCAAGAAGCAAAACCCCTACTACCTGACTTTTAGTCAGCAATTTCAAAGCACTTACCAATTGCCCTACCTGAGCAAGAAGGGCGATTTCGTTCAATTTGCCCAGTTGAAACAAAAAATTCCAGGCGGCTTGAACTTGGAGGATTGGCAGATTGCTGTTGCCAATTATCTGGCCACACCGCAAGGCGAGCACACGCTGGCCGACCTGGCGGCGCATTACGTCTCGTTTCGACGTTCGGCCCGCAATGAATTCAACAAACCCGTCGCCCCACTGAACGGCCACTCACCGCCTAAAGCGAAGGCCCGTTGCGGCAAATGCAATGGGCGCGGTGATTACCTGGATGGCCGCAAGGTGCGTGTGACGTGTGATTGCCCGGCAGGGCGTGAAATGGCGGCAATGGCGTGAGTATGACTTTCGAGAAACCTTTACCGAATAACCCAGAGGCAGAGCGCATGACAATCGGCGCGATGCTGCTCGACAACAGCACGATCGTGCAGGCAGCCGCAAAGCTCCGGCAAGACGGCAGCGATTACTTCCTGCCGTCGCACCGTGCTTTGTTCAGGGCCATTCTCGCGTTGCACAACAACGGGCGCAAGGTTGATCCGATCACCCTGCAAGAGGAACTGCGAAGCGCGGGCAACTTGGAAGCCTGCGGCGGGGCTGCTTACGTGGCCGCAACGTTTGACGGGTTGCCGCGTTTTTCCGACATCACCAATTATCTGCGCATCGTGAAGGGCAAGGCCGCACAGCGCCGGATTATCAGCACGGCCTATCAGGCGATGCAGGCGGCATTCGACGGCGAGGATGATCCCAGCGAGTTGCTGGCGCAGGTACGGCGGCAGTTTGACGCGATTGAAGACCCGAACCTGCAAACCGCGTGGGCGACGGCAGAGAAGGCCATCGGCGCGTATTTCGATTACGTTGATGGGCGACTTGAAAGCGGCAAGAAGTTGGACGGTCTGGCGACTGGCTACGATTCGCTGGACGAAGAGCTCGGGGGGCTGCCGCAGGGCACGCTCTCGCTGGTAGCGGCACGGCCTGGCATGGGCAAGACGGCCTTCCTCGCGGGCATTGCCGAGAACGCGCCGCAAGCACTCGAAAACAGCGACCTGCTGGTAGCGTTCTTCACCTGCGAAATGCCCACTGAACAGGTGATTCAGCGGATGATTGCCAGTCGCGCTTATGTGCCCGTGCGCGCACTGCGAAATCTTTCCGCCTTCCGAAACCCGATGCAGTTTCAGCGCATTCAGGAAGCGACAAGCTGGGTCAGCGAGCTGCCGATTGTGTTCGACGATTCGCCCGGTCTGTCACCGGCCCGATTCAAGGCGGAAGTACGCAAGTTGCAACGCGAGAATCCCAAGAAACGCATTCTAGCGCTGGTGGATTACCTGCAATTGATGGAACCGGATGAACGGCGTGGGATGAGCGCGTATGACCGCGCCAGCTACGTCAGCAGCGGCTTGATGAAGGCCACCAAAGAACTGCGCGTTACGACGATTGCAGCCGCACAATTACGCCGCCCGCCAGCCGGACAGCAGAAGAGCAAGCCGACGATGGCGGACGTGCGGGATTCAGGCCAGATCGAACAAGACGCTGCGGTGATCTTGTTCCCGTTCCGGCCCAGCTATTACGAGCAGCAAGAACACTACGAACCGCGCACGGCGGTAGAAACGGACGCCAGCATTATCGTTGGCAAGGGACGCTTCAGCGGCTTCAGCGAAGTTGCGATGCACTTTGATCCGAAGACGACGCGCTACGTCGTTCCGCCAAATCAAGTTTCATACGGAGGTACCAATGACCAATACGACAGCAATGATTGAGTGGCTTGATAAGCGCATCGCCGCCGAGTCGAACGAAGACGATGCGCAGTTACTGCGAGATGTTCGCAATTGCGTCTTCAGTGAGATGCAGCGGAAGGAGGCTGAGTGGCGAGAGATTCAACGCGCTGGAAGTCTGCGCGAAAAACAAGCGGCGAAAGCTGCGTAGGAGTAGGAAGAATGCCCAATTGGCGAGACATCGCAAGACCAATCATTGCTCAGGTGATTGCCGCCCGTCCTGGCGCAGCAGAGCGAGAATTACGCATTGAATTGCGCAAGGTGTACCCCTTTGGCGAGCGCGCCTATCACCCGTACAGGATTTGGTGTGACGAGGTTAGAAGGCAACTAGGCAAGCCGCGCAATCGGAATAAGAGAAAGCTCAAAGCTATTAAACTGGTTGTGGAAGCTACACGTGCTCAGGGACTCTTTGATCAGGTGGAATGCGAGACCGAATGATCTGTGACGCTTGCGGAAAACCAACGCAGAGAACCTACCACGGACGCCGCGTGGTGCGCAGTGGACGCGACCGCAAAGCCGCCGTGCAAACAACTTTCTGCCGGGACTGCGCGCAAACGCTGCTTGGGTTGCGTCTGCCGCCGGTGAAGTTCCCACCGCTGACAATGGCGGAGCTGGCGTCCCTCGAACGGCGGGCACGTGAGCCGAATCGCGGCTGCCAGTATTTTACGGCCTACGAAGTGCTGCGGCTGATCGCCACCATCGCGGGCGGCAGTTTGGCCGAAGAGCGTCATGTTGGCGTACCTGTGCTGCCGGGGCAATTGAGCATCGAGGATGTTATCCAGTGAGACAGCGCGCCCGCATTGACGACAATCAACCCCAGATCGTGACGGCCTTGCGGGCCGCTGGCGCTGATGTGCAATCACTGGCGGCAGTTGGTAAGGGCGTGCCGGATTTACTGGTAGCTTACGGCAACGCGAACCATTTGCTTGAAGTCAAAGTCGGAGTCCCGCCCGTCAGCGTGACTCGTTTCGCCCCTAACGGGGCTTCACTCGTTTCTACGATTCCGCCGCCCCTTTCCCCACGCGAGGAATGGGCGAGCGGCGAAGGGAGAAAATTGAATACCGACAACAATCAAGAAAATTTGCAAGAGCGATTAAACGCATCCAGTGCTCTGTTTTCTGCTGTCCAAAAGGAAATTCGCGAGCAGGTGCAAGCCGTACTTGGTTACGACCAATTCTGCTCCGGCTCTCACGCTGTGCGCCGATTAGTGCAGCGCTTTGAAGAAATCGAAGCCGCAGGCAGGCGGATTCTGGCAGAGCCATTTGGTTGCCCATTTTGCGATAGCGGCAAACTACGGAAACCAGATGACCCTGCCAAGAACCATCTACCGGATTGCGGCTTTGCGATGATGGCAAGAGCGCTCCCGGTGCGCACAACCCCATACCACAAGGATGACGATGTGCCCGACTACGTTGACGTTCCAGAGAGTCAAGTTTCAAACGAGACTGCAAGCCTCCGCTCGGCACGCCATCCGGCGTAGCCGAGACGGGGCGGCGGGACGGGCGGGAAACACAAAAAGCCCTGGCACGCCTCCACTCCGCCCGCGTCGCTCATCGCTCCGCAGGGCTGCGCTGCCGGGTGCCGGGGGTCGTCAGCGGCCCCATCCGGGGCGCGCTTCCTCCACGGCAGCAAGAAGCCCTCAGCACGGAAGCTCACGCCGGACGAAGCGAGATGGCATGCTCTTTGGCGTGGGCCAAAAGCAATTGTCGAAACGCCACTGCAAGCGTTACTGGCGGTCGGAGTCGAGCAGAGCAGGGCAGAGCAGATTGCAGGTGCCTTTAGTAAGTGAACTCTATTTGGAGGTGGTTTTGAAAATCGAAGAAGAGGCAGTGAGTGGGGCAGATGACGATTTGCCGCCTATGGTTTATTTGCGAGATGTCTTGCGTTACAAGCAAATGACGCCAGCCGAAAAAGCACAGGCAAAACAGTGGTCAGCGTTCAAGGTTTTGGTTTACTGGATTGAAGACGCACATGGCCGATGCGTCTACATCGGAATGACCAGGAACGGAATTCGCGCGCGCTTCAGTACGCATTTCAAAAGTCGCAACTTTATCGGCAAGCTTTTTCAGTTTCACCCCGAAATCCTGAACACTTGGAAGGTGTCTATTTTTCCGATGGAATCAGTTGAGCGAGCTAGGCATTTTGAAAAGATGTTCACCCGTCTTGCAAAGCCTCTTTTTAACTTTCGAGGCAATTCGGATAGGTGGGAGGTATAAGCTTGAAACCAGTCACTCTCACCATGACGCAATCCGCAGAGATATTGCATTGGATGGATCGCCTTGAGGAAAAAACCGAGGCGATTCTGGCGGCAATTCCATTTCTTGATGACGACGAATTATCGCAGGTCAATGAACGGGCTGAATCCTTAGGGATGGCCGCTTGGCGTATACGAGCTAAAGGGCAGGCAGAAATCCTTCAGCGACTTGCAAAGCGACAGAGCGGCGGACGGGGGCGGGGCGACGATGAGCAGACCGGCATTGTTGCGACAATAAATCGTGTAGCTACTGAACTTGGAATCGGCGCGCGACAACTGAGGAAAAATGCAGAGGTGCATCAGACTTTTTTCTCTGAAACTGTTGCAAACGTTTGCAACAGTTTACGGGATGGCACACTTGACTGTCTAAAAGAGCAGGGATTCTTTGAAGCCGCGTTGGCGACAGATGATCCGCACGCCACTATTGAGTACTTCGCGCGCTGCAAGACTGAGAACCCAAACTTTAGCGTGCGCGACGCTTGGCGGTACGTGCGAGAAAAGAAAGCGCCGCCAATCGAGCAGCCCATCCCGCCGCTGATCGAAGACCCCGCCGTCAAACGCGCCTGGGAGGCTTACGGGCAGGCCTGTGCGGAACTGGCGCGCACCACAAAAGCGGCTGGTGTGCCGCTGGGCAGGATACTACTGGGTTGCACCAACGAATTGCGGGAAGAAGTTCAGCGCCCCGGCACTACGCGACGGCAGCAGTTGCTTGATCTGATTGCCGGTGCCGTAGATGAAATCGAACTGATTGCCTTACACTTGAGCGTTGACCGGATTTGGGTGGCGACGTGGCTTAACCGGTTGGAAAGCGAAGGCGCTGTCGAATCGTTCGAGAAACCCCGCGCGCCAGGCGCAAGAGGCCAGGCGCGCACCGGCTATCGTTTGCGCTCAAAATAATCCCCGTCAGTATCTGTAGAATACTCCCACTCCTGAACGGCTAGGCACCGTTAACACAGCCCGAAAGCGCGTCTTTGGCCCGCAAAGGCGCGCTTTTGTATTTTCCGCAAAATTATTTCGGCCAACCGGCCACAATTCGGGCCGTGAAGCTCACCCTTTACAGAAAATGGCTGACAGCGGAAACCACGATTGGTGAATTGTTGGTGGACAACGCTTTTTTCTGTTTTACGCTTGAGGACAAACTGCGCGCACCTGGCGTGAAGATCAAACACGAAACGGCTATCCCGGCGGGCGTCTACTCAGTCGCGCTGACCTACAGCAACCGCTTCCAGCAGATCATGCCGTTACTGATCAACGTACCGATGTTTGAGGGTATCCGCATTCATCCCGGCAACATGGCGGCAGATACGAGCGGCTGCATTTTGGTCGGACGGCAGCACCACGAAAACAGAATCAGCGAGAGCAAGGCAGCCTACGCGCAACTCTTCAACCTGCTGCGTGAGGCCTGCGCGAAGGGCAAAGTACAAATCGAAATTCACAACCCGCCCGGTTGGGATGCCCAGTTCGCGTCAAAACCGCCGCAGGCTGCGCCGCCAGTCGCAACGGTCACTGCGCCCCGTCCGCAGCCCGAAACAAAGCAGGAAGCCCTAAAAGCGCCGCAAAGCGCTCCGATTCCTACGAACTGGTCAGTGAGCGCACCGGCTCTTGCTCCTTCTCTCGGTGTGTCGCACGGCCAAACGGTGACGGGCAACGCGGCGATAACACCTCCGTCGCCCCCGTCACCGTCTCGCTGGCCTCTCTTCGTGCGACTGATGCCGCGCGCCTTCCCACTGTTCTCGACTGTGCTGGCTGGCGCGGTCAACTTCTTTCAACTCTATAAATGGCCGCTGTTATGCGCAGCGGCTCTGCTGCTTGGCTTTTGGCTTGGGTGGCACACCAAACCACCCGAAAGGAAATCGTTATGAGCACTTCACGAATTCTCGGGATCTTGACCTTGTTGGCAACCGGCCTGACGACCGTGGCTGGCTTGCTGGATTCGATCAACCCGAAATACGCGCTATTGGTGGCAGGTATCGGCGCGGCAATTACCGCGTTCACCGAGCGCGTGCAGGGCGGTCTGAGTAAGACCGAAGGGGAAACCGATGGGCGCAATTCTTTTTAAGCTCTTGTCGAAGCTGCCCGGCCTGCTGAACTGGCTGCAAAACCTGCAATCCGCGCGCGTGGCCGAATTGGAACGCCGCATCACTGCGTATCAGAAAAACGCTGAAGACGACGCGCGTCGCATTGCCGGACTCCGGCAACAGTGCCGCCAAATCGAAGAAGAACGCCTGGCGACGCAACGCCAAGTCGCTTCGATTTTGCAGCGCGCATCCGAAGCTGAAACCCGTGTCAAACGATTGGAGGCTGACCTTGCTGAAAAACAAACTGAGATTGATCGTCTGTCTGCTGCTGATGTGTGGGATGCTCGCATCGGCACCAGCTCAAGAACCGCAACCCAAGATTGAGCCAGTGCGCCAGATCGAAGGGCTGAACTGGGTGCTTCGTCTCGACGGCACCGAAGTTCAAACAATTACACTCGATCAAAAGCGCCAATTACTCAAAGACGCCATCGAACTCGAAAACCTGCGCCAGCAAGTCGCCGCGCTCAAAGAGCAGATCGGCCATTACGAAGTGGTCAAATCTCTGTTTGAGCGTGATGCGCAGCGTGCCGACCAGCAAATCAAGCTACTTTCGCAATCGGTCGAAATGCAGCAAGCGCAGATACAGGAACTCAATCAACTGCTCACGCGCGCCGTGACGGAAGCGAAGCGGGGGCGCGTGAGCAAAGCCCTTGATTCGCCAATCCTGGCACTGTTGTTCAGGGTTGCCGTACCGCTGGCGGGCGCGATCTTTGCCGTAAGATAGGAAGTGGGTTTATGGAAATTCTCATCGTTGTAGCTTATCTATTTTCCGTGCTGCTGCTGTTGGCGGGATGTCTCTTGGGTGGTATCTGCTTGGGGCTGGCGTGGTTCCAATGGAAACGGCGCAACTGGTGTTAAGGTGGACTGAATGGACAAGGCATCAACCATTATTGCTATTGCAAGCGGCATCGTTGCCGTTGTGGCAGGCGTCGCAGCCGGACTTGGGTTCGTCGCGCGCCTTTGGATTGCCCCGCTTAACCTGCAAATTGCTAACCTGCAAGCGCAAATCCAAGGGCTGGGGCAGGCGATTAACCGCGAAACGGAAGAAATTAAAAAGGCCGCTGCTCATCAGGATGAACGCCACCGCAGGCATACGGGCGATACGGACAGGCACATCTCTGCGGAGTGGCGGCACGCCCTTGACCGCCGACTGGAACGTATTGAAGGCTACCTAATCGAAATAGTGAGGCCGAAGTAAAGAGTGAATGGCGAAAGCAAGAGCTAAAAAAACGGGTTGGGCAAACCGGATCATTGAATCGGGCGAAATGCCTGCTGACCAATTCCTTGCGCACAATCTCAATGCCCGCAGACACCCAAACAAGCAGCGGGATGCCTTGCGTGGCTCGCTTGATTCCGTTGGTTGGATTGCGCCGGTGATTGTCAGCGCACGCACAGGCAAATTGCTTGACGGGCACGCCCGCATTGAAGAGGCGCTATCGAAGGACGATCAGCAGCCGGTGCCATTCGTCAAGGTGGACGTAAGCGAGACGGAAGAGACACTAATCCTAAGCACATACGACCCGATTACGGGGCTGGCAACCTATGACCGCGAGGCGTTGGATTTACTCTTGCGCGAGACGAGCACGGGTGATGCGGCATTGTAGGAGTTGCTGGGCGAGTTGGCGGCGGCGAATGGGCTAGTTGATTTCGGCGGAAGTGACACGGGACAAGGTGAGGGCGAGGGCAGCCCGAGCGATGCGCCCAAGGTGACACTGGCTGACAGGTTTTTAATTCCGCCCTTTTCTGTTTTGGATGCGCGCCAAGGGTATTGGCAGGACAGAAAGCGGGCTTGGCTGGCATTGGGGATACAGAGCGAACTTGGGCGAGGTGATGGCGTCACCTGGAATACAGGTGACGCCATCGGTGATGACCTGAACGGATACCGCGAACAAAAGAAAAACGGCTTGCTCGGATTCTCCGAGCAAGCCCGCGGAGTTCCGCCCGCTAGGACGTGACTCACTCT